>RCNC010000852.1_pt1 | contig 20061 bp, 14 predicted proteins | sample 2041301 | NCBI WGS metagenome assembly RCNC01 (sample SAMN09708231, study PRJNA481090) | Marine sediment metagenome, whole genome shotgun sequencing project. | biome: marine sediment; feature: ocean; material: sediment; isolation source: Sewage treatment plant 13A marine sediment (STP13A) ...
CAGGTTGCGTAGAACGGCGTCGCTAATGCCATGGTCCTTTAGCTCCGCTGTTGCGATGGCCTGCCGCTGCTGGAGCATGGCGATTGCCGTGGCCTGTCGCGGAGACCTCGCCAGGGCTCCTGCGGGAAGGCCTTTGCCCTGCGTGGTGAGTTGCCAGCCGGCGGCGCCGGGTAACTGGCGGGCCTTGCCTTCGCGCAGGCGCCTGGGGAACAGGCTGCTGAACACCTCGCCTGGGGGGTGATGATAGTAACTGGCCGCCCAGTGGCAAAGTTGCAGTAGTTGCGGGTCCATCAGGGGCGCGGCATCCAGCACTTCCAGTGCTGGCTTGAGGGCGCTTTGTGGCACTTCTGTCTCTGCGCATACCGCCACCAAATAACCGGTAACCTCGCGGCGGCCAAACGGCACGCGCAGGCGAATGCCGGGCTGCAGGGACTCCACCTCCTCCGGAGCCATGCCGGTGGGAGGTAGATAGTCGAAATAGCGGCGCAGTGGCGATGGTATCGCCAGGCGAAGTACGGACATTACGCCCCTTGTCAGACTGTGGGTTGATCGGAGGCAGGCATTGTACCAAAAGGTCGGGGGCGCTTGCTTATCGTGCTGCGTCTGGTAAGATGCCCGCCTATTTTTTGAGCGGCTCACACTGTGAGTGAATCTCTCCACTGGCCAGGTGCGGTGCCCGACAAGGCTTGGGTGGCGGCGCCAATGACAAGGAGCAAACGACATGAAAGCGGATATCCATCCCAAATACGAGGCAGTGACAGCCACCTGCAGTTGTGGCAACACTATCCAGACCCGTTCCACTCTTTGTGAAGATCTTCACATCGACGTGTGTTCCAACTGCCACCCGTTCTTCACTGGTAAGCAGAAGATCGTTGATAGCGGTGGTCGTGTCGATCGCTTCAAGAAGCGTTTTGGAACTCGCGGCACCAGCCGGTAGAACACCTTTGCCGCACCTTGCTGCGGTAGCTGCAAAGCGTCTGGCTGATTACGGCTGGGCGCTTTTTTATATCCTCGACTACCTTTATCTGCAGGTGCCTCGATCAACACAGGTGGGTTCATGCCCAAAGACTTAAAACAAGAAGCACTTGCTTATCACGCGGAGCCCGTGCCGGGCAAAATCAGTATTGAGCTGACCACCGCCGCAGAGACGCAACACGATCTGGCCCTGGCCTATAGCCCGGGCGTGGCAGAACCCTGCCGTGAAATAGCCGCAGATCAATCTCTCGCCTACCGCTATACGGGTAAGGGCAATCTTGTTGCCGTTATCACTAATGGCACCGCAGTGCTGGGGCTGGGTAATCTTGGTGCCCTGGCCAGCAAGCCTGTCATGGAAGGCAAGGCTTTGTTATTCAAGCGCTTTGCCGGCATCAATTCCATTGATATTGAAGTGAACACTGAAGACGCAGATGAATTCGTGTCTACAGTGGCGAATATCGCTGATACCTTTGGCGGCATTAACCTGGAAGATATCAAGGCACCAGAGTGCTTCGAGATAGAATCTGCCCTGATTGAGCGCTGCGACATCCCCGTTTTCCACGATGACCAGCACGGCACCGCTATTGTTACTGCGGCGGGCCTGTTGAATGCTCTGGAGATCCAGGGCAAACGCATCGAGGAAGTGGCAATAGCGTGCCTGGGAGCAGGTTCGGCCGCTATCGCTTGTATGCGACTACTTGTCAGCATGGGCGCGCGCCGTGAAAACATCTTCATGCTGGATCGTCGTGGTGTTATCTATGCGGGACGCGAAGGGGTCAACGCTTACAAGCAGGAGTTCGCCAATCACACCGATAAGCGCAGTCTGACCGACGCGATCAATGGTGCCGATGTCTTTATCGGGCTGTCCGGTGCCGATTTGCTCAGCGCGGAGATGCTGATGTCCATGGCGGACCGGCCGGTGGTATTCGCCTGCTCCAACCCTGATCCGGAGATCAAACCGGAACTGGCTTTGGCCACCCGCGATGACTTGATTATCGCCACCGGGCGCTCGGATTATCCCAACCAGGTCAACAATGTGCTGGGCTTCCCCTTCATTTTCCGCGGCGCTCTCGATGTGCGGGCTTCGCGTATCAATGAAGAGATGAAAGTGGCTGCGGTAATGGCCCTCAGTGAACTGGCGCGGGAACCCGTGCCGGCTGATGTGCTTGCAGCCTGTGAGCTGGACGAATTGTCCTTCGGCATGAACTATATTATTCCCAAGCCTGTGGACGGACGTTTGCTGGCCCGCATAGCACCGGCGGTAGCCCGCGCCGCTATTGATAGTGGTGTTGCGCGACTGCCCTATCCTGATAACTACCAGCCTACTCTGGATCGCTGATTCTCGAGCGCTAGAAAATATCCCTGATCAGTTCGTCGGTTTCAGTACCATCGCCCGGGCCATCCTCTTCCCGCAGATCACGTTGCGGGACATTTTCTTCCCGAAAGTACTCAAAAATTGCGTTGCGTTGGCCCGCCGCTGCTAATTTACCCGTCTCTGGGTTGATGCGTACATTCACTATGCCGGCGGGCACCTGGCGTTCGGTCTGTTTTCTACCCTTGAGTGCCGCAGCCATAAATTCAATCCAGATAGGCAATGCTGCAGTGCCGCCGAACTCTCTCCTGCCCAGGGGAGTGTAGTTGTCGAACCCTACCCAGGTGGTTGTGACCACTTCCTGGTTGTAGCCGGAGAACCATGCATCCATGGGGCCGTTAGTGGTGCCGGTCTTGCCCGCAATATCGCTGCGCTCCAGCACCAGGGCTTTGCGCCCGGTACCGCGGGTAATAACGTCCTTGAGAATGCTGTCGATGATGAAATTCACCCGCTCTTCCATAACACGTGGTGCTGGTGGAGGGCCTTTGCGCTCGGGCGCATCAGCGGCCAGTATCTGTTCCATGCTCAGCTCCGCTGCCTGTTCGGGCTCCAGCTGGGTCGTTTCGCAGTCCCTGCACACGGTCAGTGGCTGGGCCTCATATAAGGTTTCACCGTCCAGGTTATCGATGCGCTCAATCAGGAAGGGCTCCACCTTGTAGCCGCCGTTGGCGATGACCGCATAGCCAGTGGCGACTTCCATAGGGCTCATGGCGTGCGTTCCCAGGGCCAGCGACAGGTCGGGTGAAAAATCTGCGGTATTGAATCCCAGTTGTCCGGCGTAGGCGATTAATTTATTGGCGCCCAACTGTTGCAGCAGGCGAATGGAGACCAGGTTGCGGGATTTGGTGAGTGCCCAACGCAACCGGGTGGGTCCATGGAACTTGCCGCCATCATTTTCCGGCCGCCAGATGTCCTCCAGGGAGCTGTCTTGCATGACCACCGGCGCGTCGTTGATGATACTGGCGGCGGTGAATCCCTCTTCAAGGGCGGCGCTGTAAACAAAAGGCTTGAAGTTGGAGCCGGGTTGGCGTTTTGCCTGGATGGCGCGGTTAAACTTGCTCAGTTCGAAACCCATGCCGCCCACAATACTGACAATGGCCCCATTATTCGGATTCAATGAGACCAGGGCAGCTTGCGCCCCTGGCACCTGGGTGAGCTGCCACAGGCCTTCCTCGTTTTGGGTGACACGAATAAGGTCACCAATTGACAATACCTCTTGCGCTGTTTTCGGTGCTCGGCCAGTGCTGTTTTCAGTGCGATAGGGCCTGGCCTGGCCAATGCCATTATCGAACAGAAGCTCCGGAGTGCTGCCGTCTGCCAGTAATAAAGTTACCCGCTGCTCTTCAACTGAAGTCACGATAGCCGGTTGCAGCCCGGCTATCACGACGGTCTCGGCCAGCGCTTGCTGCCACAGGGCGATGGTCTCGGCAGCTGCAGACGGAATTTTCCGTTCGGGACCGCGGTAGCCATGTCGCTTGTCATAGGTTAGCAGTCCAGTGATGACCGCGTTGCGGGCGATGTCCTGCAGACCGCTGTCGATCGTCGTGTAAACGTGAAAGCCCCGGGTATAGGCCTCCATGCCATAGCGTTGCAGCATTTCCTGTCGCGCCATTTCCGCGGCGTAGTGGGCGGTAAAGTTGAGTTGGGCACCGTGATGACTGGCAGAGATGGCTGTTGCCCGCGCGCTCTGGTAGGACTGTGCATTGATATAGCCGAGCTCGAGCATGCGGCCCAGGATCCAGTTGCGACGCTGCTGGCCGGCTTCCGGACCGCTGATGGGGTTGTTGCGGGAGGGGGCCTTTGGGATGCCCGCCAGCATGGCGTGCTGGGACAGGGTCAACTCATCAATGCCCTTGCCATAGTAAACTTGCGCGGCGGCCTGAAAGCCATAGGCCCGGTGGCCCAGGAACACCCGATTGAAATAGAGCTCAAAGATTTCCTGTTTGCTCAAGGATCGTTCGATTTCAATGGCCAGCAGTATCTCGTTGAACTTGCGCATGAATGTTCTATCGAGACTGAGGAAGTAATTGCGTGCTACCTGCATGGTCAGCGTGCTGCCCCCCGAGCCCTTTTCACCGGTCAGGAGCAGCTCGGAAACGGCCCGCATCAGCCCCATCACGTCAATGCCGCGATGGCTGAAAAAATTGTCGTCCTCGGCCGCCAGCAGTGCGTTGATGAATTGTTCTGGTATGGCATCGAAGGGTAACGGACTGCGCTTTTGCTCGCCAAACTGGCCGATCAATTCGCCGTCGCTGGTATACACCCGCATCGGTGTTTGCAGCCTGACGTCGCGCAGTGATTCGACATTTGGCAGGTTTGGGCTCAGGTACAGATAGACGCCGGCAAGTAGCCACAGCGCGCCGAAAAGCCCGAACAAAGCCAGGCGCAGAAGAAGTCTCAGGAAGCTCATTTATCCCCTTGTAGAACAGTTGCTTATATCGGCTGGCAAGCAAGATGAAGTTGTTGTATTGGTAATTATAAGCCTTTTTTCTGTTTGGATATATTTTCGACTGTGGTATATCTAATATTAATGTATCGGTGCATAAAAATATCCTAAGTTAGTGATACTGATAGGGAAATAAGTTGTTCGGATTATTAGGGAAAAGAAAGGCGACACAGGTTCTGGGGCTGGATGTCAGTTCAACGACAGTGAAACTGCTGGAGTTGAGCTACTCAGGGGACCGTTATCGCGTCGAGAGTTATGCGGTGAGTTCGTTGCCGCAGGACGCGGTGATTGAGAAAAATGTTAATGATGTGGAGGGGGTTTCCAATGCCATCCGCACCGTTGTGGCGCAATCAAGAACAAAATTGAAAAACGTCGCGGCGGCGGTGGCAGGTTCGTCTGTCATCACCAAGATCATTGATATGCCTCAGGGGCTGGGTGACGACGATATGGAGACCCAGCTTACGCTGGAGGCGGATCAATATATTCCGTACCCGCTGGATGAAGTGTCAATCGACTTCGAGATACAAGGGCCTTCGCCGGAAAACGACAGCCAGGTGGAAGTTCTGCTTGCGGCTTGCCGCAGGGAGACCATTGAAGCCAGGGTTGAGGCGATTGAGGGCTCGGAGCTGTTTCCCAAGATCATGGATGTTGAGGCCTACGCTATGGAGCGGGCCTTCTTCCTGCTGCAAAACCAGCTTGAGTTGGATGATGACAGCACGGTCGCCGTTATCGATATAGGCGCCACCATGACTACCCTGAGCGTGCTCAATAATGGCCAGACCATTTATACGCGCGAGCAGTTATTTGGTGGTAAGCAGCTCACAGACGAAATCATGCGCCGTTATGGTTTGCCCCTCGAAGAAGCGGGCCTCGCCAAGAAACAGGGCGGCTTGCCCGACGACTACGAACCTGAGGTACTGGAGCCCTTTAAAGAGGCGGTAGTGCAGCAGGTGGCTCGCTCTTTACAGTTCTTTTTCTCCTCCAGCCAGTACAACGATGTCGATCAAATCATTCTTGCTGGTGGTGTAGCCTCCATGGAAGGCCTGGAAGAGCTGGTACAGGAAAAACTGGGTACCCCCACAGCGGTGGCCAATCCGTTTGCCCATATGTCCATATCGTCAAGGGTGAATGCAGTGGCGCTCAGCAGCGATGCTCCGGCCATGATGATTGCCTGTGGCCTGGCCTTACGGAGTTTTGACTGATGGCGCAGATTAACCTACTGCCGTGGCGCGAAGCGAAGCGCCAGGATCTAAAGAAAGAATTCATGGTCACCATGGCTCTGGCTTTGGCCCTTGGTGCCGGGCTGCTGCTGCTGAGCGACAGGGTGGTGAACAGCCAGGTTGAAGACCAGAAAGCGCGCAACAGTTTCCTTACTGAGAATATCAAGGTGCTGGATAAACAGGTGGCAGAAATTCGCGACCTGGAAAGGCGGCGTAACCAATTGCTGGATCGTATGAAGGTGATTCAGGAACTGCAGGGCAACCGGCCCATTATCGTGCGTGTGTTGGATCAGCTGGTACGCACCGTCCCGGATGGTGTGTTTTACACTAACCTGACGACCAAGGGGAAGAGAATTTCCGTTACCGGTATTGCCGAATCTAATAATCGGGTATCCAGCCTGATGCGTCGCCTGGATGCTTCGGACTGGCTGGCAAATCCGAACCTGGACAAGGTTAAAGCAGCACCCAAGTATGGCGATCAAGCCAATACTTTTAACTTGTCCGTCAGTGTGAAGGCTCCAGCCTACACTGATCAGTCTGGAGAAGGATGAATAATGGCACTTGAAGATACAATGCGTTCGCTGCGTGAGTTTAACCTCGGCGATCTCGACTTTGAGAACGTCGGGTCCTGGCCTGCCCCTTTCAAGGTGCTGGTTTGGGTTGTTTTATTGGTTGCTGTGCTGGTGGGCGGTTACTACTACCACATCAAGGACCTGCAGTTGGGGCTCGCGAAAGAACAACAAAGTGAAATCACACTCAGGAAGGAGTATGAAAAAAAGGCTTTCCAGGCGGCAAACCTCGAGGCCTATCGTCAGCAAATGGTCGAAATGGAAGAGTCCTTTGGTGCCCTGGTGAGTCAATTGCCCAGTGATACTGAGGTTCCCGGCTTGCTGGAAGATATTACCAATAAGGGCCTGCTCAACGGCCTTGAAATTGCATCTATTGATTTGCAGAAGGAGCAGGCCAGGGAGTTTTACGTGGAGCTGCCAATCGCTATCTCAGCGTCGGGTTCTTATCATGACCTGGGCGCGTTTATTAGTGGCATGGCCAGCCTGCCACGAATAGTAACGCTGCACGACTTCAAGATTTCATCCAAGAACAACAATGCGAATAACCTCAAAATGGAAATTGTGGCCAAAACATATCGCTACAAGGATGAGGATGTATAGCCATGAACAGCTTACCTCGTGCCTTGATATTGACATTACTTGCGGGAGCCTGCCTCTCCGCTTGCTCCAACCGGGATTTTTCGGACCTCCAGGCCTTTATGGACGAAAAACGCTCTCGTCCAGGCGGAATTATTGCTCCGATACCAACGTTCGCGGCGTATGAGGCGTTTGCCTATAGCGCTACAGCACTGCGCAGCCCCTTCGATAAACCGATTGAAGTGCGGGAAATTGCCCAGTTGCAGGCGATTGCTGCTATCAAGCCGGACGAAAATCGCTCCAAGGAGTTTCTGGAGCAATTCACTTTTGATTCCTTGCGCATGGTTGGCACGCTGGAGCGCGGTGATACCAACTGGACGCTGATAAAAGATCCTGATGGTGGTGTGCACAGAGTCAAGTCGGGGAATTTCCTTGGCCGCAGCCATGGCAAGATCGTGGATACGACGGATACTTTCGTGGCGGTAGTCGAAATTGTCAGCGATGGTACTGAGGATGGATGGGTGGAACGTCCGCGCACAATTAAATTAAGCGGCATATAAGCCGAATCGTGGGTTAAAACCATGACAAGTAAAAAACAAAATTTGGGGACAAAGGCCGTGGGGAAAGGAAAAGGAAGCTTGGGGAATTGGTTGCGTGGCGCATATGCGACAGTGGCTATGAGCTTATTGGCGAATGTGGTGCAGGCTTCGCCGATCGTGCAGGATATCGAATTTAGCTCCCGGCCAGGCAGCAAATTTGAGGTCCGCGTGGAGTTCAATGAGGCACCGCCGGAAATAAAAGCCTACGCCATAGAAAAACCGGCGCGAATCGCTATCGATTTTCCCGGTACTACCAGTGCCCTGGAGCAGAAACGCTATTCCCTGCCCTATGGCAACGCCACCAAGGCGGTGGTGCTGGAGTCCGGTGATCGTACTCGCCTGGTAGTTAACCTGGTCAAGCTGGTTCCCTATGAGACGCGCATAGAGGGGAATAACCTGTACCTGGTCGTTGGCCAGGAAGGCAGTGATTACCTCAAGCAAACGACTGAACCGCACCGTGTTAGCACTGCCAAGGTGGAGGTTACAGAGGTCGTATCAGAGATTCTGGATTTGCAATTCCAGCGCACCGGCGATGGTGAAGGCAAGCTGACCCTTGAGCTGACTAACCCATCCGTGGATGTCAATGTATTCAGTGAAGCAGGCGATGTGAAGGTGGAGTTCCTTGATACCACGGTTGCCGAGCGTCTCATGCGCCGTTACGACGTGACAGACTTTGCCACTCCGGTGAATAGTGTGGATGTCAATACGACCGAGCGTGGTGCCACTCTGGTGATGAAAACAACAGGTGATTTCGATTACCTGGCCTACCAGACTGACAATCAGTACGTGCTCAGCGTCAAGCCACTGTCCAGGAAAGAGGCGGAGCGTCGTAAAAATGAGTTTACCTATGTGGGTGACAGAATATCCCTGAACTTCCAGGACATTGAAGTGCGGGCAGTGCTGCAGTTGATCGCCGACTTTACTGAATTGAACCTGGTGGCCAGCGATACGGTTTCGGGACGCATTACCTTACGTTTGCAAAACGTCCCCTGGGACCAGGCTCTGGAACTGGTACTGAAGACCAAAGGCCTGGATAAGCGCCAGGTAGGTAATGTATTGATGGTGGCTCCGGCTGCGGAGATCGCCGAGCGTGAGCGCCAGCAAATTGAAGCCAACAAGCAAATCGCCGAGCTGGCACCGTTGCAGTCTGAATTTGTCAGGATTCGCTATGCCCGTGCCAAGGATATTGTCGCATTGTTCCAGGCCGGGTCAGAGGATGGTGGCAGCCTGGTCTCAACCCGCGGCTCTGTGGTTGTCGATGAGCGTACGAATTCACTGATTATCACCGATACAGCAATAAAGCTCGCTGAAATTCGCGATCTTATTGAACTGGTGGACATCCCTGTTCGCCAGGTCATGATCGAGGCGCGTATTGTGATTGCCCAGTCTGACGCTACCAAAAACCTTGGTATTGAATGGGGTGGCGGCTATCTGGACTCCGATGACGACAACATTCTTTCCATATCGGGAGATACCGATAACGTGGTCGGCCTGAATGAATCAGTGATCAATGGTAGCCAGCCTTCGGTTGACTACCCTGGAGCACTGCTGGTTGACCTGGGTGTGGCGTCCAACAGCGGATTCGCGGTTGGCTTCACCAGCGGTGACCTGTTCCTCACGGCGGAACTGTCTGCCCTGGAAGCGGAAGGTGAGGGTGAGGTTGTGTCGCAGCCCAAGGTTATTACTGGCGACAAGCAGCAGGCCTCTATCAAGTCTGGTACCGAGATTCCCTATCAGGAATCCTCTGCCAGCGGTGAAACCACTACCTCCTTCAAGGACGCGGTGCTGGCGCTGGATGTAACGCCCAACATTACGCCGGATGACCGTATCATGCTGGACCTCCAGGTTAACCAGGACTCTGTAGGGGAACTGGTACCCAGTGGTCGCGGCGGCTTTATCCCTTCTATTGATACCACTCAGCTGAATACCCAGGTACTGGTGGGTAATGGCGAGACAGTGGTATTAGGTGGTGTATTCAAGACTGAGGATATCCAGGCGGTGAACAAGGTACCGTTCTTCGGTGACATTCCTTATGTGGGCGCATTCTTCAGGAGTGAGTCAATCAGCCACAAGAAGACCGAGACCCTCATCTTTATCACGCCGCGTATTCTGGCTGATACGCTGCTGGACTAGGGTTGTCTAGAGTTACCGTACATGCCCCTCCTTCACAGAGTTTTCCTGGTCGGCCCCATGGGGGCCGGCAAAACGACCATTGGCAAGTATCTTGCTGAGCACCTGAAACTTCGTTTTGCAGACACGGATTCAGAGATAGAGGCACGCACCGGTGCCGATATCCCCTGGATCTTTGATGTAGAAGGGGAGGAGGGTTTCCGCGTACGCGAGCAACAGGTAGTGGCGGAAATGACTGAGTGGGATGGCGTGGTACTGGCTACCGGCGGTGGTGTCATACTGCGCCCGGAGAATCGCAGCGCCCTGGCTGGCCGGGGGTTTGTTATTTATCTCTACGCTACGGTGGAAGAGCAGGTGCGGCGAACGCGTCGCGACCGGCGTCGACCCCTGTTACAAAATGGCGACCCGGAGCAGGTGTTGCGCGACCTTATGGTCGAACGGGATCCGCTTTATCGGGAAATCGCCGATCATATTATCGAAACCGATGCCTGTAGCCCCAGAACCGTGGCCCAGCGCCTGGTGCGTGAGCTCACCGCCGACTAGGCGGTACGACAGGTTCCACGCCAGCCCCAGCGGCACAGACAGCACCTTCCCCAAAGCGTTATCATAGAGTCTTTCCAACGATAAACCCGAGGAATGATTGTGTCCTTGATTATGCACACCCTGCATGTGGATCTGGGGGAGCGAAGCTACCCCGTATACATTGGCCGAGACCTGCTGGTTGACCCTGAGCTGCTGGCCCAGCATGTGACGGGCTCCCAGGTGGTTATTATCAGTAACGATACGGTTGCTCCGCTGTATGTGGACCGGGTGAGGTCAGCCCTGGGCCAGCGGCAGCTGATTACTGAAGTGGTATTGCCCGATGGCGAGCAGTTCAAGACTATGGATAGCCTGTCGGGTATTTTCGACCGGGTCATGGCGGACAACCATAATCGCACCACAACCTTTGTTGCCGTGGGTGGTGGAGTGGTCGGGGATATCTCAGGTTTTGCCGCCGCCTGTTACCAGCGTGGGGTGAATTTTATTCAGGTGCCCACGACGTTGTTGGCCCAGGTAGACTCCTCTGTGGGCGGCAAGACCGCCGTTAACCATCCGCTGGGCAAAAATATGATCGGCGCTTTTTACCAGCCGCAGGCGGTGCTGATAGACATCAATACACTACAAACCCTGCCGCCCAGGGAGTTCGCCGCGGGTCTGGCAGAGGTCATCAAATACGGTTTGATCAGTGATGAGCCGTTCTACCGCTGGCTGCAGGAGCAAATGCCACGTCTACTGGCCCGCGAAGAGGCGGCATTGGCGGAGGCGATCGAGCGCAGTTGTGCAACCAAGGCGCAGGTGGTGGCGGCCGATGAGCGGGAAGGGGGCATCCGGGCCATTCTCAACCTCGGGCATACCTTTGGTCACGCCATAGAAACCGGCCAGGGCTACGGGCAGTGGTTACATGGCGAGGCGGTAGCCACGGGCATGTTGCTTGCATTGAAGTTATCTGCGCGGCGCGCTTGGCTTGCTGCGTCCGAGGTTGATGAATTTCGGGAAATGCTCAAGGGGGTGCACTTACCGACAGAGGTACCCGGGGATATGACGGCGACGGACTTCCTGACGTTGATGCAAAGGGACAAGAAGGTGGTGGACGGCCGCCTTCGCCTGATTTTGCTCAAGAGTATCGGCGAGGCCTGTATTGTCGACGATGTCTCACAGGAGGAATTGCGAGACCTGTTTGAATAACCCTGCACATGGTGCTTGATTTCGGAGTTTGTCCCCCTCTGGCCATCTGTGTAAAATAGGCAGCCTTTTCTAGCCCGCCGCCGACAAGGCAATGGGTGTTCCAATGTAACTTGTTGTTTTTTTAAATTCTGGATTTACTATGAGCGCAGGCCTGTTTAGACCTGAAGATGTCCGCGATAATTGCGGTTTCGGTTTGATTGCACACACTTCCGGTGACGCTAGTCACCGCCTACTGTTGACGGCAATCGAGTCCCTGACCTGCATGACCCACCGCGGTGGTATTGCCTCAGATGGCAAAACCGGTGATGGCTGCGGCTTACTCCTCCAGATGCCAGACCAGTTTATGCGTACTCTGGCCCAGGAGTGCTTCGATGTAGAGCTGGGTGATGCCTATGGTGTAGGCCAGATATTTCTCAATACAGATCCCGAAAAAGCTGCTGCGGCCCGCCTTAACACTGAGCAAGCGCTTACCGATCAGGGCCTGAAGGTGCTCGGTTGGCGGCAGGTCCCTACCGACAGCTCGGTGTGTGGCGAGATCGCCCTGGCCAGCCTGCCCTTGATTGAACAGGTCTTCATAGATGCCACCGGAGTCTCCGAGCAGGATCTGGGTTCCAGGCTGTTCGTGGCGCGGCGCAAGGCAGAGATGGCCAATGAGGGAGACGAGGACTATTACATCTGTAGCCTCTCCGGTGGCGTAATTGCCTATAAGGGCCTGGTGATGCCGGTGGATTTGCCGCGTTTTTACCAGGACCTGGACGACGAGCGCCTGGAAACCGCGATCTGTGTTTTCCACCAGCGTTTTTCGACCAATACCATGCCCCGCTGGCCGCTGGCCCAGCCTTTCAGGCTCTTGGCCCACAATGGGGAGATCAATACCATTGATGGCAATCGCAACTGGGCCGAAGCCCGTACCGCGCGTTTTGAGACGGACCGGCTGCCGAATATCAAGGATATCGCACCCCTGGTGAACCGTACCGGTTCGGATTCATCCAGTCTGGACAACATGCTGGATGTGTTGCTCACCGGTGGTGTAGACATGCCCCGGGCGCTGCGTATGCTGGTGCCGCCCGCCTGGCAGAATATGGAATCCATGGATCCCGATCTGCGGGCGTTTTACGAGTATCACTCCATGCATATGGAGCCCTGGGATGGCCCGGCCGGTATTGTGCTTACCGATGGGCGCTATGCGGTTTGCCTGTTGGACCGCAACGGCCTGCGGCCGGCTCGATGGGTAAAGACCAAAGACGGCTTTATTACGCTGGCTTCTGAAATCGGCACCTACGCGTACAAGAATGAAGATGTGGTAGCCAAGGGTCGCGTCGGGCCCGGGCAGATCCTGATGGTAGATACCCATACAGGCGAAGTACTGCACACCAAGGAAATTGACGACCGCCTCAAGTCTCGACAGCCTTACAAACGCTGGTTGCGTGAGAAAGCCCAGCGTATCGAGGGTACTTTCGGCGGTGAAATGGCCGCGGGCATTGAGCCGGAGCAGCTGGACAACTATATGAAGATGTTCCAGGTTACGTTCGAGGAGCGTGACCAGGTATTGCGTCCCCTGGCGGAGTCCGGTAATGAAGCGGTTGGTTCTATGGGCGATGACACGCCCATGGCGGTGCTGTCGCGCAAGGAGCGCTCGCTGTTCGATTATTTCCGGCAAAAATTTGCGCAGGTTACCAATCCGCCTATTGATCCATTGCGCGAAACCATTGTTATGTCCCTGGAAACTGACCTGGGTGGCGAAAAAAACCTGTTCGCGGAAGGGCCGGAGCACGCCGACAGGGTTACCCTGACGTCACCGGTTTTGTCGCAGGGGAAATTTACCACCCTGGTGCAGCTGGATCGCCCTGGCTTTGTTGTAGAAAAAATCGATTGTACTTATAAGCCCGGCGAGAAAAGCCTGAAGCAGGCCGTCGAGGATGTGGCAAAGGCCGCCGAGCAGGCTGTCAGGTCCGGCGCATCCATACTGGTGTTGTCCGATCGTGCCATCGACAAGGATTCCCTGCCGGTCCACAGTCTGCTGGCGACTGGCGCCGTGCACCATCACCTGATCAAGTGTGGCCTGCGCATCGACGCCAATATTGTGGTGGAGTCGGCCAGCGCCCGTGACTCGCATCAGGTGGCCTGTCTGCTCGGCTTTGGCGCTACGGCGATCTATCCCTACCTGGCCTACAGCGTGTTGGAGGAGTTGATTCGTAATGGTGAGGTTCTGGGTGAGCCCAGTGCCTGCTACAAGAACTACCGCAAGGGCCTCAACAAGGGTCTGTTGAAGATTATGTCCAAGATGGGCATATCCGCTGTCAGCTCCTACCGTGGTGCCCAGTTGTTTGAGGCTGTTGGCCTCGCCCAGGAAGTTGTAGACCTGGCTTTTTGCGGTGTTGCCTCACGTATCGAGGGCAGTGGTTTTGCCGAGCTGGAGCGAGAATTACAGACTCTGGCAAGTCGGGCCTGGTCCTTCCGCAAGGGTATCGAGCCGGGCGGCCTGTTGAAATATGTGCACGGCCAGGAATACCACGCCTTTAACCCCGATGTGGTGATGACCCTGCAGCAGGCGGTGGCCAGTGGTGACTATGCCGATTACCAACGCTATGCGGGCCTGGTCAACGAGCGACCCGTGGCCACTCTGCGGGACCTGTTGCGCCCGGTAGAGTCCGGGGATGCCCTGAGCCTGGATGAAGTAGAACCCATTGAGGCGATCCTGCCGCGTTTTGATTCCGCCGGGATGTCCCTGGGTGCCTTGAGTCCTGAGGCGCACCAGGCTTTGGCGGCGGCCATGAACCGTATGGGCGCCCGTTCCAATTCGGGTGAGGGTGGCGAGGATCCTGAGCGCTTTGGCACCGAACGCATGTCCAAGATTAAACAGATTGCATCGGGGCGTTTTGGCGTTACTCCGCATTACCTGGTCAACGCCGAAGTACTGCAGATCAAGGTGGCCCAGGGCGCCAAGCCGGGGGAGGGTGGCCAGCTACCCGGGGGCAAGGTGAATGACCTTATTGCCCGCCTGCGTTATTCAGTGCCGGGGGTAACCCTGATCTCGCCGCCGCCGCACCACGATATCTACTCGATAGAGGATTTGGCCCAGTTGATTTTTGACCTCAAGCAAGTCAATCCGCAGGCCCTGGTGTCGGTCAAACTGGTCTCCGAACCGGGCGTGGGCACCATTGCTGCTGGAGTCGCCAAGGCCTACGCGGATCTCATTACCATATCCGGTTATGACGGCGGTACTGCGGCCAGCCCCCTGACGTCTATCCGCTATGCTGGATCCCCTTTTGAGCTGGGGCTGGCGGAAGTGCAACAGACACTGCGGGGCAACGGACTGCGCGGCGCTATCCGCTTGCAGGCTGACGGCGGCCTGAAAACGGGGCTGGATGTAATCAAGGCTGCGATCCTGGGCGCCGAGAGCTTTGGCTTTGGTACCGCCCCGATGGTGGCGCTGGGATGTAAATACCTGCGTATCTGTCACCTCAATAATTGCGCGACCGGTGTTGCAACCCAGAACCAGCAACTGCGCGATGACCACTTCAACGGTACCGTGCAAATGGTAGTCAATTTCTTCACCTTTGTTGCCACGGAAACCCGCGAGTGGTTGGCGCGTCTGGGCGTGCCCTCCCTGGAGGCACTGATTGGACGCACGGATTTACTGGAGTGCCTGCCGGGAACGACCGAGAAGCAGGCTGGCCTGGATCTCAGCCCGATCCTGTATAAAGACGCCAGCTTCGAGGGGCAGCCCGAGTTCTGTGAAGTGTCTTCCAACGACCCCTTTGACAAGGGCGAGAAGGCGGAACGAATGGTGGCGGCGAGTCTCGCGGCTATTGAGGGGCAGACCGGCGGCGAGTTCGAGTTTGAGGTCACCAACTGTGACCGCTCTATTGGCGCACGCCTGTCCGGCGAAATAGCCCGCCGCTATGGCAACACAGGAATGGAACCCAATCCCATCGTACTGCGCCTCACCGGCACAGCCGGTCAGAGCTTCGGTGTGTGGAACGCCGGCGGCCTGCATATGTACCTCGAAGGCGATTCCAATGATTATGTCGGCAAGGGCATGGCCGGTGGTAAGCTGGTGGTCAATCCTCCCGCGGATAGCGAATACAAGTCCCAGGAAACGACGATCATTGGCAACACTTGCCTCTACGGTGCCACTGGCGGCAAGTTGTTTGCAGCGGGAATCGCCGGCGAGCGTTTCGCCGTACGCAACAGTGGCTGTCAGGCGGTGGTTGAAGGCGCCGGTGACCACTGCTGCGAATACATGACCGGTGGAACCGTCACCGTGCTGGGCCAGACGGGCGTAAACTTTGGCGCCGGCATGACGGGTGGGTTTGCCTACGTGCTGGACGAAGATCGCAGTTTTATCGATAAGTACAATAGCGAACTGGTGGAGATCCACCGGGTTAGCGCTGAGTACATGGAGCCGTACCGTAATCACCTGCGCAACAATATTCGGGAGTTCGCAGAGGAGACCGGTTCACAGTGGGGCACCACCCTGCTGGAAAATTTTGAAGACTACGTGGGCAAGTTCTGGTTGGTGAAGCCAAAGGCAGCTGACCTGGATCGTCTGCTGTCGCGGCTACGCAATACAGACTAGTCGCTGCGAGCTTAGGAAACCGTTATGAGTAAGCGTTTGGACAACAATTTTCAATTCATAGACGTCGGCCGTGGCGAACCCGACAAGAAAGCCTTGCACACCAGAAAGCAAGACTATGTGGAAATCTACACCCCCTATAGCCGGGAACAGGTGGCAGAGCAATCCCACCGCTGCCTCGCCTGTGGTAACCCCTATTGTGAGTGGAAATGCCCCGTTCACAATCTTATCCCCGACTGGCTCAAGTTGGTCAGTGAAGGTAATTTGTTCGAAGCTGCGGAGCTGAGCCACCAGACCAACACCCTGCCGGAAGTGTGTGGCCGGGTTTGTCCACAGGATCGCCTGTGTGAGGGCGCCTGTACCCTGAACGACGGTTTTGGTGCAGTTACGATTGGCGCATCCGAGAAATACATTACCGATACCGCCCTGGCGATGGGCTGGCGGCCCGATATGTCCAAGGTCGTGCCCACAGACAAGACGGTGGCGATTATCGGCGCGGGCCCTGCCGGCCTGGGCTGTGCCGATGTCCTGGTGCGCAGCGGTGTGAAGCCTGTGGTTTTTGATCGCTACCCCGAGATCGGTGGCCTACTGACCTTCGGTATTCCTGAGTTCAAGCTCGAAAAGGAGGTGATGACTCGCCGTCGGGAGGTTTTCGAGGGCATGGGCATCGAGTTCCGCCTCAACACTGAGGTCGGCACTGATATCAGTATCAAGGAACTTATGCAGCAGTTCGATGCTGTTTTTCTGGGAATGGGTACCTATACGTATATACGCGGCGATTTTCCCGGTGAAGATCTACCGGGTGTCTATGAGGCACTGCCCTACCTGGTAGGTAATGTGAATCACAACCTGGGCTTTCCCCAGGATGCCGAGAATTACGTCAATCTGAAGGGCAAGCGCGTAGTGGTGCTGGGCGGTGGTGATACCGCTATGGATTGCGTGCGAACCGCCGTGCGCCAGCAGGCAGAACACGTGATATGCGCCTATCGACGCGACGCCGCAAATATGCCTGGCTCCAGGCGCGAAGTTAAGAACGCACAGGAGGAGGGTGTTGAATTCCGTTACAACTGCCAGCCGATTGAGGTGGTGGAGTACTTCGGACAGGCCTGTGGGGTGAAGATGGTGCAAACGGAGCTGGGAGAGCCGGATGAGAGTGGACGCCGTCGTCCCCAGCCTATTCCTGGCAGCGAGGAAGTTATGGAGGCCGACGCGGTAATCATCGCCTTCGGCTTCCAGCCCAGTCCGCCCCAGTGGTTCCAGGATATTGACGTGCAGACCAACAGCTGGAATGGCGTGGTGGCGGAAGAGTTCCAGACTTTCCCCTTCCAGACCAGCAACCCGAAAATATTCGCTGGCGGCGATATGGTGCGCGGTTCCGACCTGGTGGTAACGGCCATCTGGGAGGGCCGTCAGGCAGCCGAGGGTATCCTCGATTATCTTGAGGTATAACTCGCAGCCGTGGGAAACCCCGCGGTGTTGTCACCGTCGATGGCAGTATAAGGTTTAATTCAATGAGTGAACTCAAGAACGACCGCTTCCTGCGCGCCTTGTTGCGCCAGCCCGTGGACCGCACACCCGTATGGATGATGCGTCAGGCCGGCCGCTATTTGCCTGAGTACCGTGCTACGCGTGAGCAGGCGGGTTCTTTCCTGGACCTGTGCAAGAATGATGAGCTGGCCTGCGAGGTTACCCTGCAGCCCCTGCGTCGTTACCCCATGGACGCTGCCATCCTGTTCTCTGATATTTTGACCGTGCCTGATGCGCTGGGGCTGGGCCTGTATTTTGAAGAAGGCGAGGGCCCGCGATTTCGCAAAACTGTGCGCAGCGAAGCCGATCTGGCGGGATTAAACAGTATTCGTGCTGAGGATGACCTGGGCTATGTGATGCGCGCGGTAAGCACCATTCGTCGTGAGCTCAACGGCTCGGTTCCGCTAATCGGCTTTTCCGGCAGCCCCTGGACCTTGGCCACCTATATGGTCGAAGGCGGTTCCTCGAAAGATTTTGCCCATATCAAGACCATGGCTTACGACCAGCCCGAGTTAATGCACCATTTACTGTCGCTGTTGGCGGACGCTGTCGCGGACTATTTGACCGCACAGGTGGAGGCCGGAGCCCAGGCGCTACAGATTTTTGATACCTGGGGCGGTAGCCTCAGCGCGGCGGGCTACAAGGAATTTTCCCTGAAATACATGCAGCGGATTATTTCCCGCCTGCCCGCAGAGGCGGACGGACGCAAAGTGCCGGTGATTGTGTTTACCAAAGGTGGTGGCCAGTGGTTGAATGCCATTGCAGAATGCGGTGCCCAGGCAGTGGGAATCGACTGGACTACTGATATCCATACCGCCCGCGACCTGGTGGGTGACCGGGTCGCCTTGCAGGGTAATATGGATCCCAGCATGCTGTTTGCATCGCCCGAGCGCATTCGTGCTGAAGTAGAGGGAATTCTGGCGTCTTACGGCCACGGCTCTGGTCACGTGTTCAATCTCGGGCACGGAATTACGCCCGGTGTAAACCCGGATCATGTGACGGCCTTCGTTGATGCTGTGCAGGAACTGTCACCCCAGTATCACCAGGAGAGCTGAGTGCTCCCGGGGCTGGACTAACCAGCCTCCTGCTTTGCCGCCGCCTCGTCGCAGCAAAAATCATGGTCCATTTCCAGGGCAGGCTGGTCGGAGGAGGGCCGCCCGACAATTTTTGCGGGCACACCGGCAACCGTGGTGTGCGGCGGAACGTCCTCTAGTACGACACTTCCCGCGCCTACCTTGGCGCCTTCACCCACATGTATATTGCCCAGGATCTTGGCGCCCGCGCTGATCAGTACGCCATCACCGATTTTGGGGTGGCGGTCTCCTTCGTCTTTGCCGGTGCCCCCGAGGGTAACTGACTGTAAAATTGAAACATTGTTGCCCACCACCGCAGTCTCGCCTATGACCAGGCCAGTGGCGTGGTCCAGCATGATGCCGTTACCCATGCTGGCTGCCGGGTGTATGTCCACTCCAAACTCCGCTGACATGCGGTTCTGGAAGAACAGTGCCAGCGGCTCGCGTCCGTTGTTCCACAGCCAGTGTGCCACGCGCTGGGTTTGCAGGGCGTGGAAACCCTTGAAGTAAAGGAAAGGTATATACAATTCCTGGCAGGCTGAATCCCGGTCTTCCACCGCCTGTAAGTCCTGCCTTACCGCCTCGCGAATAGTGGGGTCGCTTTCCAGCGCTTCCAGCATCACTTCCCGCAACAACAGGGCGGATGCAGTGGAACTGTGTAACTGGCTGGCAAGGTGGAAGCTCAGCGCCATTTCCAGTCGCGTGTGATTCAAAATCGTGGCGTGCAGGAAGCTGGCCAGAATGGGTTCTTCGCTGGCGTGCAGTGCTGCTTCCTTGCGAATGCGCTCCCACATGGGATCGGCATTGGTCGGGGACATGGTCGTACCTCCCTTTTAAGCCAGCACTGTAGCCTATTCCTGCTTTTGCGTCACGGCATGATAGCGCCGGTATACGACCACAGCTGGTGGCCGCTTTGCCGGTATTTTTGCTCGAACAGGGTGAGGGCCGGGCCGTCCTCGGGGATTTTACTCACGTATCCGCGGTGACCGGCAAGGTGCATGGCAAAGCCGAATTCCTCTACATAAACCTGCCAATTGGAGCGCAGCTCAAGGTCTCCGCCCAGCCGCAGCAGCTGCGGGAAACTGCCGTGACCATGAATGCGCCGTTGCAGGTGACGGGCCTTGGGCCATGGATTGGGATATAGCAGATAGTGGAAGTCGACGAGCTTCCCGTCCTCGGCTAATAGTGTCCAGATGTCTTCGCAATTCGCCCGCAGCAGCAGGTAATTGGTGCTGTCACTGCCAGGGTGTTTATCCAGCCGTTGCGCCGA
>RCNC010000853.1_pt1 | contig 20058 bp, 20 predicted proteins | sample 2041301 | NCBI WGS metagenome assembly RCNC01 (sample SAMN09708231, study PRJNA481090) | Marine sediment metagenome, whole genome shotgun sequencing project. | biome: marine sediment; feature: ocean; material: sediment; isolation source: Sewage treatment plant 13A marine sediment (STP13A) ...
TAAACCCGGAAGGCTTCAAGGTTCGCCGGCATGATCTGCATGAGCCCCAGCGCCCCCTTTTTGGATACAGCCTTGGGGTCGAAAGCCGATTCGGCGCGAATCACCGCCTTGAGCAAGGGAAAATCCACCCCGTGAAGACCGGCGGCCTCGTCAATATAGCGGTCGAAGCGATTGGCGTCCATCCGGGTTCCCTGGCGTTTGGGGCGCTCCTTGATATAAATTCGATAATCGCTGGTGGTGGGAACATTGGTGAAGTGCATGACACCTTGACTGTCGATATACATATAAATATCGGCCGCGGCCGGCAGCGCCAGCAACACCATCAGAACGACGGCCATCCAAGTGCCGGGCTTCAAGATCGGATTGTGTCGAATCGATTTGCGCATGAGCTCTCAGCCGCCACAGGGAAGGCAGCGGCCTTCATCCTCGTTTCATTTACGTTGGTATCGGCACAACTTGTGGATTTGTAAAGTTTTTTCTTCCTTATGGCAAGAAAAAAAGGTGGGGTTGCGGCGACGGCACAGTGCTTGACACATCCTTGGTTTCCGCATATAGACCGATTCAACTTTCTCTTCTACCCCACGGTATCCCAATTTCCCAAAGGAGGTGTTATGTCCGCGCAACAGTCCGCCACCGATTACGTATTCCGCCCTAAAGACAGCCTGGTGGGCGCCCAGATGCTGTTTGTTGCCTTTGGCGCCCTGGTGCTGGTTCCTCTGCTTACCGGTCTGAATCCCAACGTCGCCCTGTTCACCGCCGGCGTGGGCACCCTGATTTTCCAGTTCATCACCAAGCGCATGGTACCTATTTTCCTGGCCTCCTCTTTTGCCTTTATCGCGCCGATCATCTATGGGGTAGATACTTGGGGTATTCCCGGCACCATGTGCGGCCTTGTCGCTGCCGGTCTGTTCTACATAGTGCTGAGCCTGTGCATCAAAGCCTTCGGTCCCGGTTTTCTGCACAAGCTGCTGCCGCCGGTGGTGGTGGGGCCGGTGATCATGGTCATCGGGTTGGTACTGGCACCGGTGGCTGTTCACATGGCCATGGGCCGTACCGGCGACGGTTCGGCATGGCTGGTGCCACAGAGCACGGCCATGATAGTGGCCGGTGTGGCCCTTCTGGTGACCATCCTCACCTCGCTGCTGGGCAAAGGCTGGCTTCGCCTGATCCCGATCCTCATCGGCGTCGGGGCCGGCTACGCGGCGGCGCTGATTCTTGATGTTATCGGTGTTTCCGGTTCCATTCAGACCGGTTTTGATCCCGGGGCCTTAAAGAACTTTACCGGCCCTGCCCTGGTGAGCTTTAAGCCGCTGGTAGACGCACCCTGGTTTGCCGTGCCCGATTTTGTCCTGCCCGAATGGAACCTTCAGGCCATCATCTTCATCGTACCGGTGGCAATTGCGCCGGCCATCGAGCATTTCGGCGACATCCTGGCCATCGGCAGCGTCACCGGAAAGGATTTCGTCAAGGAGCCGGGAATCCACCGCACCATGATGGGCGACGGCATCGCCACCTCTTTTGCCTCCTTTTTAGGCGGGCCGCCCAACACCACCTACAGCGAGGTGACCGGAGCGGTCACCCTCACCCGGATGTTCAATCCCGGCATCATGACCTGGGCAGCCATTTTCGCCATTGCCCTTGCCTTTATCGGTAAAATGGGAGCCCTGCTCCAGACCATCCCGGTGCCGGTGATGGGCGGGATCATGCTGCTGCTTTTCGGCGCCATCACCGTTATCGGCCTCAATACCCTTGTGAAGGCCGGAGAGGATCTCACGGAACCCCGCAACCTGACGATTGTGGCCCTGATCCTGGTCTGCGGCATCGGTGGCATGGTGCTTCCTTTTGGCAAATTCACTTTAGGCGGCATCGGCCTTTCCGGAATTTTGGGGGTCGTACTTAACCTGGTTCTGCCGGCTAAGCAGCCAAACTGATCCGCAATTGAACCCTCCCCGCGGCAAGCGGCGGGGAATGCGCTCGCTATCGCGGTTCATCATGACCATGCCCACCCAGCGCCCCTTCCGAAATGATCCGGAAGGGGCGTTTTGATGGTTATGCAGGATCTTTACAGGTGGTGGGCTTCTGCCGGATAACCATCCAATCGCTGTGTTGCAGGCATGCTTGCGGGAGTTGGGAGATACCATGGGCAAAGACACCCTCTACCGAGGAACAGCGCAAGACCGACTGGATTAACACGGAAAGCCTGGCGGACTTTCTGGATCCCGACGATCCGCAAAAGACCGTGGAAGGCTACCCGGCAACGGTCCGTGCCATGATTGTGGCCACAGCCCGGCACCGATAATGGACAACCGGCTCGATCAGGCCGGTGTCATTTCCTCCAGCCCATTGGCCACCCGGGTCCGGACCATTTCTGTCAGGTCCTCAACCGACATATTGGCAAACTGTTCCACCGGGATGGGCTCCAGCATGCGAATGTGCATATGCTGCCTGCCGTGGAAATTGAGGCTGTGTTTAGGCAAAGCGGCGTTGGTGCCGCTGATCACCACCGGCAGGATGGGAACGGCCATCTTCTTGGCAAGGATAAAGGCACCAGGCCTAAAAGGCTTCAGTTCACCGGTTTTCGAACGGGTTCCTTCTGGAAAAATAAAGATAGAATTGCCCTGTACCAGCGATTTCTCACAGTCGGCCAACATCCTCGCCGTGCCCACCTTGTCGCCCCGCTTGAGTTTGATGTAACGGTTCAGCCGCATGTTCCAGCCGATGAAAGGCAGGTTGAACACTTCTGTTTTGGACACCCACTTGAAAGGAATGAACAGATGAAAAGCCACCAGGATATCCAATTGCGACTGGTGGTTGGAAACAATCACATAGTTTCGCTTCCAGGCGTTTAGCCGCCGGCCGTCAACATGAACGGACCAGGCGGGCATGATCCACAGATAGAGCGACGCCCAGAATGAGGTGAACAGGTGCAGAACGATCAGCCGTCTGTCTACCAGCACGGTCAGCGCCCAGATTACCAGGGCAACGATAAAAAGAACGGCTGAGGTCAGTCCAAAAAAGACAAGAAAAATGGTGGCAATGATTCGGTTCAGCATGATCGGCAACTCCGCTGTGGATTCTACCCATGGGTGGCCACTTTACCACATATAGTAGACAGGCTGTTTCAAGGCCAAAACGCTTCGGCGTAATCGACCCGAAGCCATATTACGATAGTCTATCTCAAAAATAAGGATCAGGGTTCAGGGCAAGGTATGCAACGGCAAGAAAGCGCAGCAACCAGTTAACATGTGAGCATATTGAGTCGTTTCATAGCGCCACCATGGACGCTTAGACTATTTTTGAGATGTGCCCTAAAAGGATTTCCAACGCTTTTCCCAGTATACCAGGGCTTTATACCCATAAATGGCATTCAGGTGATGGAGCAAGGCGTGGTAACCTTCCTGTTGCCAAATGTGGTTGATCGCATCATCCACCTGTGCGTAATGTTCCAACATCTCGCCCAACGTGGCATCGTCCGCCATGCCGCTGTCCCGGGAAACCTGATCGATCATTGCCAGCCACATGCGGCTCACCCCCATGATGTAATAGGGCCAGGTGTCCTGCATGACCGACGACCAGTTGGGGTCGCTGGTGTCGCCCACATTCGGGTGATCGTTATGATCAACGGCATCGGTGATAACTTCTTGAATCACACTGTCGGCAAGCATTCGTCTGACCAGGGGATCATCCAAAACCACCTGATTGATGCTGTCCGCCACCCCCGCGGTCGTGAAAAAAAGGAAACTGAACTGGTGGCCGGTTTTATCCTCTGCGGAGCGGCGGTGAAAGCGCCACAAATCGATTACCCCTTCATGGGCGGCAATCAGGGGAGATGCGACCCGATGGGCGATCAGAAGATCTTTCTCCCATCGAGTTTCCTCGGCCGGGCGATCCATCTTGAATCGAACGAACCACCATCCGCTGCCCTGCGGATCAGGGGCCTCCGCCAAGGGTGTCGGACCGGCGGGGATTTGTGTGACAGAAGCCGCACAACCCATGGTCAACCATAGAAACACCGTGCCCAGGAAAAGCCAGCGAACGGAGATTGTCTTTATCATTTTCCCCTCATGTTTCATCATGGGTTGTCCGATAACCATCGATGACGTATAAGCAAGTCGAACCCTTACCATTGGAGTCTATATACGGACAGGTTCGGCGATTAATCATCAACACCCCGACGAGGAGAAAGCGACCCATGAGTGATCGATACACCGTTATCTTCGAAGGCAGGATCATGCCCGGGAAAAGTGCGGGAATGGTCAAGGATCGATTGAAATCTGCACTCAAAACGGATGACCAGGGTATCGCGAAATTGTTCGTCGGCAGCCCCGTAGCCGTCCGTAAGCACACGGACCTGGCGACAGCCGAAAAGTACAAGCAGGTGTTCGCCGCCGCCGGTGCATTCTGCGATATCCGCAAGGACGGTGAACCCGAGGCTCAGGCGCCGATGCCACCTTCCGTCGATTCGGCAGCGGTTGCCGACGCTTCCAACTATTCACAATCGCCCGCACCGCCGCATCAGCCGCCTGTTTCCCAAGTCAAGGTTCACTATATCACGACATCTGATGGAGGCAAAATGATAATCACGAATATCGAAACGGTTCCCGGCAAAACCGTGGCAGAGCATTTCGGACTGGTTTCCGGCAGCACCATCCGGGCCAAGCATATCGGCCGCGACCTCATGGCCAGTCTGAAAAATCTCGTTGGCGGGGAACTCAAGGGCTACACCCAATTGCTTCAGGAATCCCGACAGCAGGCCATGGACAGGATGATCGAAGAGGCCCGCCTGATGGGCGCCAATGCCATTGTCAACGTCCGTTTTTCCACATCTTCTGTGGCTCAGGGCGCGGCGGAACTTTACGCGTACGGGACCGCCGTCCGCGTGGATTAGGAGGCTGTCGATGATTGACCTGATTATCTTTTTGTCATTGCTGGCCCTGGGATACGGTGCGGGGACCTGGGCAGAAAAGCGGCACTACCGCTCGATTGCCGAGCGGGAAAATGCAACCGTCAACCTGCCGGTCGTCACCTTGAAATCCGTGGATATTCCCGAGCATAAAATCCGGTCGGCCAGGCTGGTCTATGGCAGCGCCGTGATTTCCGTGGATTATTTCAAGAGGATTCTGGCCAGCCTGCGCAATGTTTTCGGGGGGAAGGTGAAATCCTACGAGAGCCTTCTCGACCGGGCACGGCGCGAGGCCTTGCTGCGCATGAAAGAGATGGCCGGGAATGCCACGGTCATTGTCAATGTGCGCATTGAGACGTCGGCCATCGGCAAACAGTCCAAGCGGAAGAACATCGGCTGCCTGGAGGCCATGGCTTACGGGACGGCACTTACCGTGGAGGAGTAGGTGAAATTTACGGCCCGGCAGCCCGGAATCAACGTCAACGTCTCACCCACCCATCCGCTCAAAGAGTTCGCCATACTGGCCGGCGGCCTGCTGGCGATCGTGGTCGGCGTTTATCTGGCCCTCGGCCTGGCGGTCGACCTGATTGCCCCCCGGCTCTCCATGGATCTGGAAAAAAAGCTGGCCGGTGCCTTTGTCGGGCGGCTCGTGGAAAATGAAGATGTCGCCGATACCACCCAATCCCTCCAGTCCCTGGTGGATCGTCTCCAGGATCGATGCGCCCCGCTGCCCTATAGCATCACTGTTCATGTCACCGAAGCCGATGCCGTCAATGCGGCAGCCCTGCCCGGTGGGCACATGGTGGTCTTTACCGGCCTGCTGGCGGAAATGACCTCGGAGAACGAGCTGGCCTTTGTCCTGGCGCACGAGCTGGGGCATTTTGCTAACAGGGACCACCTTCGGGGGCTGGGGCGAGCCCTGGTACTGATGACGGCATCCACGCTGTTGCTAGGCGCGGACAACAGCATCAACAGCATGATCGGGCAGGGAATGGTTCTCACCGAACTGAGTTTTTCACGCAAACAGGAAAGCCAGGCCGACGAATTCGCTCTGGAAACATTGTTCTGCCATTACGGTCACGTGGCGGACGCCACCTCCTTTTTCAATAAAATCCCTGAAGACGGGGATCCGGGCCGCTTCGGCCACTATTTCGCATCCCACCCGGAAAATCGTCGCCGCATCGGCCACTTGGAAGATCTGGCCCAAGAGCGGGGCTACCCCACCGGCAACCCGCTTCCCCTGCCGGCCGAACTGACCGCCAAAATCAACGCACACTGACGTTCCGCTTTTATTCGGTCATTATCGGCGTCCTGTGGATTGAAATAAAATAGTCGAGCAGCCTGTCCATTTCACGGTTCAGCGCCCAAAAGCGATTGGGTTGGGATTGTATTTCGGATTCGGTCTGAACATGCGGCGCCTTCACCAGTTCATGCCGACAATGCTGGATCAGTGCCCTAGCCGATTCCGGTGTGGTTTCCAGGTGGTATTGGAGGCCGACGATGCGCTGCCCCATGGCAAAGGCCTGGTTTTCGCAAACCCGGCTGCGGGCCAGGTGCACCGCGCCATGGGGCAGGTCGAAGGTTTCGCCATGCCAGTGAAAGACCTCTGTCTTGTCCGCCAGGGCGCTGCCGGATGCCGCATCTCTGGCGGCCCGCGTTTTCTCCACCGGAAACCAACCGATCTCCTTGTGGTCAGTTGGGCGAACCCGTGCACCGGCGACACCGGCAATCAACTGTGCGCCCAGGCAGATGCCGAGCACTGTTTTGCCCTCCTGGATAACCTGATTGATGAACCGCTTCTCGCCGACCAGCCAGGGATGCACAACCTCATCGTTGACACTCATGGGGCCGCCCATGATGACCAGCATGTCAAAGGTGCTGATAGGCGGCAGGGAATCACCGGCGAACATCCGTGAGCCGGTCACCGAGCAGCCGTTTTCCGCCGCCCAGCCGGCAATGCGTCCCAGGCCCTCAAATGCAACATGCTGCAGCCAGTGAATTTTCATATGTCGCTCCTTGATACTTCGAGATTTCAACAGGGGTTGGATTCGCCTTGTGGGACCCGGGTAAACATGATAACGGGTCCGATCGATTCGTCAACTGATTTCACTGGCATGGCAGCAATCGATCCACGAGGCGCCAATATGACGGAAATTTTATTCATGTATATTGTCGTCGGCGCCGTGGCCGGCATCCTGGCGGGCCTTTTAGGCATAGGTGGCGGAATAGTGATTGTGCCTATGCTGGTGTTCTGTTTTGTCCGGCAAGGGATCCCTGATGCCGTGATCATGCACCTGGCGCTGGGCACATCGTTAGCCAGCATCATGTTTACCGCTGTGGCCAGCTTCTGGGCTCACCACAAGCGCGGCGCGGTGCACTGGGACGTGGTGCGCAAGATCGTTGTCGGCATTTTCACCGGCACTTTTGCCGGCAGCTTCATCGCCGCCCAGGTCTCCACCCTTTTCCTCAAAGGATTCTTTGTCGTTTTCCTATACTTTGTTGCCGTTCAGATGTTGACCAACAAGAAACCCAAGCCCACGCGGCAGATACCCGGCCATGCAGCCATGTTCGGCGTCGGTAACGTAATCGGTGTCGTATCCAGCCTGGTGGGCATTGGCGGCGGCAATCTCTCGGTCCCTTTCATGGTCTGGTGCAATATGGCTTTTCACCACGCTATCGGCACCTCTGCGGCCATCGGGTTTCCCATCGCCATTGCCGGTACCATTGGCTACATCGTCAACGGACTGTCAATTCAGGACCTGCCTGATTTTTCAATTGGATATATCTATCTGCCCGCACTTTTCGGAATCGTGGTCACCAGTGTAATGTCAGCTCCCCTGGGAGTGCGCCTGGCCCACAGCCTGCCAGTGAACCGACTCAAAAGAATCTTTGCCGTCCTGCTGGTGGTGGTAGGCACCCGCATGCTTATCAAAATTCTGTGATTGCTCCGATCATATGCGTAAAAGCGCGAATCGGCCCATATATCTGCATGGATCAACCTCCAGGCTCCGAAATATTCTTGACAAAAAAACTGTTCCCGCATAGTTACTTCTACTTGGTATTTTAATTCCCTCCAGGCTATTCATCTGTGTATACAGATTGCGAAAATCACATTATTGAAAGGAGAAAGAACACATGTCCAATCTTATTCCCCCGCATGGTGGCAAAGGCCTCACCGTCTGTCTGCTCGAAGGCGCTGAAAAGGAAGCCGAACTGAAAAAGGCCGCCGGCCTCAAACAGATCGAGATTTCCGCGCGCGTCAAGGGTGACCTGATCATGCTCGGCATCGGCGGCTTCAGCCCCCTGACCGGTTTCATGAACAAAGCCGACTGGAAAGGCGTTTGCCAAGATTTCCTGACCGCAGACGGCACCTTCTGGCCGGTGCCGGTGTGCCTGGATGTGACCAAGGAAGATGCCGATGCCATCGCCGTCGGCGACGAAGTGGCCCTGTATGATCCCGAGGGCAAAGAGATCATGGCCACCATGAAGGTCACCGAGCAATTCGAACTGACCGACGCCGATAAAAAATGGGAATGCGAAACAGTCTACATGGGCGAAGGCACCCCGACGGCTGAAGAGTTCTGGAAGATCGCCGAAGAGGATCATCCCGGCGTCCAGATGGTCATGAGCCAGAAAGCCTTCAACCTGGCCGGCCCGGTCAAGGTGCTCAGCGAAGGCGACTACCCCACCAAGTATGCCGGTGTTTACCATCGTCCGGCCGAATCCCGCAAGATTTTCGATGATCGCGGATGGAGTGAAGTCGCCGCCCTGCAGCTCCGGAACCCCATGCATCGTTCCCACGAATACCTGTGCAAGATCGCTGTTGAAGTGTGTGACGGCGTTTACATTCATTCCCTCGTTGGCAACCTGAAACCGGGCGACATTCCTGCAGAGGTTCGCGTTGACTGTATCGATGCCCTGGTGAAGGGTTACTTTGTCGAGCAAAATGTCATCCAGGGCGGCTACCCGTTGGATATGCGCTACGCCGGTCCCCGTGAAGGCCTGTTGCACGCCGCATTCCGCCAGAACTATGGCTGCTCAAAGATGATCATCGGCCGCGACCATGCCGGCGTCGGCGACTTCTACGGCATGTTTGAAGCCCAGACCATCTTCGATAAGATCCCGACCCCGGAAGGCGGCAAAGGCCTGCTCTGCCAGCCCCTGAAAATCGACTGGACCTTCTACTGCTACAAGTGCGACGGCATGGCTTCCCTGAGGACCTGCCCCCACGGCAAGGAAGACCGCGTACTGCTCTCCGGCACCATGCTGCGCAAGATGCTCTCCGAAGGCGGCGACTTGCCCGATCACTTCGGCCGCGACGAAGTTGTCGCCATCCTGCGTAAATACTACGAAGGCGTCACCGATAAGGTGGAAATCAAGACCCACAAGGCCGCTACCGGTAACTAGTTTTCCGGCAACGGTTTACACGATTGAAAAGGGACGCGCCCCGGCGCGTCCCTTTTTTTGTCCCCTGCCGTTCAATTGCCCCATAACCCGCCTGTTGCAACAACACAACAAGCCTGTTCATCCATCGGTTTGTTGTGACAAGCCTTCGCGTTGAGAACGCCATCGGTGTGCTTGACTTTGAGCTGCCGGGTGACCCGCCTCAATCGCGATATCCACGGATCTATTCCTGCAAGGCGGTTGAGCGCCGTTAGCCCCTTCGCGCCCGCTGCTTAACCGACGAACGGAAAAATCAGCTATTGACTTTGGCCACCCAACGAGGTAGCCAATATAATACTTTATTTTAAATATATTATTATATTTTAAATAACCCGCCAATATTTCTTGCAAATTTATCATAAATAATGATGAAATTCAAAAAAGCCACCTACCACGTTCAGATTGCTGACATGCTCAGGGACATGATCATGACCGGCAAACTCAAGGAAGGGGACAAGGTCAACGAAGGCAAGCTATGCGAAACCATGGGTATCAGCAAAACACCCATGCGCGAGGCCATTCGGGTCCTGAGCGTCGAGGGTCTGATCCGACTGGTTCCCAACCGCGGTGCTTTTGTGACCAAGCCGGAGTTTGAAGAAATTGCCGAAATGTTCGATGTGATGAGCTTGCTGGAAGGGTTCTGCGCCCATGAGGCCTGCCAAAAGATGACATCCAAGAATTTTGCCCGCATTGAAAAGCTGCACGCCAAACTCGAAGAAAATTTCGAGCGGCATGATCAGGAAGAGTATATTCGTACCAACAACCAGTATCATTCGGTCGTGCAGGAAATTGCCGGCAACCGCACTCTCAATCAGATTGTCAACGGTCTGCGCAAAAAGATATTGCTGTATCGGTTCCAATCCCTGAATCTTCCGCAAAGGTTCGCATCTTCGATTCGCGAACACCGTGATCTGTTGGAAGCGTTTCGACAGCGCAACCATTCGAAAGCCGAGACCCTGATGCAAGCACACTTGCAAAACCAATCCCAGGCACTGGGGACATTGGTCGAACAGTCAAAAAAACAGTCCTGAAGATCCGCGCCCTGTGCGGATTTGATCGCCGCTGCCATATTTAAACCAACCAGCAACCACCAGCAAAAGGGGAGGATACCATGCAGGCGAAAATAAACGTTGTATGGCCGTTTTTTATTGTGCTCGTTGCGATGTTGATTGTCCCACCGGGAACCGCCGGAGCAGGTTCGATGACGCTGAAAGTCTCGCACCAGTTTGCCGCCGGTGACGTTCGCGATCAGATGGCACGCGTGTTTGGCGACATGGTCACCGAAAAGACCAACGGTGAAATCAAGTTCCGCTACTATCCGGCCAAATCGTTGTACAAACCGAAAGAACAGTGGGACGCCCTGCGCAAGGGGGCTCTGGACATGTCGGTATTTCCTTTGGACTATGCCTCCGGCAAGGTGCCGCAGCTTTCCATCACGCTCATGCCGTGCGCGGTCACCAGCGTCACGCAGGGCATGACTTGGCGCAACAAACCCATAGGCAAAAAAGTGGAAGCGCTGATGGAGGATAACGGTGTTAAAAACCTGGTTTGGGCCTGGTTCGACGGCGGGGTCGGCAGTAAAACCCGGCAGATCGTCCTGCCGGCAGATGTCAAAGGCACAAAGCTGAGAGCGGCCGGGAAAAAGTTTGAATTCATGCTGCGCGAGGCCGGGGCGTCGATTACGAGCATGCCGTCATCGGAGACGTACCATGCGCTGTCCACCGGCGTGCTGGACACCATGCTGACATCATCGGCATCTTTCGTCTCCTACCGGCTCTACGAGGTGCTGAGCTACATCAACGTGCCGCGGGACTATTCGATCTGGTACATGGCCGAGAATCTGATCCTTTCCAAAACCACCTGGGAACGCCTGACGCCTGAGCAGCAGAAGATCTTCATGGAGGTGGCCGAGGAGATGAATGCCAACTGGGTCGTCCCCAACTTCAAATCCCTGGTCGACAAGCTGATTGCCGAGTACTCCAAAGCCGGCGTCAAGATTCATTACATGACCAAGGCGGAATTCGACCAGTGGCTCGCTTTTGCCCAGCAGACCGCTTGGCCGGAGTATGCGAAAACCGTGGAAGGCGGGCAGGAATATCTCGACCTGGCGCTGGATGCAATGAAATAGGACACGGTTTACAGCGCGACTCTGACGTGCTTCCGCTATCCCCCGTCAAGGGATGCGGAACGGGCGCCGAAAGGCTCGATCCGGGCATTCCACACGCCGCATCGCTTGCAGGACATGAAATGCCCGCTCGAGTCTGACCGCCTCCCATCAGACCAGCGGTTGGGTCGGTGCCGTTTGGGGTATGGGCATTCTGCCGTGTTGTCTTGGTGCAGTTAACGCTTCAACCTCCGGGTTAAAATCATGAAAACAGCATACCAGATCTTCGTCCGCATCACCGACGGCCTGACCGTCATCACCGGCTGGGTGGCCGCCTTGTGCCTGGTGGCGGCGGCCCTGATCGTCACCGAGGCGGTTATCGTCCGTAAGTTGCTGGGAATTTCCACCATCTGGCAGATCGAGGCATCGGTGTACTTGCTGATCTTCACAGTCTTTGTGGGCGCCCCGTTCGTTCAGAAGAATGAACACCACCTGAATGTGGATCTGGTGATCATCCACCTGTTGCCCCGCACCCGTGAGCTCACCCTGATCGTCGTTTCCATCATGTCGTGCATCCTGACCGCCATCCTGGCCTGGTATGCCTGGCCCATGTGGTGGGAGACTGTCATCAATAATGAGCACTCCGAATCGCTGTGGGGGCCGCCCCTCTGGATTCCTTCCCTGTTTCTGCCACTGGGCATGACCATTCTGTTCATGCAATATATCGTTTTCATCGGACGAAAAATCGAGCGGCTGCGCAAAGGCGCCATCGAAGAGAATGTGCTGCCATCGGAACTTGCCGATATGAAGATGAAGGATGAAACCGCCCCGTCAAAATGACTTGCGATCCTTTGAACTGAAAGGCAAGGTATGAACGAATACGTACTGGCCATCCTCCTGTTTGGAAGCGCATTTGGCCTGCTCGTCTCTGGGATTCCTATCTGGGCCGGTTTGGCGGGCATATCGGTCATTTTTATTCTGAGTTTCTCGCCCCACCTGATGCCGACCTTGCCCTACGTGCTCCACGGCAGCATGGATAGCTTTGCGCTTCTGGCCATCCCGCTTTTTATTCTGCTGAGTGCACCCATTGCCGCCTCCCACGCCAGCAAGGACCTGTACGAAACCCTTCACAAATGGCTCCACAAGATTCCGGGAGGCCTCGGTATTGCCAATATGGTCGGATGCGGTATTTTCGCAGCCCTGTGCGGGTCGAGCCCCGCGACGGCCGCGGCAATCGGCGGCATCGGCATTCCGGAGATGCGGCGGCGGGGGTACTCGGCGGCGCTGGCCACCGGGCTGATTGCCCATGCCGGAACGTTCGGCATTTTAATCCCGCCGAGCGTGACCATGATCCTCTACGGGGTTGCCACCGAGACATCCATCGGCAAATGCTTTATCGCCGGCGTGATTCCTGGTATTCTGCTTGTGGTGCTCAGCTGCGCATGGCTGGCCATCGTGTTTTTTTACCGCAAGATCGTGCCTGCCAGCCCCGGCTCGACTTATTTTCTGGAAACCGAAGCGGTTGACGAACAATTCTCCTGGGCCGAACGGTTTTTCTCCCTTTTCAAGGTCCTGCCGTTTGTGCTGATCATCGTCGGCATCATGGGGTCGATGTACGGAGGATGGGCCACCCCGAGTGAAGCCGGCGGCCTGGGTGCAGTGCTGTCCTTGTTTTTCGTGATGACCATCTACAGGATCTGGCGCCCGAAACAACTCTGGCCGATATTTATCAAGGCGCTGAACGAAAGCAGCATGATTCTGATGATCATGGCCGCAGCGCTGGTATTTGCCTGGGTTTCGTCTGACCTGTATGCCACCCAGGCCCTGGGTGAGCTGATATTGCAGCTGCCCCTGGGCAAGTGGGGGATCATCGTGGTGATCAATATCCTGCTGCTCCTCCTGGGCTGTTTCATTCCGCCGGCGGCCGTCATCTTAATGGTGGCGCCTCTGCTGCTGCCGATCATCCAGGGACTCGGATTCGACCCTATCTGGTTTGCCGTTATCATGACTGTCAATCTGGAAATCGGTCTGGTCACCCCCCCGGTGGGTTTGAACCTGTATGTCGTCAAAAATATCGCCCCAGACGTACCCATGTCCCAGGTGCTGCTGGGGGTGACCCCGTTTGTGATCATCGACCTGCTGGTGATCGTCCTGTTGTGCATCTGGCCGGAACTGGCCATTTGGCTGCCGAACAAAATGATCGGATAATCATCATCGGAAAACGCTCCCGGCAAACTGGGCGGGAACTCCCAGCGTTTGACAAGATGCAGAAAAAAAATTATGACCGCTGCGGAACAGCCCGGATGGAATCGAAATCCGTGCACAGGTCGCGAACTATTTTTGCTGAGGGATCAATTATGAAAGCAACTTCCACAAACCGCTGGCTGGAAACCGTGGCTGCCAAACAAGGTCCCAAAACAGCCATCACGTTTTTGCGCGACGGCCGGGCCGAAACCGAAATGACCTACATGCAGTTGCAGCGCGATGTGAACCGGTTGGCCAACACCCTTCTGGATCTCGGTGTCCAGAAAGGTGACAGGGTCGTTCTCTTCATCCCCAAGTCGCTGATCGCCGTGGTGGCCCATTTCGCCATCCAGGCCATCGGCGCGATGGCCGTGCCCCTGAATCCCGGATTTAAAAAAAATGAGATGACCTATCTGCTCGGCGATACCGCCGCCAAGTTGATCATCGTCGAACCCCAGAAAAAGGCGTTGGTCCGCGGTATCGACCCCGACGCGCAGCTGTTGGAGATAACAACCGCACAACCCTATCAGGACATCGATTTTTTCAGCTCGAAACCGCAAACCGTGCCGGCAGTCGACATCGATCCGGACGATCCGGCCCTGGTGATCTACACCTCCGGAACCACCGGCAACCCAAAAGGCGCGGTGTTGACCCACAGGAATTTGGTTTGCGACGCCCACAACATCATCGGCACCTGGGAGATGACCGCCGGTGATGTGCTGTGTCACGCGCTGCCCCTGTTCCATGTGCATGGGTTGTGTTTTGCGTTGCATACGGCCCTGCTCAGCGGCGCCCATGTGCGCATGCTCGACCAGTTCAAACCGGAAACCGTAGTGGCGGAGCTATCCCGCAAGGCTGGTAATGCGGCCTGCTCGGCTTTCATGGCCGTACCAGCCATGTACACCAAGTTAATGGATTTCCTTGGCGACCGACATCTGGATTTCAGCCATATGCGTCTGTTCACCTCCGGCTCGGCACCGCTGCTGGTCAAGGAGTTCGAACGCATCACCACCGTCTTCGGCCGGGAACCAGTCGAACGTGAAGGGATGTCTGAAACCGGCATGAATTTTTCCAATCCCCTGACCGGAAGACGTATTCCCGGATCCATCGGACTGCCCCTGCCGGGGTTGCAGGTGCGTATTGTCGATCAGGCAACACTTGCCAATGTTGCCCAGGGCGAAATCGGTGAGCTGTGGTTGAAAAGTGCGGCCATCACCCCGGGATACTGGCGCAAACCCCGCGAAACTGCCGACACATTCATGGACGGATGGTTCCGTACCGGGGATCTGGGTAAAATCGACACTGAAGGATATTATTACCTGACCGACCGGATCAAGCACATCATTATCACCGGGGGCGAAAATGTTTCCGCCAAAGAAGTGGAGACGGTCATCAATCGAATCGACGGGGTTGATGAATCCGTCGTCGTGGGCAAGCCTGATGAAAAATGGGGTGAAAAAGTCGTGGCGGCGGTGACTCTCAAACCGGACGCCGACTTGACCGAGGGCGATATCAAAGCCTTTTGCAAAACGGACCTGCACGACTGGAAATGCCCCAAGAAAGTTGTTTTCCTGGAAGAAATTCCACGCAATACAATGGGTAAGATACTCAAGGAAGAAGTCAAAAAATTATTCATTGAATAAGCGTGGGGATTTGCGGCTGACCGTCACGAGGCGCCTTCAAAGCGAACAGCTTGATGGTTATGAATCCCTCAAAGGCGCCGGGATTGAGATCTGGCTGGTTTTCACCATGCGGTTGATACTATCCCCATCGGCCGTCCAAGTGGCTGAAGGGACCTTCCCTGTTTCCTCATTCCCTGACTGACATTGGTTTTGCCGATGTAGAAAGTATGTGAGCCAAGTCAGTTGCTGAAAACAAATAGCGTATCAATGGGGATGACACGTCATTGCGCTCAGCAAGTATACCGAGAACTTGACATGCTCAAACGACCCATCAGGAAAAGTGGCTCCGCCTTTTCAACCATCAATAAATCAGTGATCGAATGCCCCAAATAGCGATGACCCACAATAGGATGGAACAAGGTAGCATGATAAGCAGGCCCTTAAAAAACCCATTGACTTGATCGTATTCAAGCAATCGCCCCTCCCGCCGACAATCATTCCTTTGGGTTGGATCCATCCCCACGTCAGGGTCGACAAGTCGAATTTTACGGTTGGGCTGGGTGCTTTCGTCCGGAACACGCTCGCAGTTCTGCTGAGACTCGTTTAGAACCATCATGATACCGTCCTCCCCCAGGGCCTATAACTAATGATTGGATTTGTCTGAATAGGTAAGCATTTGGTGTACCAAAAAAAATTGCACCACTATTTCTATAGGTTATACAATTCTCGGAGAGTTTGGGGGGCAAGCTGAGGGAAAAATTTGGAGGGCCCTGACCAATTTTGCACACTTTCGCCCATGATGGACCATTACCGGTGAGCGGAAAACAGGTCAGCGAAATAGACGCAGCCATCGAGGTAGCCGGGGCCACGATCAAGGTGGAATAGCGGCTTATAGGTGCAATGGCACACCAACCGATTGTGCTTCCGTGTCGTGGTATGCCAAGATGCCAGGAACCTCTCCTGAGTCGACAATGGCCTTCATGGCAAGTTTGTTGCCGACTCCTTTTTGTAACTCATACTGTTTCCTCGTAAGACGCCAAAGCATGCACCAGCACCCACCGCACGCCCCCCGCTCACCAAATAAAGAAACAAAGCCGTCCCATTGGTCTATAGTCAGTGGTTTAAATGATAATTCCATGGGCAGGTCCTTGTCGCTAGCGTCACTCACCAGCGGGCGCTTTATTTGCGATCCGCGGCAAGAGGTGGTTCTGTCATATTACCGATGATTTTCTTAGGGTCGGGCCAAGCCCCGGAAGAATTAAGACGCGAGCCTGTCTTCCCTCAACTGTGTCGATTTACCGCACCGGCCGATTCTCAATCGATAGAATAAAGTGCCACTCGGTCTCGGAAACCGGCATGATCGAGAGTCGATTCCCCTTGCGCACCAGCGGCATGTTTTCAAGTGCCTCATGTGCCTTTAGTTCGGCCAGGGGGATGACTCGCTTCGTGTGGCGGATGTATTTGACGTCGACCATAAACCAGCGCGGTTTGTCCGGATTGCTTTTTTCGTCGAAATACTTGCTGTTGGGGTCAAAGGCCGTATGGTCCGGGTAGCCTTCGCGCACGACTTCCATCAGCCCGACGATCCCCGGCACATGGCAGTTGGAGTGATAAAAGAAGGCGCGGTCACCTACCTTCATCTGGTCGCGCATCATGTTGCGTGCCTGGTAATTGCGTACGCCGTCCCAGTGTTCCGTCTGGTCCGGCATTGTTTTCAGGTCATCGATGCTGAACGCCGACGGTTCGGATTTCATCAGCCAATAGTTCAATTGAATCGTTCCATTTTATCTTCAATGCTTGCAGGTTGGATTTCAGATGATCGACGCGTGCGGCACCACTCAAGTTCACATCAACAAACGGCTGATTAATAACCGCTGCCAGGACAATTTTGTTCTATCTCTTATAATTACAACATGTTGATTAGCCCCGACCCCAAGCCTCTCCCAAACCTTCTCACTCATAATTTTAGACAGCGAACGCCCGGCGTCATGAGCGGAACGGTCCTCGCCGTCCCTTGAACGCTGATGTTCTGCACCTTATCGCGTCCAGTTTACGGAAATTTTACGGTTGGAGTGAACGCAATCACGCAAATACAGATTGATTAAATTTTGATATGGAACTCCGGTTTCCTCAGCTAAATTTTTAAAATAATCAATGACATCAACACCTATTCGGATAGTCACCTGTTTTTTTAAATGTTTAGCATAAGGATTTCTGCGTCCTTTCATTTTATCTAAATCATATTCTTTTCTCATAATGTCCCCCTAAAATAAACGCCTTGCTCCTTTTTAGTTGCTTTTCTTGCTGAAATAATCCGGATCTTAGATTCATCGCTTCGATAGCAGTGGCAAACAACTAAAACTTTGAGGCGTTGGCTAAGACCCAAAAGTATGAATCTTTCCTCTTGAATTGAGTGATCAGGATCATGAAATTCAATGGCCTTCTCATCAAAAAATACAGTTTGAGCATCTTCGAACGAAATGCCATGTTTGCGCTGACTTGATACATCTTTATGGTCATCCCATTCGAAAATCAATTTTTTCATAATTAATAAATAATTATATTGTAATTATATGTCAAGGGCTAAGCTTATTATTGCAGAACGCCGGGGTAAGCGGCGACCGGCGAAGCCGGGCGTCCGAGTGAGGAGTAAAGCAACGAATGGCTTGACCAACTTCGTTATGTGTTTTCTTTGAACCTCATTTCACCATTCTCTGTAAAATCAAACATTGGCCCCCAAGCCACCTCCCAGTAATAGCCATCAAGGTCGGCAAAGTATCCACTGAAGCCGCCCCAGAAAGTATCTTGTGGTTTTTTTAAAACCTGCGCGCCAGCCAACTCAGCACGTCTCACTATTTCAACAACCTCATTCTTGCTACGAGCATTGTGTGCAAGTGTGATTCCGCTAAACCCGCTACAAGTAGTTGGAACCTCGGACGAAATGTCTTCTGCAAGTTTTTCGAAAGGGTAGAGAGCAATCCAAGTTCCTGGAAGTTCAATGAAAGTGATGCCATCGGAAGATGTGTTTGGAGGCGTACCGAGTACAGCTTCATAGAACTCCGTAGCCTTGTGTATGTCGGCTACGCCAAGCGTTAATATTGTTACTCTTGGAATCTTCAAAATCCTCTCCTTCGAGTATGAGGCACCATAACGAAAAGATAGAGGGCCGGGAACCAAACAATGACAATCGATTTCAGGACACCAAAATCACAATAAATGATGAATTACAAAAATGGCACCGCTTTTCCCGGTCACGCTTATCCGACTGGTTATTTGCGGCCAGATAATATGCTTTTTGTTACTTTGGCTGACGCTATAATCTGACCTGTCAATGTAACTTTTACATCAAAAAAACAAAGACTCTTTCCAAGTTTTACTACTTCCGAGTTGAAATATACAAAATCACCAAGCTTAGCTGACCGCATTATTGAAATTTGGATATCGTGAGTCACCGCCTCAGTACGATCATCAATCAGGCTGAGTAAGCCACCATAGGCGCAAACATCACAAAGCGCATAGATTGCACCACCATGGAATCTACCCGATGGATTAACTAAATTTTCCGATACTTTTATAGATAGTTCCCCACAGCCGGATTCTGATTTTATAGAAGTCACACCTAAATATTGATGTAATGGAAGTGCTATAACATTTTTCAGTCTATCGTTCATTGGAATTTCCTATTGGTAAGATAACGACGGAATTGGGTGGCCTGGAAATGGATACCTGAGAATCCAATCAGATGAAAAAATGGTCAATCACCACCAGACTTGAAAAAATGCACGGCTTTTCCCGGTCCGCTTGAATGCTGGGTTGTGTGCCGATTGGACCTATTGGCTTAGTTTTGAACTGGCAATACGATTCAGGCTGATACCTGATTCAGCAGCCTGAATGGCCAATTTCCGATGAATATCAGGCGGAATCCTAACCATGAACGTTCCACTATAATGCTTGGATGCGATAGGTGCAGGAATTTTTTCATCATTTTTATCCATATCGAAGACGGCTTCCGAAACGACTTTTCGAATGCCACTCAATGCATTCTCTGGCGTTTCTGCTAACCAACTCAGGCTAGGAAATTCAACGCACAATCCAACGTATTCACCATCGTCTTCAGACCAGGTAATTCTGTATGTATATTTATCATTCTTTTTAACCATGGCTTATCTCCAAATTTTCTATAGCCAAAAGAACCTGCTTTATCTGGTAAATTTTGGTTTTTCCTTTATCATTTTGGATGTTTTTCCTCGGGTCACCCTGCCAAGGCGTTTTATAAATTCGGTGACTACTTTTCTTCTGTCTCGGCTCCCCGGAAAAATGATCGCATATCTTGCATAATTCAGAGAAACGAACGTCTTTTGGATTCCGTTGTACTTTTATAAGCAAGTCGTCAATTTTTGCCATGATCATATAGTATCAATATTGATATTGCTGGCAAGGTGATATTTGAGTTTCCGGAGGGCCGCACAACGGTGGCGCTAATCAGCCGGTCACAGGCTTTTGGTATCTGCACGGGCTTCCCGGAAAAACTGGCGAGCAGTCCGGTCTGGTTCAGCAATGGGTTATGTATCTCTTCAAAGTCTCTCCTTAGTCCCATCGCAACCGGTCTTCTATCTTTAAAAAACCACGAACGCATTGCAGTATTGGGAATAAGGATCACATGTCGCGGCCATGGGATCGTTCGACGTCCAACAAAGAACATTTCAGTACGTCAAACCCAATGTTCTGTTTTTTAAAGATAG
>RCNC010000854.1_pt1 | contig 20053 bp, 16 predicted proteins | sample 2041301 | NCBI WGS metagenome assembly RCNC01 (sample SAMN09708231, study PRJNA481090) | Marine sediment metagenome, whole genome shotgun sequencing project. | biome: marine sediment; feature: ocean; material: sediment; isolation source: Sewage treatment plant 13A marine sediment (STP13A) ...
GAGCCGAACGTGACGGCAATCCACGCCGGGCTGGAGTGCGGAATCATCGGGGACCGGTTCCCCGGGATGGACATGATCTCCTTCGGGCCCACGATCACCGGCGCCCACTCACCGGACGAGCGAGTGGATGTCGCGTCCGTGAAGCGGTTCTGGGAGCTGTTGGTAGCAATGCTGGAAAGAGCGGAAGGGAGTTGATGAACAATGGGCTTTGACTTCGCACAGATTGACGGCATCCTGAACGCCCGATCGATCGCCATCGTCGGCGCATCGAACAACCCCTTGAAGTTCGGCGGCATGCTGACCGCCTCTCAGCTCGCGATGGGCTTTACCGGTCCGGTCTACCTGGTGAACCCGAACGAGGAGGAGATCCTGGGCCACAAGGCCTATCCTGACCTCCTTTCCCTTCCCGAGCCACCCGATCTGGTCTACATCGTGATCCCAGCCGATCGATCCCTGGAGGTTCTCGAGCAATGCGGCCAGCGGGGCGTAAAGGGGGTCGTCATGATCCCTGCCGGGTTCCGGGAGGCGGGCGAGGAGGGAGCGGCCCTCGAGCAAGAGGTGCTGCGACTGGCCGGGGAGGGCGGGTTCCGGATCATCGGGCCCAACTGTTTCGGTATCTACAATCCACGGAATCGCCTCACGCTGCTGCCGGGATATGATTTCTCGACTTCGCCCGGCGATGTCGCTTTCCTTTCTCAAAGCGGTGGGCTCTCATCCCATGTCGCACGCCTGGGCCAGAGCCTTGGCATCCATTTCAGTGCGATCGTAAGCTATGGAAACGGGGTCGACATCGACGCTGCCGATCTGCTCCGCTATTTCGCCCGCGATCCCCAGACCGGCGTCATTGGCGCCTACCTGGAGGGCGTAAGGAACGGCAGGGCCTTCCTGGACGCACTGAAGGAAGCGGCGTCCCAAAAGCCGGTGGTGCTCTGGAAAGTCGGCAAGGCCGCGTCCTCCCAGCAGGCGGTGATGTCCCACACCGGCTCGCTTGCCGGGTCTGTCGAGATATGGGAGGCAGCCTTTCGCCAGACCCGCGTAATCCAGGCCTCGGGGATCGACGAGGTGTGTGACGTCTTGCTGGCCCTCCGTCACCTCGGCTGGAGGCCGGGCAGGCGCATCCTCGTATCGGGCGGCGGAGGCGGCTTGGGGACCAACGCGGCGGACCTTGCCGGGCTGGCCGGCCTGGACATCCCTCCCCTGAACGAGGGAACCGACCGCAAGCTTACCGAAATCCTGGGCAGGGCCGGGGCCGTGGTCTCGAACCCCCTGGACATCGGCACACCCCTGCTCCCCCTGCCCATGTTCGAGGCCACCATGCGGGAGGCGGCCAACAACCCCTCCACAGATATGCTGATCTTCGACCTGGCCATGAACTTTGCCATGCGCATGGCCGGGGAAGAGGGTCTTTATCAAGTCACCGACGTCCTGACTCGGGTTCGAGAGGAGTCCGGCAAGCCGGTCGTGATGGTCCTCTACTCCCGGGCGTGTGACCCGGATGACCTGGAACCGGAGAGGATCCTTCGTAACATGCGATCCAAGCTCCTGGAGAAGGGCGTCGCGGTCTTCCCGTCGATGCGCCGCGCCATCCGCGCCATCGCCCTGGTAAACTGACGTAACCGGAAGGGCTACGCACACAAAAGGAGGAAAACGATGATGAGATCTCAAATTCGTCTTCTGGGTTGGAGCCTGCTCGTCCTGTCGCCTTGCCTGCTGGCGGCCGGCCTGTGCCTGGCCGCGGACAAGATCGAACCGTCTGTTGCGCCGGAGATGCTCGAGCACTCCCGGCACTTCGAGAAGAAGGTCTACAAGATCGGCGAGAACGTCTACTCGGCCGTGGGCTACAGCCTGGCCAATGCGGTCATGGTGGTGGGCGATGACGGCGTCGTCCTCGTGGACGTGACCACGACCAAAGAAGATGGCGAGCAGGCGTGGGCGGCCCTGCGCCAGTTCACAGACAAGCCGGTGAAGGCGGTCGTGTACACCCACTTCCATCCCGATCACTGGGGTGGTGTCAGGGCCTTTGTGAACGAGGAGGACGTGAAAGCCGGCAAGGTAGAGATCATCGCACATGACACGATGCTCGACAATGTCGTCCGGCAGGGAGGCCTCATCGGGCCGATCCTGTCGATGCGAACGGCCTACTCCTTTGGCGCGGCCCTCCCCCCGGAGGACCTGAAGGGCACTCACGACGGGATCGGGCCAAAGGTGAACCTTGGCCTGTGCACCTTCATCGCCCCCACCAGGACCTTCCACGACGAGCTGGACATCACGTTGGCCGGTGTGAAGATGCAGATGGTCTACGTGCCCTCCGAGGCGCCCGACGAGATCGTGGTCTACCTGCCCGAAGAGAAGATTCTGCTGTCCGCCGAGGTGATCCAGGGGCCCACCCTACCCAACATCCACACGCTGCGCGGGACCAAGTTCCGCGACCCGGTGCAGTGGTACAAGAGCATCGACCGGCTGCGCGCCATGAAGGCAGAGAACATGGTGCCCGCCCACGGCCAGCCCGTTTACGGGGCGGAAAAGGTGGAAGAGGTCCTGCGCATGACCCGTGACGGGATCCAGTACGTCCACGATCAGACCATACGCAACATGAACAAGGGCCTGACGCCTGACGAACTGGCCGAAGCGGTCGCGTTCCCGCCCTACCTGGCCGAGTACACGCCGTACCTGCGGGAGTATTACGGAACGGTCAAGCACTCGTCGCGGCAGGTCTATGCGGGATATCTGGGCTGGTTCGCAGGGGACCCGGTCGACCTCGACCCCACGCCACCCGTGGAAAAGGCCAAGCGCACCGTCGACCTGATGGGCGGGCGGGACAAGGTCTTGGCAGCGGCGAAGAAGGCATTCCAACAGGGGGACAACCAGTGGGCCGCCGAGCTGTGCACGCTGCTCGTGCGCATCAACAAAGAGGACCAGCAGGCCCGTGACGTCAAGGCCTCGGCCTTCCGGAAGATGGGCTATGCATCCATCAACTCCAACTGGCGCAACTGGTACCTCATGGCAGCCATGGAGCTGGAGGGCAAGATCGACCCGTCGCAATTGCTTGCCGCCATGTCGCGCAACTGGGTCACGCCGGACATCATGGCCCAGTGGCCCGCGAGCCGGCTCATTCAGGGAATGAGCGTGCGCCTGAAGGCAGAGGACACGCTGGACACCCATGTTACGGCGGGCTTCAAGTTCCCGGACACCGGCGAGGCCTGCGGCCTGGAGATCCGGAGGGGTATCGCCCAGTTCCACGACGGGTTGCCGGAGAAGACCGACTTCACGCTGACCCTTCCGAAGCGCTACTTCCTGGCCATCGCCTTCGGCAAGGCCACACTCGAGGATGGCGTGTCAAAGGGCATCGTCAAGATCGAAGGTAACCCGGAATTCATAGAAGTCTTCTTCGGCAGCTTCGACAGCCCCATGTACCCGATCCAGCTCACCCTGCGCTAACCCCCAATTCGGGGACAGCCACCGATCTCCCCGAGTTCAGTGGCTGTCCCCGATTTATTGATTTACAGCCGTCAAGCACAGTGGGATAATAGGAAGACAGGATGAGCCCTACGATCTTTCGATACAAAAGATATCGATTCTTCTTCTTTTCCCGGGAAGAAGAGAAGATGCACGTACATGTGTATTGCTCAGACGGTGAAGCGAAGTTCTGGGTTGAACCCGAAGTCACGCTCGCCAGAAACTATGGACTCTCCCGGGCACAATTGCTGAACTGAAGAAAGTAACAGAAGACCGGAAAGATGAAATCACAGATGCTTGGAACAGACACTTCAGAAGTTGAAGTGCTGAACATTGACAGCCACGGATTCTGGCTTTTTGTAAGGGGTAAGGAATACTTCCTTCCCTACAAAGAATACCCATGGTTCAAGGACGCTAGAATTGCCGATGTTATCAATGTGGAACTCCTACACGATCTTCATCTCCATTGGCCCACCCTGGACGTGGACATTGGGCTGACTACCCTTGAAGACCCCAGCAGTACTCCCCTCCTGTACAAACCCTGACGCCTGATCCGCCAAATCGCGAAATCGGGGACAGCCACTGAATTCGCCCGGAGTTTGGGGACAGCCACCGAATTAAGGTGCCGTCCCCACTGCATTTCTTGCCCGAAATTGGGGACAGCCACTTAATTCACAGGAATTCGGTGGCTGTCCCCGATTTATGGGGCCCATTTTTTTGTTGACATGATTGTGCGGCGCGTTATATTCTATTGATCAAATGGTCAACAATGGGGGTGATTTCTCCGTGAAATCCGAAACGAATCATGACCCGGGCAAGAGGGAACAGATCCTCCTTGCGGCCGAGCAGGTCTTCGCGGAGAGGGGATTCAAGGGGACGACGACACGGGAGGTTGCCGAGCAGGCCGGGATCGCGAACAGCCTCATCTTCTACTACTTCAAGAACAAGATGGCCTTGTACGAAGCGGTGTTCCAGAACTTCTTCGAGCAAATCGAAGGGCTCATGCAACAGAACCTGAGCCTGGACCTGGACCGCCTGGGTAAGCTCAGGAACTTCCTCTTCACCGTCACAGACTTCGCAAACGGCCACCGCAACATGATGAGGATTCTCCTCCGGGAGATCATCGACAACGGAGGTATCGTAGAGAAGATCGCGCAGGACTACTTCAAGCCCCTCTATGAGATCGCGGTGGACTTCCTGCAAGAAGGCCGGAGAGAGGCCCTGTTCCGGGAGGTCGACCCCCAGCACTACATCCACAACTTCATCGGGATGAATTTCTTCTATTTCGTCTGTGAGCCGATCCTCGAGGCTATGGGGGCTCAGGACCCGTACGGCCCGGAGGAGATGGAAAAGCGAAAGAAGGAGGTCTGGAGAGCATTGCGGTCCAGCCTGATGTGATTTTTTTTGGTTTCTTCTTGATCAATTGCTCAAATTGGTGGTGTGAACAGCCAGAAACAGCGTGTCCAAGCCAAAGGGGAGTGCCGCCATGAACGAAGTACTCTTTTCCACGACCTGGGGCCCTTTTCACGAGCAGTTCTTCAACACCTCGCCGATCGACGTGATGAACCAGCGCTTCAGCAGGGGCTGCGACATCTTCTCGCTGAACGGCCACCTTCACATGAACTGGGCCCACCTGATCGCGCAGAACATCGATCGCCCCTCCGTGTTCCTCGAGTATCCCGGAAAAGAAGACTTCTTCGAGGAGGTGGACAAGGGATACGAGTATGTGGCCCTGTCGGCCTTCCACAACCAGGTGGACGACCTGGTGGAGATGTGCAGGGCCGTCCGCGCCAGGGCCCCCGCCTCGAAGATCGTGCTGGGAGGCTTCGGCGCCGCGGGGCTGGAGGCTACGAGGTCCGCGGAAGAACTCAGCGAACTGTGCGACCACCTCTGCCACGAGGAGGGGACGAGGTTCTTCCGACGGCTTCTGGGGGAAGACCCGGACCGGCCGATGTTTCACTCCCACCTTCCCAAGTGGGGCTACTCAATGGGCATGATGAGCCGCCACCCCTGGGGAAACGTTCCGGTCGTGGTCGGCTCCTTGGGGTGCCCGAACGCATGCGATTTCTGCGGCACCACGGAGATGTTCCAGCACAGGCGACTGGAGATCATGAGTCCGGAGCAGGTCTACAGGGAGTTCCAACGATCCTGGCGAGAGGACCCGAATACGCTGCAGTTCGTGCTGCTCGAGGAAGACACCTTCCAGAACGTGGAGTACATTCGGGAGTTGGGACGACTGCTGCGGGAGGACACAGAGTTCGGCCTCGGATACTACAATTTCTACTGCCTCGCATCGAACCGCTCCATGAGTCAGTGGACCTTCGAGGACATGGCCCTCACGGGATGCTCCACTGTCTTCGTGGGCGTGGAGTCGAAGTTCGCCCACGATCACGGCTACGAGAAGAAGGAGGGGCTCTGCCACAAGGAGATCTTCGAAGGCCTCCACCGGGTAGGGATCGCCACCACCGGCGCCTGGATGGCGGGATTCGATTTCCAGACCCGGGAAAACATCGAGGAGGATCTGCAGGATTTCATCGACCTCACCCCCACGCTGCAGCAGCTCACCCGAGTCTGCCCGTTTCCGCCGACGCCCCTGTGGAAGATGTTGAAGGACGAGGGCCGCATCCGCGAAGACGTCAAATGGGAAGACATAAGCTTCTACGGAGGCGGAGGCATGGTGCTCAGCAACTTTTACGAGCACGAAATAGGCGAAATCATCGAGAGGGGATACAAGCTGCTATACGAGACCCACGGAGCGTCCATTGCCCGAACGTTGCACGTGAACCTGCTGGGATACGAATACTGCATGGAGAACCGGCATCGGAACAAGTACCTCGAGGACCGGGCCTTCTACCACAGGCGGCTCGCTTACGGCATCTTCCCCTTGCTCAAGGCGATGGAGATCTATGCGCCGAACAGTACGGTAAGGAAGAAGATGAAGGACCTGCGGAGGATGTACATCCGGCTCATGGGCGAACCCAACGGCTTCCAGACGATGGCCGAAAGGGCCCTCACCCTCCGGTCGGGCGTGGCGAAGCTCACGGACGTCCTGTATCCGGCGGACAACAGTCTCGTGGAGGAGGCCTTCAAGAAATACACCTACAAAAAGCCGGCACCGGCCTATCCGGAACGCCCCTACAGCGTCGCCTACCCGCACCGCACGCGAAGGTTCAGCCTGAACCTGCAGGCAAAGGCGAACCTGCGAAGGGCGATCACCGGGGCGGTGAGGGCCAGCAGGCTGGTGGGCCCATCCCGACAAAACCGTGCGGAAGAGAGTATGCCCCCTGGGTCCTTTGGGATGTTCCTCTGAGAATCACCTGATCGCCGGGAGAGACTGGAGATGCTTGCGAATCCGAAGGATCAACCCCTTCCGAAGACCATGGTCGCGCTCGGGGACGTGCGGGTGGCGTACACCGACCGGGGAAAAGGCCGGCCCATCTTGCTCGTGCACGGAATCCCCACGTCCAGCTATTTGTGGCGGAACGTGATCCGGGAGCTCGAAGGTGAATTCCGGCTGATCGCGCCGGACCTGATGGGCCTGGGCGACACGGAGACGCCGCTCGACCACCGCTACGACATGGAGGCACAGGCGGAGAAGCTGCTCGAGCTTGCGGACCGGCTCGGGCTCTCGACCTTCACGCTCGTCTGCCACGACCAGGGGGGTGCGGCCGCCCAGTGGCTCGCCGTGCACAACCCTGAGCGAATCGATCGGTTCATCCTGACCAACTGCGTCGGCTACGACAACTGGCCCGTTCCGATCGTTGCCCGGTTCGCGAAGGTCTATCGCATGAAGCGCCTGGCCGCTTTCATTCATCGCTTCAAACTGGGTGCGCGGTGGGGCAAATCGTCCGTGGGCATGCGACTGGGTGTCCACGACCCGAAGGCCCTCACGGATTTCGCGATCGACGAGTACTCCAAGATCAACCACATGGGCCCGGACAAGTTCGAGCAGTTCCGGCTCTTCACGCTTGCAGGCGACTGTCGGTACACCCTGGAGGCGGCGAGGAAGTTCGGCGAGTTCGACCGTCCAACGATGATCGTGTGGGGGGGCAACGACCGGTGGCTGAATGTTTCCTGGGGCAGGAAGCTCTATGACGACATCGCAGGGGCCCGCCGGATGGAGGTCATCCCCTTTGCCGGCCACTTCCTGCAGGAGGAAAAGCCGGAGCTGGTCGCCAAGTACATCCGCGAGTTCATGTCAGAAGAATAGCTTGCGGCGGCAACGCGGCACGTCCTCGGCATACCTGCATTCCCTCTCCCTTGAGAGGGTGTCGAAAAACTCCTCTTCGCCGTCATCCCTGCGCAGGCAGGGATCCCTAAGCACCTGAAGCCACTGGATTCCTGCCTGCGCAGGAATGACGGCTTGTTATGCGCTTCTCGACAGTCTCGCTGAGGGCGCCTTTTGCTCTGCCGCAGGCCGTTCAAAAATGTCCATATGCAAGGCGCGCGAAATCCTGAGGAATGAGGCGTACACCGTACGCCGCAGTGACGAAGGATGAGCGCAACGCAGCAGGTGGGCGTTTTTCAACGGCCTGCCTTGATCTGCCGTTCGCGCTGCTTGTAGAGCGGGTCTTCGAAGTCGAGGGAATCGGGGTCCATCAACCAGCGGAACTCTCCCCGGGCCGCTGCCTCTTCGAGCACTTCCCGATAGCGGGCATAGTTCTGCGGTGCAATAGAAACCACGCCGGCCCAGTCCGCCTCGATGGCAAGCTCCGGGCAGATCTTCGCACAGTTCCAGCAGTAGATGCACGGGTCCTGGATGCGGGGAGGGTCTGCCTCGACATCGATCCCGCCCACCGGGCAGTTCTCCGAGCATTCCTGGCATTGGATACATTTTTCCTCGTTGATGCGCATGCGCGGCATGACCTGGCTCAAGAAATCGAGGGAGTACGTCTCGGCCTGCTGGGTCCATTCCTGATTCTTTTCTCCCGCTTCCGGTATGAGGCCCTGCTCTCCACCGGCGATGCGCCGGCTTCGCTCGGCCACCTCTCGCCCGAAGGCGCGCGCCTCCTCGTATTCGCGCTCATCCGGGTGGCCCGTGGTCAGGGTGGGGTACGGGTAGAATGGAATCGTGCCATCCGCGTACGTGTCGTGATAGCCCACGACCCGGATCCCCTTCTTCATCAAGGCCTCCGCCATCAGGATCAGCGTGTTCCCCATCACCGATCCGTGCGAGCAGAACACGAACCACTGCTTGTCCACCAACTCGGGCAGCCCCTGCATGAAGTCGCGCACGTTGAAGGGCGCGTTGTAGTAGAACACCGGACAGCCAAGCCCTACGAGATCGTAGTCGGCCAGCGATTCCGGCTTCACGTCGGTGAGGGTCTTGAGATCGCAATGGCCCGCAACCTCCGCGACGCCGTCCCTGATCTGCTCAGCCACCTTGCGCGTAACCCCGGTCTGAGAAAAATAGATGACCAATGTCTTCATTGTCTTCTCGCCTCCTTCATGGAGCAGAATCCTGTTTCGAGTAAGGGCACTATAGGGGAAGGAGAAAAAACGTGTCAATCAGGAGCAACACGGGAAACGTGGGGCAGCTGAAACTGACAGTGAATAAGCACAATATCTTGAGGTTATCTATCTCTTGACCCCAATATGTTGTGATTTCTCTTGACATCCCTTCTCCTCTTCGGATAAACGATAAGGGAGCCAACACAACGGAATCCGTGCAGGGGAAGGTTCCTTTGCCAACACTGCCACATTTGACGCCGGAGAACACCGAATTCGTCGTCCTCTCTTTCGAGGGGCCTGACAGGTACTCAATGGCGGGCGGGTTGGGCGTACGCGTGAACCACCTCTCGTCCACGCTTTCGAACATGGGGTTCCGGACGCATCTCTTCTTCATCGGAGATCCCTGGCTCAATGGAGAGGAAAGCTGCAAAGGCGGAAGGCTTGTGCTGCACCGATGGTGCCAGTGGATCAGCCGCTATCACCCGAACGGTGTCTATGACGGGGAGGAAGAGAAGGTCTTTGATTTCAACGAGTCCATTCCTGGGTATGTGATGGACCGGATCCTCACGCCCGCGCTCAGGCGTGAGAAGAATGTAGCGATCCTGGGTGAGGAGTGGCAGACCACAGAGACGATGTGTCGGATCAGCGACCTGCTCGAGGCACACGGTCGGAGAGACCGTGCGCTGATGTTCTGGAACGCCAATAACACTTACTCCTTCGACCGTATCCAGTGGGAGAGGCTCACCCGCTGCTCCACGATCACTACGGTGAGCCGCTACATGAAACACCTCATGTGGGAAATGGGCATCAATCCGCTCGTCATTCCTAACGGGATTCCAAAGAGCCTTCTCGAGAAGGTCGACGAGGGCCAGGCCAGAGGCGTACAAGATGCGCTCAAGGCAGAAACCATCCTCTGCAAGGTGGCCCGCTGGGACCCGGACAAGGGCTGGGATTCGGCGATCGAGGCGACGGCGGAACTCAAACAGAGAGGCGTGAAGGCAACGCTCGTGGCCAGAGGAGGGATCGAGCCCTACGGCCAGCACGTAATGGACCACGCGCGCGACCTTGGCCTTGAGGTCCGCGAGGCCCGGGTAGACCACGAAACACCCGCCGGCTATGTGGCTGCACTCCAGGGGCCGGGCCGGGCAGAGTTTGTCAATTTCAGGTCTCCCTTGCCCCTTGCTTTTCTTCGGGTGATCTACCGCGCTGCGGACGGCGTACTTGCCAACAGCGGTCACGAGCCTTTCGGGATCGTGGGACTGGAGACCATGGCAGCGGGCGGTGTCGCCTTCACGGGCTGCACCGGGGAGGACTATGCCATCCCCTTTGTCAACGCCTTCGTGTTGGAGTCCTCGGACCCTCTGGAGATCACGGACCATGTCATGTACTTGCGGGAGCACCCCGAGGAAAGCACGAGAATTCGAAAAGCGGCAAGACGAAGCGCACGGCAGTTCACCTGGGAGGCTGCGGCAAGAAATCTTATCCGCAAGCTGGAGAACCAGGCCAACATTCAGGATATTATCGGTGGCAACGCCGGACCCGATCCGATCGCGCCTTTCAAAATCGCCGGGCGCACAATGAGAGAAGAGCCTCATCTGCGAGACGAACCGCCCGTCACATCCACACAGGTTCGCGGTAGATGAGCGGGATCGCCTCGGCGGCAGTCTCGGCAAGCTCTGGGTGGGACCGGCGGAGGCCGACGATCTGGTTCAGGTGGTCCGCCGTGCGCATGATCATCATGGACATGGCGCCCTCCTCCAGCGGTACGGCACGGAGCAAGGCCGTCCAGCTCACGCCTTTGGCCCAGAGAAAGGCGGCAAGGGCGGGCCACACCGGGATCTCCGAGATCTCGAATCCACTGTCCTTCATCCGCTTGCTCAATTCTCCAAGGTCCTTCTTCATGCGGTCCAGCCGCCGGGAGAGGTCCCGCGCCCGAACGGTGAGGGACCTGTCCAGTTCCTCGCTCCGATCGCTGTCCACCACGAAGGTCGCGATCATCGCGGCAACGAGCTCGGGCGGGGCCCCCTCGAAGGAACCCTTCCGGATCGCCTCGGCCACAAGCAACGGGTGATCCAGCCGAAGCGCGGCCGCCCACTGCCCTTCCCACGTAAGCCTGTCCTCATCGTCTACGAACCCTGTCCCTTGGAGGAAGTCCTTGTGCCTCAGGAAATCCTGCCAGAGGGCTTCGCACACATCGACCTTGTCCTTCTTCACGCGCCCTCCCCGCTTCCTGCGTGCCTCCAACCGGCGGGCCTGCTGAAAGGCGGCCAGGGACCGGTCGATCAGCACCCGAACCTCCTCCGAGGCGTGTGACTGCAACAGGTTGAGCACCATCGAGAAGTTGATCCGAATCTGGCTTTCGATCGCATCCGGGGGGGAGCGGAGCCGCTGGTGTATCAGCTTCGGGTTGTTGAACGGGCCGGGGATGACCAGGGCGAACCCGACCCGGTCTTTCCCCCGCCTTCCCGCCCTTCCGATCATCTGCTGAAGGTCGGTTGCCGAGAGGTCCTGAAACTCCTTGCCGTCGAAGCGGTCGCTCTGGGAGAGCGCCACGGTCCGGGCCGGGAAGTCGACGCCGCCTGCAACGGTGGAGGTGGCAAAGATGGCGTCCAGATGCCCTTTGACCATCATCTGTTCGACCAGCACCTTCCAGTAGGGCAGATGGCCCGCATGATGGGAGGCCACGTGCCCTTCCACGATGTAGGGCATTGCCCGGTGGTCCTTCAGGGCCGGATACCGCTCGAGGCAATCGTCCAGATCTCTCTGGAATGCCGCCTGCTCTTCAGGATCGATGCGTTTCGGGCCAAACTGGGTGATGGCCCGGTCGCACTCTGCCCTCGACTTGAGGAAGAAGATCGCGGGCAGCAGCTTGTACCGCCTCAGACGCTCGATGATCTGGTCGTACTGCGGCAGCGGCGGCCGCCTGCCTCTTCTTTGGCCAAGGGCCTCGAGGCATCGTTCCACGTCTTGCAGCAGGCCCTTTTTTCCGCTCAGCATCCCGATCTGGCCGTCCGGGTACAGAAAGAGCGGGTAGAGGGGCACCGGACGCTCGTCCGAGGCGACCACCGCGCATTCCACGCCGCGTATGGAGTCGAGCCAGGAAGCGAGTTCGTTCGTGTTCTGGATCGTGGCGGAAAGCAGCAGCAGACGTGTCGAGGCGGGCACGTAGATCAGGGTCTCTTCCCAGACGACTCCGCGCTCGCGTTCCCCCAGATAGTGGGCCTCATCGAGGATGACCAGTTCGTAGGGCAGGGGTGTCTTCTGCCACATGCAATCGTAGAGCTGGTTCCGGAGGATTTCCGTGGTGCCCACGACGAGCGGCGCCTGGCCGTTTTCCTTACGGTCCCCGGTAACGATGCCCACGCGTTCAGGCCCGAAGGCCTTTCCGAACTCCTCGAACTTCGCGTTCGAAAGGGCCTTCAGCGGGCATGCGTACCAGGCGTGGCCGCCGGAGTCCAGGCATTGCTTGATCGCCTGCTGTGCGATCCACGTCTTACCGGACCCGGTGGGGGCCGAAACGAGCACATCGGTCGTTTCGAGCCTGGCGACCGCCTCGGTCTGGAACGGGTCGGGCAGGAAGGGCTGGTCCTCCGGGACACCGATCTGGGCGAGGATGGCTGCGAACCTCGCGTCAGGCCTTTTCGGACCTCCTGGAATCGGCTTTGGCGCTGCGCGCCTACGGGGGGGACGGCGCTTCTTCCGCTTCGCGTTTCCGCTGGATTCTGGCTTGGACGTCACGATGTTTTTTAAGACCCCTCTGGGGGTGGAGCATCCCAGTCGCAGCTCTTTGCCGCTTCCCTGCGAAACCTTTCGATGCCCAGCTGGATGAGCCTGTGGACCAACTCGCGGCAGGGAATTCCGCTTGCCTCCCAAAGCTTTGGATACATGCTGATGTTCGTAAACCCGGGGATCGTGTTCAACTCGTTGACCAGAACGCTTCCGTCCTGCTTGACGAAGAAGTCGACCCGCGCCATCCCTTCCCCGAGCAGGGCAACGAAGCTTCGCACGGCAAGATCCCGGACCTTCGCGGTCACATCTTCGGGCAGGTCGGCAGGAATCTTCAAGTCCGCGCCATTCGGGTCTTTATATTTGGCCTCATAGGAGTAGAAGGCATGCGTCGGGATGACCTCTCCGGGGACCGAGGCGATCGGGTCCTCATTGCCCAGAACAGAACACTCGATCTCTCGACCCTCGACGAACTCCTCGACGATTGCCTTGTCGTCGAACTGCCATGCGTGGGCGAGTGCTTTCCCAAGGTCCTCGATGGCGTCTACCTTCGTGACCCCCACCGAGCTGCCCAGGTTGGCGGGCTTGACGAACAGAGGAAGTCCGAGGTCCCTGCGGGCCTGCTCGAGATCGGGTCGGCTGCCTGCCCTGTTGTCATAGGCCACGTATCGGGGCACCGGGATGCCACGTTCCAGGAGGATGCGCTTCATAACTTCCTTGTCCATACAGACCGACGAGGAGAGCACGCCGGGCCCGACGAAGGGCACCTGGTACATCTTGCAGAGGCCCTGCAGGGTTCCGTCTTCACCGTAGGGGCCGTGGACCGCAGGAAAGACCACGTCCAGGCGGTGCATCCGGGTTCCGCCGTCCTTCCGGACGAGAAAGAGGGCCCCTGCGTCCCGATCCAGGAGGATCTTTCGGCCCTCGGGCAGCGGTTTCGGGTCAGGCGCAGCCAGAAGATCGTCCGAGAAGACCTCCTTGGTCTCCAGAAGGTGCCAGTCCCCCTGCTTGTCGATCAGGATCGGTATGGGCTGGTACGCCTCCGGGTCCAAGGCGTGAATGACGTTCCTGGCAGACTGCCAGGAGACCTCGTGTTCGGCCGACATCCCTCCCAGCACTACCCCGATGTTCATGCGCTCTTTCGCCATCTTCGCCTTGCTCCGCTCGGTCGTTCTCCCGGACCCCCCCTATACAACCACAATTTCACTTTATTTTCTAGCCAGGATCGTCTATACTTGATCGGTTGTGAATTTCACACACCGGTCGCCGTCCCCGGTGCGACCGGTATGAAGGAGGAATCATGGCCCGCATTTCTGTAGAAGATTGCCTTCGCAATGTAGAAAGTCCCTTCTCGCTCGTGCATGCCGCCGTGCGTCGCGCCCGTCAGCTTCAGATGGGCTCGAAACCGCTGATGCAGAAAAAAGGTGACAAGAATACGGTCATCGCACTGCGCGAGATTGCACACGGCTTGGTCGAACAGGTTCCTCTGTCCGAGTTGGAGGCGGAACTCCAAGCCAAGGAGCCTATCACCCCGGAGGAAGAGTTCGCTCAGATCTTCGACTCCCCGGACCTGAACGTGAAGCTGGATGTCGACCTGGACGAAGAGGCAGACAAGAAAGAGAAGAAGGGCGCCAAAAAGGACGAGGAGGACGACCCGGAGGACTGGGACGAAGAGGAGGAGGAAGGGGAGGAAGAGGAGTAGGCCCGCCCGATCGAAGCTTGCCCTCACAGCGCCTCGGGCCCTCCCGGGCCCGGGGGGCCATCCACAAATCGTTCACGAACAACTCGTATGCGTTTGACACGCATCCTTCTTTGGTCAACGGGCATCTTGCTGGCAGCCATCCTGGTGGGCTGTTTGATGCTTGCCCTTTTCTTCCCGAGGGACTCGTTCGAAGACAGGCTCAAAGGGTCGCTGAACGACCGGATCCGCCCGCTGCGCGTCGATTTTTCGAGGGTCCGCCTGTTTTGGAACGACGGTCCCGGCCTTTCGGTCGACGAGCTTCGCCTCTTCGCATCGGGAACGCAGGCCGGCCACAATACATTTCTCTCCGCAGGCCGGCTCACCTTTCGACCCTCTCTCGAAGACCTCACCGACCGACAGGTCGCTGCGCACTTCATCGTTGAATCACCCGTCTTTCGCTCGGACCAGGCAGAAGGAGAAGTCCCTGCGCTTGCGGGAATCGTGGGGGCCCTTGCACAAGGGCTCGGCGCCCCGCAGGTTGGGCAAGGAGGTGCCGCCAGTTCCCCTCGGCCCGAGTCCCTGTCTGCGCTCGTCCCGTTGCCCGCCGGCTTCACACTGATGGGTGTAAGCCTGGAGATGCGGGACGGATCCCTGGATGCCGCGCCCTCGTCCGTGATGTCAGGGATGCGGGCCTCGCTCCGGGTCGATCCGGACCTTTCCTTTAAAGCAGAACTCAGGAAGGGCACCCTCCGTTGGGGCCGCCGGGACGAGAAGGGCCCTCTCCGTCTGTCCTCCATCGTCGGGGCTGAGATCAGAGGGCGGGCCGTCTCTCTGGAGGGCCTGCAGGTGGAGGGGACGCTTCACCTCGAGGAGACCGTGCTCGAGTGGCGGGAACGGACCGCAACAGTGGCCGAACCGGTGAAGCTGGCCTTTCGCCTCCAAGGGATGCCCGACCGGGTCCTGTCCTTTCCGCAGATCCAACTGGCCGGACCGGGCCTGGAGATCAGCATGGCAGGCTCGACGAGCCTGAAGGAGGACGGCCCCGGAGAGATCGAGATCCGGGACCTGCTTGCAAAGGTGGAGAACTGGCAGATCTTCTGCTCTCTCGCCTTCCCGGAAGCCGCCCTTTCCGGCAAGCTCTCCGTGCTCGCCGAGCGGCTCGAGATCGATCCGGGCCGAATCGTAATGCCCGCCCTGCGCGAGGGCTCTTTTAGCACGACCCGGCCCGAGGGCCTTGCGTGCGAAGGGCTCGCGCTTCGTTTCACGGAAGGCCGCCTGTCTCGAGCAGACCTCGGGGGCGCCACCGTGAGCCTGGACGGGCTCAATGTGAACATAGAACAACAGGAAGGCGGCTGGACCGGGACAGCCGAGCTTGCAGGGCTGGAGGCGGCGGCAGGGGAGACCTTGCGGGTCTCTGGGCCCGCTTCGGTCAAGGCAAGTTGGTCGGAAAGGGGATCCGCCTCGACGGGAATCCTTGTCGTTGACCTGACCCGTGGGAGGCTTGCCTACAAGGATCTTCTCGACAAGCCGCCCGATGTGTCTCTGCAACTGGGGGTTCGCGCCCACATCCGTCCCGATGAAATCCGGGTGGGAAGGGCCTTCCTCAACCTGGGAGACACGGAATGGACCGTCGAGGGCTCGGTCAGGGATCCGGCCAGGCCGTTCCTGAACGCGAGGCTGGCCACGGACATCGTCTCCCTGGAGGCCCTGGCCACGATATCGCCGGTACTGAAGGAGCACGCCCTGGGCGGCCGGGTCGAGATCAAGGAACTCACCCTTACCGGCAGGCTGGGGGCAATGAGGGAAAGCGCGGTGCTCAAGGCACGTGTGGCCAGCAAGGACCTGACCGTGCACGGGACCTCGGTCAAGGGCGTGTACGGACAAGCCCTCTACGGCGATCAGAAACTTACGATCGACCCCGTCGTCATACAGCCGACCACCGGAATGATCAGCGCCGCGTTCTCGGCCGACTTCTCCGAGGCCTGCCTGCAGAAAGGCCTTCACCAATACTATGGCACCCTGCAAATCGACCACGTGGAAATGGACGAGTTGCTCCGACTGGTCTCGCCTCGCCTCGAAGGAAAGGCCCGGGGAATTGCAGACGCGAACCTCGCCTTTCGGGGCACGGGCCTGGCCTGGCCCGAGGCTGCTGCCACCTTGGAGGCAAAGGCGCGGGTCTATGTGAACCACTTGGCCCTCGACGGGGGAGACGACCCGAAGACGGATTCGAAAGAGGACCTTGCGGAAAGACTCGGGCATGTCGTCGAAGGGATCGACACGGAGGAAACGGTTCCGCAGGAGGAGGACCTGATCGACCCGGAGCAAGAGCGCCTTCTCACGGCGAACCGGGCCGCCGGGTGGTTCACCATGCGGGAAGGGAGCATCCACACCGACAATCTCGTTGCGATCTACGAGGGCAGGCTCATCGAGGTCCAGGGATCGGTCGACCTGGCAGGCCGCCTCCAGGTGGAGAAGGGGAAGATCTTCAACGGCGGGAGGATGGTGCCCTTCCGGCTCGATTGCATGCTCGGCGAGGAACGCTGCAGGCCGAGCCCTGACCTCGAAGAGATGGGAAAGAGCGCGGCCGCCGAACTCTCGGCCGCCCTTCGCCTGCTCTCCGAAGCAACCCAGGGCGTCTACCGAGACCTGTCCTTCCAAATCGGGGACAGCCACCGAATTAAACCTAATTCCCCCAAGGTCTTACCACCCTAATTCGGGGACAGCCACCGAATGCCAACGCCAGCGAAATGTGTAAATTTTCGGACAGCCGTTAACGCATTCCCCTCGCGGGGCGCCCGGGCTTCTTCCGAATTAGGCTTTTGCCAAACCTCCTTTCCAAGAGCCGGACAAACGGCTCGCCGCCGAGGGGGCGGTTCACAAAGGATTCTGTTCGTACACGATCCACAAACTCCTGGTCATCGTCGTCCAACAAGTATCTTTCCCAATCCTCGATCAAGTCCTGCAACACACCATCACCACTGATCAGCGGATCTGTCCGCACCCTGCCGGTATGCCACCGCGCGCTTGACCATTGATAGCGCCACGGTAGTCTCGCAATGCCGGCCCGCACAGGATTCCTTTCTACATACCGTACTGCCGCGATCATGTGAGGTTCGTCCAGCACACTGGAACAGAACCTGGCTTGCCACAGATGCCCTGTCCACCCCTCCCGCTTATTGACACGCCGCGTATACTTGCCATGCGCTTCAGAGAAGCAACGCGCCAGCGAATCTTCCTTCTTGGGCACAGCAACACAGTGAACATGGTTACCCATCAGACACCAGGCCCAGATCTCTACACCATAGCGATCGCAGGCCGTACGCATGTGCGCAAGGTAGGCCGTCCGATCTGCATTGCTGAAGAAAACCCCCATGCGCCGGTTACCACGCTGCGTGATGTGATGAGGGTATCCGGGGACTACAATTCTTGCGAAGCGCGCCATGATAACCCCTATCGCAGTAATCTCTCACCCCTACCTATGCTAATAGCATGCCAACAACAATCGGTGGCTGTCCCCGATTACGGAGCGCATCAGCCCGTTAGGCAAGGGGAGTATTCGGTGGCTGTCCCCGATTAGCCGATTGGGGAGGGGATTGGTCGGTTGGGTAAGGAGGTTATTCGGGGGCTAGTCGTTCGCCTTCTTGCCGTGGAAGTACTCGCTGCCGGCTCCCGGGTAGATGCTCCGTTCCCCTTTGGGGGTGGGCGAGGCAACGGCCGGCCAGTGGCCGGGCTGGGGCTCGGGCCCTTCCTGGGTGATCGCGGAAGGCGCTTTGTCCGCCATCTGGGGGGTCTTGCGGACGTCGATGCCCTTCACGTTGTGGCTGAATTCGATTGGGATGCCGTTCGGGTCATGGGCGTAGATGGAGTGGATGAAGCCGTGATCGATCACCTCGGAGACCCAGACCTCGGCCGCGACAAGCTTGTCCTTGAGTTCCCAAAGGTCGTCCTCGGTCTCCACGCCGATCGAAACGTGGTCGAATGCGAACGGCCCCTTCTCCGGACGGCCGTGATCCTTCTCCTCGATCGGCTCGACGTCGGACCACTCGAAGAATGCGATCAGGTCGTTCTCCGAGATCTCCAAAAAATAGTGCCGGTACCCGGGATGGCCCAGCCCGGCCACGAGCCGCATGCCGAGCAGGTCGCGCCAGAAGCGAATCGTCTTGTCCATATCCCCGGTGGCCATTGCCAGATGGTTGACGCCGTTGTACGTGACCATGGATCTACTCCTTCGAACCGTGAAAGGTCCTGAAATAAGGCTACTTGCTCGTCTTTTTCCGCCTCTCCGAGTACATTAGCATCCCCCAGGATAAATGGCACGAGATGGAAGAACCGTGTTAAGCCCCAGAAAGGGCTTGACACGGAGAGCATACGGTCCTATAATTCGAAATATGTCGAAATATCGTAAAGACCTTTAGAAAGGAGTCTACCATGCAAAGCTCTCTTTCGGCCCTCGACAGGGAAACCCAGTTGTTGGTCGCCGCCGGGTCGGCGGTCGCGGCCGGGTGTATCCCCTGCCTGGAAACCATCGTGGGCATGGCCCGCACCGAAGGCATCGACGAGAAGAAGCTCAAAGAGGCGGTCATGACCGGGCAGTATGTGAAGGAGCAGCCGGCCAACATGATGAAGGAGTTCGCCGACCAGCTCGTGGGCACTCACCTGAGCGGCAAGTCTCCCACCACGGATGGCGGCTGCCCCCTGTCAGGCGGGTCGGGCGACGAGACCCAGGGGCAACAGGAAGATCCGAGCGCCGCATGTGGGACTGGCGGGTGTGGCTGCAAATAGGCCAGGGCCCTCACATGAACCAGTGGGGCCTGTCTTCCATCCAGCTGCGTGCCGTTTCCCGAAGCCATTCTTCCAGGCCTTTCTGGATGTAGAATCTGGGCTGCAGCAGATCGTCATCCGGGGCGATCACGCCCTCATCCACCGCGGTCCTTGCCAGGGCTGTGTGTGGATAGATACGGACGCCGATCGAGAGCTTGACCAGGTCCAGGGGCAGGGAATCGACCAGGTTGAAGCTCTCCATGACCGATTCCCGCGTTTCCCCCGGCCCCCCGAGAAGCTGGAAGCCCATCTGGCTTATCCCGTGATCGGCCAGCATCTTCGAGAACTCACGCACAACCTTCTTGTCGAAACGCTTGTTCATGCTGGCGAGCATCCGGTCTGATCCGCTCTCGAAGCCAAGGCTCGCCTCGGTGCAGCCGGCCTCTGCCATGTCCTTGACGAGGTCCCTGTCACCCACTCCGGGGTAGATGATGCAGGCCCAGGATATGTCCAGCCCTTCCTTCGCAAGGGCTCTACACAGCTCGCGCGCATACGGGGCCGGCACGTTGAAGGTGTTGTCAACGAACATGAACTTCTTGAACCCGGCCCGGCGGCGCCGGGCGATCCACTCGACCACGGCATCCGGCGACCTCTTCCGCAAGCGCCTTCCCTCGATGGTCGCGGTCGAACAGTAGCTGCAGTCCATCGGACATCCCCGCCGGGTCTGGACCGAAATCATCATGTCCTCCTTCCCGGCATCGGCGGCACCGAGCAGGTGGTCATCGGGCAGGGGAAACTCGTCCAGGTCCTTGGTGAAGGCCCTCTCCCCCTGAAGGCCCTGCCCCGGCAGGAACAGGCCAGGCACGCCGGAAAGATCGGCCCCCCTTTCCAGATGATCCAGCAGGGTCGTAAAGGCCTTCTCCCCCTCCCCCTGAATCCCCATCTCCACCCCGAGATAGGCCAGCACGGCCTCGGGCA
>RCNC010000855.1_pt1 | contig 20045 bp, 19 predicted proteins | sample 2041301 | NCBI WGS metagenome assembly RCNC01 (sample SAMN09708231, study PRJNA481090) | Marine sediment metagenome, whole genome shotgun sequencing project. | biome: marine sediment; feature: ocean; material: sediment; isolation source: Sewage treatment plant 13A marine sediment (STP13A) ...
TGGCTGCAGGGGCGGGGCGTGATCCGCGCCTGCGATCTCGGCGGCTGGGCCGGCCGCCGGGTCAAGGTGGCCGGCACCCTGATCACCGCCAAGAGCGCGACGGTGCGCAAGACGGGCGAGTCGATGAAATTCATCACGCTCGAGGACGAAACCGACCTGTGCGAAGTCACCTTGTTCCCCAAGGTTTACGCCCGCTATGGCTCGCGCCTGCTCAGCCGCGGGCCCTACCTGGTGACCGGCCTCGTCGAGGACGATCACGGCTCGGTGACCCTCACCGCCGAGAGCCTAGAAATCATCTGACACTGTGCTGGACTTCCACTGGACTTCCACTGGACTTCCGGAATTAAACCACCATATTCCCGGCCAATCAACCAGGTCCCGAACCACCCCGGAGGTGAATCATGAGCATCACAGCCTTTCTGATTCTTTCGTTCTCGTCCCTGTTTGCGGTCATCGATCCCCTGGGGGTCATCCCGTTTTTCAGCGGCCTGACCTCCGGGATGGACCAGCGGCAAAAACGCAAGGTCCTGATCAAAGCCCTGATCACCGCCTTTTTTGTCCTGCTGATGTTCATCGTGGTCGGACACCAGGTCCTCGAACTGTTCGGAATCACCATAAACGCCTTCCGGATCGCCGGCGGAGTGATCTTCTTCGGCATCGGGCTGGACATGCTGCAGTCCAAGCCCCGGCGCTGGCGCACGGGCATCGGCCGCGCCTACGCCAAGGATGTCGAGCTGAACGAGGACGAGGAAGATGACGACGATCCTTCGATCACACCGCTGGCCATCCCGATGATCGCCGGACCGGGATCGATCACCACCGTCATGGTGCTCACGCCCCAGGCGCCCTCCCACCTGGGCGTGCCCCTGGTCCTGGGCGCGGTGCTGGGTATCCTGCTGCTGACCGGCGCCATCCTGATGGGCGCCGACGCGGTGCTGGCCAAGCTGGGCCGCACCGGCATGAAGGTCATCGAGAAGCTGATGGGATTGCTGGTGACGGTGATCGCCGTGCAGCTGATGATCGACGGCATCACTCCGGTCATCAAGGGGATGACCGGCTGATCAGGCAGTGGCCCGGCGCTCCTTGAGCACCTCCAGGCCCAGCACCTTCATGTAAAGGGCCTCGGTCGCATCGAGCATGTGGTCGAGGGTGAACCGGCGCCGGACGCGCTCGCGGCCCCGGCGCCCCATCTCCCGGCGCAGACCCGGCGAATCCAGGAGGCAGTCCAGGCGGCGGGCCAGGGTGGCGGCGTCATCGGGGGCCACCAGAAACCCCTCGATTCCGTCGCGGACAATTTCCGGACTGCCGCCGCTGTCGGTCACCACCACGGGCCGGCCCTGCGCCATCGCCTCCACGGTGACCAGGCCGAAGGGCTCGGCCCGGGAGCAGACCACCTGGGCGTCGAAGGCCGCGCAGGCGGTTGCGGCGCCGTCGACATAGCCGAAGAAACGAACGTTCCGTCCCAGGCCCAGCCGCGCCGTCATCTTTTCGAGCCCCTTCACGTACCCATTGACCCCGGGCCCGTCTCCCAAGATGAACAGCCGAAGGTCCGGCCACCGGCGCACCAGCAGGGCGGTCGCTTCGAGCAGCATTTCGAGGCCTTTGCCGGGACTCAGGCGTCCCACGTAACCCACGACGGGGGTATCGGCCCCAACCTTCGCGGTATCCCGCAAACTTTGCGCCGCCTGCAGGTCGACCTCCAGGGGGATTCCGTTGGGAACGGTCACCACTTTGTCGGAATCCATGACCCCCGATATCACCACACCCTGGCGCACGGCCCCACTGACGGCGATCATCGCGCTGAAGCGGCTCATGAAAGGGCGCTTCAGGGCAGGCATGCTGATGTGATGCAGTTGGTGACGCGACCCCACGTTCCGCACCTCGGTGCCGAGGGTGGCCGCCGCGCCGATGAAATAGTCGCGCGGCAGATGGGTGTGCAGGATCTGGATATCTTCGTGAATCAGCCACCGCCGCAGACGGGAAACACTCCACGGCTCGTACCAGTCCAGCAGCGGCAGGGGCAGGACATCCACCCCGCGGGCGGTCAGTTCCCGGCGCAGGCGGCTCTCCGGCCGTACCACACAGGCCACGGTGTGGCCGCGCCCGAGCATGCCCGCGGCCAGGTTCAGCAGGCAGACTTCACCTCCGTAGAACCCGGTCATCGAACTCAGGTGGGCAATCCGCATCGGGCCCGCACTCCCGCGGTGGAAATCGACATATTGACAGTCCGGTCATGGTGATCAATTTTTACCGGTAACCGGATGGTACCCCACCGTCCCGATGGCTCCAACCAGTATTAACGCCCGAGCCCGGAGGCCTTTCCTGATGGTTCGTCACCTGCGTTCAAGTTCCCGTCCGGCCATGATCATCCTGGTCATCGCCGGTATCCTGGGCTGCCTCGCCGTCGCCGCGTCCGCCCAGGACCACGACCCCGGCCATGAAGCCGCCGCCACCGAAGCCCACGATACCGGCCACGGCGACGACCATGGATCCGGGCACGCCAGCCCCGTGGGGCTGCTGCCCCTGTGGACCGTCATCCCTTTCGTGGGCATCCTGCTGTCCATCGCCCTGGGACCGCTGATCGCGCCCCATTTCTGGCACGCCCATTTCCCCAAGGTATCCGCCTTCTGGGCCCTGCTCTTCGCGGTGCCGTTCCTGTTCTGGAACACCAGCGAGGCTGTCCAGGAGATCCTGCACATCTACCTCATGGACTACATCCCCTTCATCATCCTGCTGTGGGGGCTGTTCACGATCTCTGGCGGTATCTACCTGGGCGGGTCGCTGCGCGGGTCACCGAAGGTCAACCTGGTCCTGCTGCTGATCGGGACCTTCCTGGCGTCCCTGATCGGGACCACGGGAGCAGCCATGGTATTGATCCGGCCCCTGTTGCGGGCCAACGATTGGCGACGGAACAAGGTGCACCTGATCATTTTCTTCATCTTCCTGGTGGCCAACATCGGCGGTTCGCTGACCCCGCTCGGCGACCCGCCCCTGTTCCTGGGCTTTTTGCACAACGTGCCCTTCTTCTGGGTCACCACGGGGATCCTGGCCGAGATGCTGCTGACCTCGGGGCTCGTCCTGATCGTCTTCTTCATCGTCGATACCTACTTCTACCGCAAGGAGGAGAACAAGCCCGCGGCCGACCCCAACGCGGAGCCGCTGCACATCGAGGGCTGGCACAATTTCTTTTTCCTGCTCGGGGTCATGGGCGCGGTGATCATGTCCGGCTCCCTGAAGCTGTTCGAGATCCCCATCTACAGCGGCGGCAGCCACGCGGTGGTCGTCCCGTTCCAGAACTGGCTGAAGGACATAATCATCATCGCGATGGGAATCCTTTCCCTGAAAACCACCAGCAAGGCGTTGCGCGAAAAGAACGGGTTCTCCTGGTTTCCCATCCAGGAGGTGGCCTACCTGTTCGCGGGCATCTTCATGACCATCATTCCGGCCCTGGCCATCTTGAAGGCCGGCCCGGCCGGCGACCTGGCCGACCTGACCAACGCCATCCAAGGACCGGCGCGTCTTTTCTGGGCCACGGGCATCCTGTCCAGCTTCCTGGACAACGCACCCACCTATCTGACCTTTTTTAACGCCGCGCTGGGTGACCTCGGCAAAACCGAGGCTGAAATCCCTGGCATGCTGGGATATCTCGACGAGTCACTGCGCAATCAGGGGTTCATCGACAACTTGACCGCCATTTCCGCGGGCGCCGTGTTCATGGGTGCGGTGACCTATATCGGCAACGCCCCGAATTTCATGGTCAAGGCCATCGCTGAGGAGGCCGGCATCCCGATGCCCACCTTTTTCGGTTACCTAGTCAAGTGGTCCGTCCCCATCCTGATGCCGATCTTCGTCATCGTGACCCTGGTTTTCTTTCTCTAGAGGAGTTGGAGATATGGCAACGAAGAACAATACCAAGAAGTCGTTCTACGAGGTCGTCTTCCTGGGCAAGCCCAAGGTCGTGCGGGCCTTTGTGAAGGGCTTCACCATGGGCGTCCTCGAAGACGCCACCGTCTTCTACAGTTTCAACGCCGGCATCCACCACGAGGGCAAGGCCGAGAAACTGGCCGAGATGGTGGGTATCCGGGGTACCGACTGCCACGTCATCGTCGACTCCGCCACCAGCGCCCTGCTGAAAAAGCGGGCCAAGCGCATTGCCAAAGAAACCGGTCTTGAGATCACCTCGCACCGCCACATCCGCTCCGCGAGCATGTTCTTCAAGTTCCAGGCTTTCGCACCCCGGTACAACAAGGAGATCGTCGACCTGGTTCAGAAACTGCCCGCCGGACTGCGGGTGGACGGGTTCCACCACGACGTGCGCCTCGATCCCGGCGCCAAGGGGATCGAGGCCTATTCTTCGGTGCACCACTACGAGGCCACCGGAGAGGCGACGGTGGTCGGCCGCATCGACCTGCTGGTGGCCTTGAAGAAGAAGTTCGAGGAATTCCCGCTGATCCAGGCGGAGGACATCGTGCTGAAGTTGGCTTAGGAGCCTACTTGGTCCCACACAAGGAGCCCCGGATGTCCTCGGCCTGCGGCCTGCGGATTACCGGGGTTCCTTGTGTGGGACCAAGAGCTGCACGATAGCGCGCGGACCATTTAGGGTAGTCGATGCACAATAAAGCAGGGGCGGCCCTGGGGCCGCCCCTTGCCGGGCGTTGCAGAGACAGACCGACTATTGAACGAGGTCTTCCGCCTCTTCGTCGCACAGCGTGGTCCAGCGACCCTCGTAGAAACCGCCGGGGTATCCTTCCACCGGGTGCGCTCGCCCGCCCAGCAATCCTTCAACGTTCCCCGCGCGGGTGACCCAATGGCCCTGGAATTCGGTCAGGCTACCCTCATCGTCACCGGAGGTCCAGCCGCCGCGCAGCAATCCCCTGAAACGGCCGCGCCGGTCGATGAACTTGCCGACAAAGACACGTTCGCCGTCTTCGTTCACCCCATAGCCGCCCCGCATGAAGCCGTGGATGCGGCCGTCCAGCGTGATCCAGGCGCCGGCCAAACCACCGTGCCGTTCACCCCGGCCCTCGCCACCGGCCGTGTCCGGGCGGTCATATCGCATGTGGCGGTACCGGCCGGACAGCCAACCCTTGGGACAGATCTCGATGTCGTCCAGGCCGAATCCGTTCAGCTGGATCCTGTTGCCGGTGTCATCGACGTCGATGACTTCGTCCAGATCCGCCAACGCGCTCACCAGAAATTCACCCTCGTAGAGCGGCATGTCTATGTACAGCTTGTTGGCCACCTCAGGTGCGGCCTCATCGTCGAGCGGAGGTTCGATGATCTGGATCAACAGCCCATCGAAGTGGCACCAGGTGCGCGACACGAAAGCCACGGTATGCCGGTCCAGGCGCGGGAACACCACGTGATCGGCGGGAAATTCGAACTTGATCATGCGCTTGACCACGACGATGCCGCGGTCGGTCCGAATGGTGCCGGTCCAGTCGGTCATGTCGCAGGGTGGTTCGATGGCGGTGGTGTCTTCTGGTCCGCGCAGCATGCCCCAGCGCAGGCGCAGGTAGGTGAACCGGGGACGTTCTCCCTCGTGGTACCGATGCATGTTCCGGCTGCGCTCTTCCATCTCCAGCACCAGCGGATCATTGGCGGTGGGATCATCCACTGCTTCCTGGTCTTCGGCCAGCAGCATGGCCTTCAGGGCCTCGTCTCCGAAGGCCACCTCTTCATCGGTGGTGGTCAGGCCGCCGTCGGGATCGTTGAAATCCATCTCGTCGTAGTTGTCCAGGCCGTCGGTCGCCGCAGCGGTCAGGTCGTTGTCCTGGCTGCCGCAGCCGGTCAACAGAAATCCGGCCAAGGCCACCGCGGTCGCAAACATCAGATACTTTCTCAGCATGGTCGGGTCCTCCTGGGAATTTTAGGTCGTTTCCGTTGGGGTCTTCATCCCACGGAGGCAGGTATGCAGAGGCGATGCCAAATCGGGGGCAACACCGCAAACCAAACAACGACAATATCTTGAAATATTTCAGGACGGTATGATACAACCGTGGGGGTATAAAAGTGTACCCCGAGGGACAGTCCAGTGGTGCAACCGTACACTGACGGGCAGCCGGTCCTAGGAATCCGTACGTTTGACCTTGAGCTTCAGGGCCATCAATTCCTCGTTCCGGATGCCCAGCAGGGTGCCCATCTTGTGCATGAGGGCGTCTTCGTGGGCTTCGAGAACGCCATCGCTGTAGACGACCTGCCATAGCAGTTCCAGCACCGCGAGTTTGCGGGCCCGCGTGAATTTCTCGTTGATCAATTTGGCGAACTGGTAGAGGTCCCCGCTTTTTTTGCGTTCCTCGTCGGCGACATGCAGCAACTCGGCCGTCCGGGCGGCATCCAACCCGAAGCGGGCGCCGACCAGGTCGGCGATGGTCTTTTCCTCGTCCTCGCTGAAATCACTGTCCGCATGCGCGGCTTCCAGCAATAGAGCACAGGTGGCCACCTGCAGATGGTCCCTGTCTTCGGTCCCATTTTCTGTCGGGGCCATGGTGTCCTGGAAAAAACGGTTGAGTGAACGGAACATGTATCTCTCCAGACCGGTCGTGCCGGTTCAAAGGGGAATCCGGGTCCAGGTGGAACCCGGCAGGGTGAGAACTTCGTAGGCGATGGTGCCCAGCAGATCGGCCAGCATCTCGGTCGTGATGCATTCCTCGCCCTGCCCGCCCAGCAGCACGGCGGCATCACCCGCGGCGGCCTGGGGGATGTGTGTCACGTCCACCATGCACAGGTTCATGCAGACCCGGCCGACCAGGGGCGCACGTCGGCCGTGGATCAGAACGTAGCCGCGGCCGGACAGGGCCCGGGGCCAGCCGTCCGAATAGCCCACCGGCAGGACGGCGACCCGACTGTCGGTCATCGCCTTCCAGGAGCGGCCGTAACCCACGGTCTCTCCAGCGGGAACCTCGCGCACCTGGGATACCGCGACCTTCCAGGTCAGGGCGCCTTCCAGGGCAACTTCTTCGCGACCCCTCTGCCGGACCGAGACCAGCGTCTCCCTCGAAGGCCAGACCCCGTAAGCGCTGATGCCCACCCTGACAATGTCACGGTGGCTACGGTCCCACAGCAGGGCGGCCGCGCTGCAGCTCATGTGCATGGCAGGATCGGGGAACCCCGCGCCCGAAAGGGTTTCCCGGTACCCGTCGAACCGGGCCATCTGGGCCTTGGCGAAGGAGTGGTCGGTCGTGTCCTCGATATCCGCGAAGTGACTGGAGAGTCCGGCGATCTCCATGTTCCCTGCCGCCTGAATCATCACCAGGGCCTCGGCGATTTCTGATTCGGTCAATCCCTGACGGTTCACCCCCGTTTCCACCTTGAGGTGAACCCGCAACGCAGAACCGCAGGCCGCGGCGGCCCGGCAGGCAGGCAACGAGGCCACCGTGATGTCCACGGTGAGCCTTGCCGCCCTTTCCGCTTCATCCCGATTGACCGGACCCAGGACCAGGATGGGCGCAGTGACACCGCCCTGGCGCAAACTCTCGGCCTCGGCCACGGAATGGACACCGAGCATGTCCGCACCTCCGGCCAGGAAGGCCTCGGTGGCAAGAAGAAGGCCGTGGCCATAGGCATCTGCCTTGACCACGGCCATCAGTCGAGGGGACGGTCCTGCGAGTTCGCGAAACACCGCCATGTTCCGGGATAGGGCCGCGCGATCGACCTCGATGGTCAACCAGGCCCCGGAGGCGTCAGGCACCCCGGGCTTCGGCGGCTTTGCTGTTCTTGCGCCGGTTGCAGACATCCTTGTCCTTGCAGGAACCGTACAGCTCCAGACGGTGGCGGTAGATCTGAAAATTGTTCTCCTCGGCCAGTTTTTCCTGGAGGGCTTCCAGCCGGGGATTGTAGAACTCAGAAATATCCCCGCACTCCAGGCAGATCATGTGGTCGTGGTGTTCCACGTCCGAATGGCCCTCGTACCGGGCCAGGCCGTCGCCGAAGCGGCGCTCCTCGACCAGGTTGCTCTCCACCAGCAGATGAAGGGTACGGTAGACCGTGGCGTAGCCGATTCTCGAGTTGACCTTCTTGACTTCGTTCAGAAGCTCTTCCACCGAGATATGGCCGCGCAGGCGGAAAAAGACCCCAATGATGGTGTTGCGCTGACGCGTGGTTTTCAGACCCTTGCGCTGAATGTATTCCGCGAACGCGGCTTCCTTTTCCTTGACCAGAGTCTCATCTATTTCCTTGGTACGGTTCACGGGCGTCATGGTAAACCTCTCGAAATTTTAGTGGTTTCTGAATTTCCGATTTTGATTTCTGTTTTCGTATTTCAGAATAAGTCCACTTCATTCCAGTGTCAAGATTCCCGGTCAATCGAATCGCAGCTCCACGGCAACTCTTTCCCGGGGCAATACATACCAGAACGTCCCTCCATCGTGCAGAAGATGGATGTCCTGACCGCGGAACAGGAAGGAATCCGTGTCCACGGTGGCGCTCCAGGTGCGCCTCGAGCCCGAAAGGCGGTACAGGCGGCCGGTCCCGCTGTCGGTGACCCACATGTCGCGGCCGTCCCAGGCCACGCCGAAGGGTGAAAATCCCGGGGTGACCGCCGAGCGGGTGACGGCCTTTTTTTCCGGATCGAATCGGTCGACCCGGCCGGCGTCCCGGTCGGTGATCCACACATATTTGCCGTCGTAACACATCGCGCTGGGACGGTGCCCCGGCACGTCGAAGGCCTCCTTGACCTGCAGGGTGTCCACCTGGATCTGGTACAGGATGGAGCTGCCGTCGTCGGCGTCCCCACAGCTGTAGAGGAATTCCCCGTCCCAGGCCAGGGCCCGGTCGAGCACGCCGCTGAAATCCTCCCTCATGAGGACGGCCCCCCTGCGGTTCCGGAACACCAGGCGGATTTCCCGGTCGCCCGAATCGCTCAGCGAGTCGGGGATGTCTTCCAGGACAGCAAGGGTGTCGGGCCCCATCCAGGTCAGGCCGGCCACCTGGCCCCTGTCTCCCAGCGACAGTGTGCCCATGGTGGTGAAGGACAGGGTCAAGTCGGGTGCCTGGTCGTCCGACGCTAACGCCGGTCCATTCGCTGCGATCGCGATCGCGAACAGCAATCCCAGGCTGCCATATTTCATCAGCTTCGTCATGGATTCCAAACCTCGGTTTCCGTTACCCGGAACCTGTCTCGCGACGCTCCCTGAGCAGCGCGGCGCCATGGTCCAGGATTTCGTTGATACGCGCCCAATCCAGGGGTTTGGAGGCGGTCAGATCTACGTTGGCCGGATCGACCCCGGCCAACAAATCCTCCTGTCCCCAACCCGATATCAGGGCAATAATCACTTCCGGATCCTGTTGCCGCAACAGGGAAGCCAGTTCCATTCCGGATCTGCCCGGCAAGGTCTGGTCCACCACCACCAGGCCAAAAAGGCCCGGGGCAAATTGATCGAGAGCCGTCGGGGCATCCCGGGCCACGGTCACCAGGCAATCCAGTTCCGCCAGCACATCGGCCAGCATTCCCCGCACGGCCTCATCGTCGTCGACGACCAGAACCGGAAACGAGGCGGAGCGGGCATCCGGGATCGGGCGCGTTTCCGTATCAGAGGCCGGTTCGCCCACCGATTTTGCCGGCGGCCGGATCATCGGCAGATCCAGCTGGAAGCTGGCCCCGGTTCCCTGATGGGGCGCCAGGTCCAGACGGCCGTCGAAACACTTCAGCAGCTGACGGCTTCCCGCCAGGCCCACCCCCCGGAATTTCTGGCCGCTGGAGGTATAGCCCGGCTCGAAGATATGGTCGGCGGCAGCCTTGTCCAGCCCGGGCCCGCTGTCGGTGACCGTCACCACCACCCGCTCCCCTTCGGCCAGCGCATCGATATCGACCCGCCCGCCAGCGGGCATCGCTTCCAGGGCATTGACCACCAGATTGCTCAAGACCTCCCGCACGACCTGGCCCGGGACGGAAGTGTGGAGATCACCAGGAACAGCCGGATCCATGACCCAGGCCGGCGACGGGGCTTTCTGATCGGGCTGATACCATCTGGCAGAACCGGCCGGACGAATCAAAAGGAATACTTCGGCCACGGTGTCCTTGAGATTCACCGCGGCTGAGGAGCCTCCCGGCTGCCGCGGCGGCAGCCCCCTTTGCAACCGCTTGAGCATGGCCGCAGCATCCCGGGTGGCCAGGGCAATCGCCTGTAGATCCTGCCGTTCGCCTTCGCCGACTTCCCGTTGCAGCAGCAATTCCGCTCGACCCAGGATGACCGCCAGCATCTGATTCACATCGTGCACCACCCCAGCCTGGCCCAGCGCGGTCCTGGCCTCGGTGTCGCCGAGAACCGGGGATACTAGTTGGGGATTCCCTGCCTCAGTTTGGTCGGACATGGTTTCTTTCCGGAAGGGGGCCAGACGGACGCGGACCCCGGGATGATACACCCCGAGACAGGCCGTGCAACCATCAGATCCGGCAATGGGGTCAGGCTAGGGGAGAACTTGAAGGTGGGAATCCACCTCGGTGCAGGCGGGCAGACTGGCCGAAAATTCCGCCACACCCCGGGAATCGGCGGCGATCCGGATACGGACACCCAGGGCCTGGAGCAGTTCCGGAGAAACCAGCATCCGAGCCAGATGCTCGAATTCCACGCGGTTCCAGCCGGCGGCGTCTGTCGCGTCGCTCAGACGGCCCGCGCGGGAGACCGGTGCGGCCCCCTCCTGGCGGCCCGAGGTCAAAACGGTGGCGACGAACCGGCCCTCCCCCGTGTCGGGATCGGACTCCAGTCGAAAGAAAGGACTGCAGCCTGGACAGGCAAAGGACAGCACACGCTCCATCTGGATCGCCAGGCGGCCCAGGAGCCCCACATCGGTAAGAACATCCCCTGCGCTCCTGGCGGCGTCCAGACGGACGTCAAGCCGCTCTGGGAACACCGCGGCCAGGGTCTCCAGGCTGACAGGCTGGAGATCCCCCACCGGCGGGGCTTCGGCCAGCCCCATCAAATCCTGGCTCCATTCCACGGTCTGTTCCAGCCGACCCAGGTTGCGTTGGGCGATATCCAGCATGCCCGAAGTGTTGGCGGCGACGGCCTCATCGACCTTGAGTGCGGCCAAGGCGGTTTTGATCGCTGTCAGGGGGCTGCGGAGTTCGTGGCTGAGGAAATCCCGGAACTGGGCCAGATCGCGGCGCGATCCCCTATCACCCCGCAGCACGCGCGCCCGCTCCTGGCAGGACTGCAAGGCGGCCTTCAGACGGGATCCGCATGGTCCCGGGTCCGGGATGACCACCCAGGGATCCGGAGGGACCGACCCCTGGCCGATGACCAGAAGGGGGGCCGCCGCGGCGGCCACCCCTTTGGTCTCAGCACCATCGGGCATGGCGCCTTGAGGCGGGCGGTCGGGTGTGGGATCTCCACACAGGAGAATTACGGCGTCGCAGTCCTCGACGGTCACCTGGTCCAGGGACCAGATTTCCTGCGGCAAAGACCCCACCGTCACGCCCCACTGCCACAGCAAGGAACGAAGGGCGGGGTGCCGCCGGATATCACCATCGAAGAGGATGTGGGCCAATTTCCGTCTCCCTGAGTCCTGAACCGGGGGTCGGAACCGCATAGGGTCCGCCGTGCCGGGGCCAGAATTAATTCCAGCGCCTGTCCCCGATCCGCAATCCGCATGCCATGGGCCAAGACACCCCCAAGCGTTTAATTTGAAAGAAGTTACAGGGGAATCAAAGGACCGATCGGATCCGCCTAGAAACCCCGGGGAACCATGGGGAACAGGGGTCAGGGACAGGACCGTCCAGGGAGGACCTGGACCCCTTCGTGCGTTCCGGGAAGGATGAAGGAAGCGGCAGGGCAAAAAGCCATTCCGCGGGGGGCCCCAGCCTGTATCAGGGTTCCTCGGGAACGGCCCCGAGGCGATACTTGGGGCTGTCCATGCGCCAGGCCAGGGTGAAATACCAGGCCGCCGGCCGGTCGAGGGTGCCCTGAAGTTCGGCCGCCACCTTGAAACCCACCGACCCGTTGGCCGTCCAGGGCAACCACAGCTGGACACCCGCCAGCTGGGAGCGCCGGGACTTGCGGTTTTGGAAATCGTAGGTCGCGCTGAAGCGCCTGCCCCGCCCCTTGAAAAGATCCAGGGAGGCGCCCAGATGATATCCGCTGGGAAAAGCGGTGGGATCCAGATAGTTCCGGCCTGAATCCATGTGCCACAGGTATCCCGCCACCAGGCCCAGGTAGGTGGCGGAACCCACAGCCACGTTTTTCTTCAGCGCCAGGCGCAGCGGCAGGCTGGTCGAGGAAAAGGGATAGACCCGGTCGCTGCCCGTCGGCAGCCCGAGGGCCAGCGCATAGTTCACCCATTTCACCAGCGGCAGTTTGACCGGGCCCGTGACCCCGGCTTCGATCTGCCCGAACCCGGATACACGTTTTTCGTTGGGCCAGCCGTTCTGCCCGTCCTCACCAAGAACCCAGGGCCACCGCCCAGCCAAGGTGACGTCCCCCGTATCGAAGGTCAAAAGCGGCAGTCGCAGGAAAAAGGTGGCGTCGTCCCCCGCCGGCAATATGCCCGTCAACAGGATCCGATTGAGATTCCAGTCGAACTTGGAGTCGGTAAAGCGATCCAGGTCGACAACCAGGGCTAGCCGGGAGGTGGAGTCGGCGGTGGTGAACCAGGGAATGGCGTCCAGGTGGGGCAGTTGGGCAGTCGCGTGCGGGGCCCGGAGCAGAACCAGCACCAGCAGCAGAAGCCCCAACCAGCCGGAAAATTGCCCGCTGGTCAGGACCGGAGCAGCCGAGAGCCGGCGGCGGGCCCGTCCCATGGCTACCTGGGCGCCTGTTCGATCAGGCGCACGACTCCGGCTTCCTCGAAATAGCATTTGATGACCTGACGTCCACCCGGCAGTTTTTCCTTGGCGACCACGACTCCACAATCTTCCCAAGCCTGGTGAAGTATACACTGGCCGACCTCGTAAGTTTCCCAGGGCCGGTAGGGCGTGGGATCGTCCACATCCTTTTCCGCCAGCATGGCCGCGTATTCGAGGATCGGTTCGGTCGGTTCGGAGGGCTTGTCCGAGGCACCCGCGGACTTGGCTGCGGGGGCGACCTTCGCCTCCAGTTCGGCATCGGCTGCCATTTCCTCCAGGTCGGGGAGGACAGATTCATCGCCATCTTTTTCGCGCGCCGCCATCATGTCGGCTGGGCTGTCCCAGGGCATGCCGGAGGGGGACGATTTCGTCGAATCCGTGGTGGAATCTGGCGTGGGATCCGGTTTGGGATCGTCCCCGGCCTTTTCCCCATCCTGCCCGTCACTTTCGGAAGGCTGGAGATCGGCGCCGCTCAGCTTGGGCAGGAAACCCTGGCACTGGGGACAGCGAAACCAGATGACGCCGTCATCGTCCTCACCGTCACCGGTGGGCACGACTTCCATTTCGAGCCACTCTTTGCAGACCGAACAGTACTGTCGGGACTTTTGTCTAGTCGTCATCGGCTCACCGGGCTCGGTCAGGGATTGATCTTGCAGCAGTTGTCGGCTTCATCCTTGTTCATGTAGCGCATTCCGCACACGAGACATTTTTTGGGGCCGTCGATCCGCCCTTCGGTCTCGGCTTTGGTCAGAAGGCGCTCATACTTGACGAAGCTTTCATCGCGGACGAGGATATCTTCTTCTTTGACGCTGGCCATTGGCTCCTCCTTGGCTCCGGTTACGCGTCCGTCCTGGTCGGGTTCTCAGAATGGGTACCCGTGGTGGCTCCTGCCGTCCAGGACACATGATGGCTGGCATACTATTACAATGTGATTTCAGAGTCAATATGGTGGGGGAAAATTTTTCGTGGCCAGGTCAGGATTCGGCTGCCCGGGCGGCGAGGGAATCGTCGCCGGCCTGCCTGGCCGCCGCGATCTCCTCCACGCGGTAGAGATCGCCCAGGTCCGCCAACCCCATGGCCTCGGAATCCTTCAGGGCTTCGAGCAGAACTCCCGCGGTGGCCGCGGCATCGGCCCCGGCCCGATGGGGATTCCCGTGGTCGATGCCGAAATGCTGGGCCAGGTCCGGCAGGCTCCGGCTGGCCAGGCCAGGCCAGAACTGTCGGCTGAGCTGGAGAGTGCACAATCCGGTCACCGCCGGCCGGCCGATACCCCGGCGGGCGAATTCCCAGCGCAAAAAGGGAAGGTCGAACCGGATGTCATGGGCCACGAAGACATTTCCGTCCAGGAAACCCACCAGTGATTCCGCCAGGTCCGAAAAGGTCGGAGCCCCTTCCAGGTCGTCGTTGTTGATGCCGGTCAGACGGGCCACCCAGGGAGGAATGGGACGATCGGTCCAGACCAGGGATTCGAACCGGTCGACGATTTCCCCGCCCCGGACCTGAATCAGCCCGATCTCGATGATCTCGTCCACCCCGATGACGCTGCCGGTGGTCTCCAGATCAACCACCGAGAAGGTGGCCTCCTGCAGGCCCTTGTGCAGCAGGGGCGACCCCAGCACGGTCCAGCAGTGGTCATGGGTTTCCACGAAACGGGGGTCATCGGAAAGCAGGGCCCGGACGACCACCTGGGTTTCGGGCATTTCATGGCGACGGGCGCCGAAAAGGCGCCGGGCAATGGCCGGAGTAGGCAGAGGCTTCTGCTGGCCCAGCAGAAACTCATGGGCTTCGACCCTGAATTCATTCAGGTCATTTGATATCATGATGTAATTATACCACAAGCGGTTGGGGAGGGTCAATCCTTACGGCCAAGAGCGGGTTCGGCCTCCCAGCCAAAACCAAGCATCTCCATGACTTCCACGCGCACCTGGGGCGGCGGCGGCGAAAATTTGCGGCTGGGCGGGTCCAGGGTGGATTCGGATCTGACCCGTTCGGTCACGAAGGCCAGGCCCAAAAACGGCAGATCCTCATGGACGGCGGCCGTGATTTCCCGGCTTGTCGTCTGGATCATGCGGCCGGCGGGCAGATCGGCGCTCTGGGTATCGGCGGCGCTCATGAGGAACTGGGCGCACAGGAACTGGGTCCCGGAAATGACCCGCGTCGTGGGATCATGGGATTCGGTCTTCTGAGGAGAAAATTCGGTGTCCAGGGAGGCGGCCACCAATGGATCGCTTCGCAACTGCTCCAGGGTGATTTCTTCCGGGATGCCGTCACGCCATTTTTCGGCGGACACGACCGCGTCCAGCAGATGCCCCTTGCGGTCCAACAAACTGCGGGACAGGCGCAAACGCACACCTTCACCGGGCACCGGTTCAAATCTGGGGCCGGGAAATTCATCCAGGGGCAGGATCTCGAGCAGGAAAGTCTCGTCGTCGGATCCGTGTTCGCGGCCCAGGCAGCTGACGCGGGTCAAGCCTTCGTCCCGCTTGCCGCCGGCCATGACCTGGGAGCGGAAATCCGCCCAGGCGCCCTCGGTCAGGTTCAACGGGAGATCCGGCTGCCGCCACAGGGTGAACACGTCAAGGGCGCGGACCGGCCGCACCCCCGACGCCATCATGACCAGGGCCACCCACAGGAGGGTGAGGCCCGGCCTAATGTTTGATCTTTTCCCAGTAGGTCGCATAGTCGAATTCCGGACTGTTGGCTTGGTCGTGGCACATGGTGCAGGAATCCTTGGCCTGGGCGACCCACTTGCCGTCGCGCGCGTGCTGGGTGCCGTAGCCGTGGCAGGCCTCGCACTGGACGTTGGACAGCTTGTTGAACGGAGGTTCTTCGGCGTAACCGTTCTTGTGCTGGTACCCGGTGGTGTGGCAGGACAGGCACTCGGGTTCGAAACTCTGGCCCTTGTTGCGGATGGTCGCGAAAGCCGAACGATGAGGTGAGTCAAGGTACACCTTCCAGGCGTCCTCGTGGCACGACATGCAGGCGCGTTCACCGAGGAAGGTCTCCTTCTCCGAGCCCATGGTCCGGGGATATTCGGCCCGCTTGGCCGTCTTGAAATCGATAAGGTCCAGTTTGTACTGCTCCACCCGGGCCAGCATCTGCTCGTCGGAATCGACCTCTTCGTTCAGAGTGGTGATCCCCACGTCGATGGCCATGACCCGGCCGTCGGCATCGTCTACGAAGAGATTGGCCCGGCCGATGTACCGGCCCTCGTAGGCCGCCGCGAACATGGCCGTGTCGTGAATGATGCGTTCGGAGTTGATGCTGCGGGAAGTATGTCCCACCACGCACATGTCGATGCCGGTGACTTCCTTGACCAGTTCGGCGGCCTGGTTTTCCCCGGTGTGGGCCAATAGGATGACGGAGTCGGCTTCCTGGCGAAGCCGGGGCAGCAGCTCGCGCAAAACGGCCACCGGGTCCTCTACCTTGAAGGTCTCCTCACCGGAGGTCATGGTGATGATCCTTTGCCGGGGATCCATGACGCTGACAATGCCGTACCTGATCCCGGCCTTCTCGACGATCTTGTATTCCGGCAGGATGAGCTCGCCGGTGGTCACGTCGCGAACGTTGGCGTTGGTAAACGGCAGATCGAAATTGGCCATCATTTCCTTCAGGAAGACCAGACCGTAGTTCAGGTCCCGCTCCCCCAAGCCGATGGCGTCGTAACCCATCTCCCCGGTCATCTCGGCCAGGAAGGTGCATTGGTACTGATCGTTCTTGTTCCGGTTGCCGAAAAGGTCGCCGCCGTCCACCAGGATGACCGGCCGCTGTTCATTCCAAACTTCGTCTAAAAAGGTGACCCTCCGGGCCAACCCGCCACGCTTGTTGGTTTTTCAGCCGCAGGGTTCGATTTTACCCTTGATGTCGGTGGTATATAGAAAGACGAGGTCCTGCCAGGTGCCCTCGTCGGCCCGGGCCGTAGCCGGAGCGAGAATCGGCAGTGCCGCGGGCAGCGCGACCGCCATCACCACCACCAGGCTCATCAGGCGCAGGACGCCGGTCAGGTCCTTGAGCTTGATCATGTCGAAAACCTTTCACGATTGCGGGGAAACGAAGGCCGCCCTTCCCCGGCGGCCGGTCACATCATCAGGGATCATATACCCTCCCCGATGCTCTTAAGTTCCGTTCTCAAAATAACCGGGGTCCGCGGCCGGGGCAACCCCCTAATCCGTCTGGAACCAAAGGGAAGGGCGGCCGTAAGGGCCGCCCTTCCCATCACCATACGGTCCGGTTACTTCTGCACCCGGTCCTTGAGGCTTTTGCCCGCCACGAAAGCGGGGTACTTGGCCGCTGGAATGATGATCGAGTCACCGGTCTGCGGATTGCGACCGGTCCTCTTCTTGCGCTTGCGTCGTTCGAAAGTCCCAAAACCGGTGATCTGCACCCGATCACCCTTCGACACTGCGTTGGCGATGATCCCTTCTCGCGGAGAGGTTGAGAAGATAGCATCGACAGCGCGCTTGGCTCCAGCCTTGGTCATTCCGGTCTTCTTCGACAACTGTTCGGTAAGTTCCGTCTTGTTCATACATATCACCTCCTTTCAGCGGCCATCAAACCCCGGCCTCAAGGGGATTGTCAACACTTAAATCGAGTTTTCCCAGGCCTGGCGGGAAATATCCGCAGGGGTGTTTTTCCGGAATCGAGAAAGCGGCTTGAGGGCGGGAAATTAGAATGTGCCTCTAGAAGACGCCGCCGCCCAAAGCGTCCCCCACCGACCCCATGTAGTCCTCGCGTCCCCGGGCGAATTTGAGAGCGGGAATGGACCTCAGATAGATGCGGAAACCGAACTGCGAATCGACCGCGCTGATGGTCCGGTTGAACTCGAAGCGCCAGCAGTGGAGATCGCGGTGAAGACTGTACTGCTGGCGGATGGGAATACCCTCGGCAATGTCGAAGGAGGCCGTGTAGCGGAAGGTCCAGTTGCGGGTGACGTTGGTGTTCATGGCAATGTTGCCAGTGGCCCGCTTTGTCCGGGAGCTGTTCGTATAACTGTATGAAAAAGAAGCATTTATATCGAATGGGATAAACCGGCCACCTTCGGTGGGATCACTCGCCCCCGGCCCTTCCTGGCGACCGGGCCGATTGTAGAAATCGTAGAAGCTGCTCTCCTCTCCGTCGAACAGCTGGTCCTGCTCCCTGGTGTCGATGAAATTTCCTTCGTCGTCGAACTCGCCGTAGGCGTCGTCCGCCAGGAGGCTGTCGGGCGGCGCGTTCGGGTCGAACCCCAACCGGTCCAGGGCCGCGTTGCGATTCTGTTTTTCCGCCTCCTGGACATTCCCCATATCCAGGCGCCCGTTGAAACTCAGCCCGTAGGTGAAACGGGTCGAACGCAAAGCCAGGGTGTTGGGGTCGATGGAATTGCTGACCTTCAGCTTGAGGAACCGGCTCTGCCCGGGTTTCACCGTCAGGCCGCTGGAAATGGGCGCCCACTGCAGGCGGGGGGCTGCCTGGGGGTTGAAGGATGAGCTCAGGGTCCAGTCGATGACCCCGTCCAGCTTCTTTTCCGTGAACGTGGTGTCGTTTTCCTGGCTTACGTATTTCAAGTCGAACCGGTTGTCGAAGTTCAGACCGATGGAGGACCCGAAGTCCTGGCGGTTCCTGATACCGGGCCTGACGCTCATGGAGGAGTTCAGCCGCATGGTGTGCCGGACGGCTCGAAACCGACCCACGTTCATGGGGAAAAGTCCGTAGAGGGTGGTACCCAGCGTGGTGCCGAAGGAAAGGCTGGGGGAAGTCTCCTCGATGGTGGAGGAGGTGTCGCTGTAGGCCCCGCCATCGACCAGATTGGTGTCCGCATTCCAGATCCGGCCCGAAAATTCATCCCGCCGCCAGCCCTGCGCCGCGCTGGCGGAGAAGCTCACGTTGAAAATGGCCACCCGGGGAGGACGCAGGCTCAAGGACCAGTTGCCGTTGGCCTGGTAGGTGCGGGAATCAGTCAATTCCCGGCCCGTCTCGTTCATCTGGAGGGAATAACCCTGGGAAAAATACGTGTTGCGCAGGACGTCGCCGAAGAAGCTCCCCTTTTGGCCGCCACGCAAAGCCGGCGCCAGGGTAATCTGGCGGACATTCAACGAGAGGCTGGGCAGGGTCATGGAGTAGAGCTGGTTGTTGCTGGCCGGATCATCGGGGTCGGCCGCATTGGTCCTTTCATCCCGCTTGGCGCTGAGGTTGGCGCTCATGAAGGACCAATTGCGACTCAAAAACACCGTGGAGTTCAATTGCCCGCTGATGATGTCCCGGTTGCTCGAACCGGCAAAATCGTTGCTGGTCAGGGTGGACGACGCCATCCGGACATCCGAGCGGAACTGGTAGTCGTCGAACAGGGTGGGCTGGTTGTGATTCCACCGGAACTGCCATTCCCGGGTTGTGGTCCCGTCGCCCAGCCCTTCCTTGTGCGAGAAGTCGATGCCGCCGTTGAAGGAGTACCTTTTCACGTACCGGTTCTGGATGCGAAAGCCGAAATCCTGGCGTTCGTTGTAGTCCGCCTCGATCAGGAAATCCAGGTAGTCGTTGGTGGCCCAGTAGTACCCGAAGTCGCGGATGTAACGTCCGTCCCGGCTGGACCAGCCGAAGTCGAATGAGGGGAACAGGATGCCCGACTGCCGACCCGACTTGAGGCTCTTGTAGTAGAAGGGCAAGGCGAACACGGGCACGTGCCCGATGCGCAGGACCACCGGGGCTGCCACGACCTTGTCGCCTGGGCGCATCTTCATGTTCTGGGACCAGAAGTGGTAGTGGGGATCCTCCAGATCGCAGGACGTCATCCGGCCGCCGCAGATCTTCATGGTCTGGTCGGGGAAACGCGTGATGGAGTCGCCCTTGTAATAGTACTCGTCCATGGCGGTGACACCGGTTTCCACCGCCGCGGTCTTGTGCTCGAAGTTGTAGCCCATCCGCTCGCCGACGATGCTGTCCGCGTCCTCCACCAGGGGATTGCCCTCCGCGTAAAGCTCGCGTTCGTCGGTGTCGAGTTTGATGTGGTCGGCCGAAAGGTTCATGGTGCCGTAGTTCAGGGTGCCGTTGTACCTGATCTCCATGGTCCGGTCGAGCATTTCGAAGACCACCTCGCCCCCGGTGTAGTCGACCTGCTGCGCCGTGGCCAGAAAGTCGAGGCCGGACTGGGTGGTGTCGAACCCGGCCGAAGCCAGGGAATCCAGGGCGGCGGTCAGGAGGGAGTCGGCGGCGGAGATCTGGGCGGAAGAGGCCCCCATGGCGGCCAGGGTGTCGGCGGCCGCGACGCTGTCGGCGCCCGAGCGCGCCAGCT
>RCNC010002126.1_pt1 | contig 20045 bp, 17 predicted proteins | sample 2041301 | NCBI WGS metagenome assembly RCNC01 (sample SAMN09708231, study PRJNA481090) | Marine sediment metagenome, whole genome shotgun sequencing project. | biome: marine sediment; feature: ocean; material: sediment; isolation source: Sewage treatment plant 13A marine sediment (STP13A) ...
GAGACGGCCAGGCGTCTGGGTAAAATGAAACCGATTATCCTGATGAAAGGCGGGCAAAGCCAGGCCGGTATCAAGGCTGCAGCCAGCCACACCGGGGCTTTGAGCACGGATACCCGGATTTTCAATTCGGTTTGCCGGCAAGCAGGCATCGTCAAGGTGGAACAGTCCATGGATCTGCTCGATTTAGCTGCGGCCTTCTCTTCCCTGCCGCTACCCAAAGGCAACCGCGCCGGCATCATGACACTGGGGGGCGGTTGGGGCGTGGTCACTGCCGACCTGTGTAACGAATACCATATAGATGTTCCAGACCTTTCCCCTGACCTGATCGGACAGATCGACAAACTGCTGCCGCCTTTCTGGAGCCGATCGAACCCCATCGATCTCGTTGGGGAACACAATGAAACCCTGCCGCTGACCATTATCGAAACGCTTCTCAAATGGGACGGCTGTGATGCCGTGATCAATCTCGGTATCATGGGTCGCAAGCACCTTGCCGGACTCTATGTCGACGCTGTCAGACAATCGGACCCGATGTACGACGACGCCTTTTTAGACAGCATTGAAGAGACACTAACGGTATTTGAAAAGAAATACGTGGAAAAAATAGCCGAACTCATGGAGATCTACCAGAAGCCCATCATCGGTGTCTCACTCATGACGGATTCTCTGGACCGTACCACTTATATGGTTGAAAACTGCCCATATAAAGGGGTATTCTACACAACCCCAGAACGGGCCGTTAAAACACTGGCCAAAATGGTGGAGTACAGCGAGTATAGGCAAATATAGGCTGTTAGGCTATTAGACTGTTAGGCCGTGAACCGCCTAATAGTCTAACAGCCTAACAGTCTACAGCCTGCTCTCCCATCATGTACAGTTTGGAGATTTATATTGAAGACCAAATATACCAAAACATTCGACTTCGATGTCGGTTACTTTATTAAAAGCCCCTGTAAAGACTGCAGTCGATATTGCATCTTTCCTCGATGCATCGCTGAATGCACATTGCTGGACAAAATACATGATGTACTGTCAACGGTGATTTCGAGCACACGATGAACTTTAGACTGTAGGTGTTTAGGCTGTTAGACTGTTAGCCGTTTACAGCCTAACAGTCTAATAGTCTAATTAGTCTAACAGCCTGAAGGTTAATGCCTTCGATGTAATTTCGCCACCGTTTCAATATGATATGTATGTGGAAACATATCCACCGGCTGCACTTCCAACAAGTCATAGGCTTCCGATAGAAGGGCAACATCTCGTGCCAGAGAGGCCGGGTTACAGGAAATATAGACAATTCTCTCTGGAGCCAACCTGAGAAGCTCCTTGATCACATCCTTGTGCATACCCGCCCGCGGGGGATCGATTATCACAACCTGCGGTTTTTCAGTCAGTTGGGGAAGTGTGTCCTTGATGTCTCCCTGGACAAACCGGCAATTGGATATATGATTGATCCGGCAATTCCTTTCGGCATTTCTCACGGCAGATTCAACCTGTTCAATACCGACAATATGTTTTGCCGAGTCCGCCAGATAGATGGCAATCGTCCCGGTACCACTGTATAAATCGAGAACGGTTTCATGCCCTTGCAGTTGCGCATATTCCTTGGCCTTGTCATAAAGTATTTTTGCACCCACACTGTTTGTTTGAAAAAAGGAATTCGCAGAAATAATGAATTCGAAAGACCCGATCCTTTCTTTGAGAAAAGGTTGGCCAGCAACCAGCACTTCCGAATCTCCAATGGCAACACTTGATTTTCTGGCGGTAATATTGTTGACAACCGAAACAACATCCGGATATTGCGCCATCAATTCATGTGCCAGAGACGCAACAGCCTTGTCATCTTCATGACTGGTGACAATATTGACCATCCATTGGCCATAGAAGGCTGAATTTCTGAGCATGACAAAACGCCAGTACCCCGTATGGCTTTTCAGCCCGTACGGCGCTAGCTCAGAAGATCTGATGGCCTGCCTGATATGAGCCAGAATATCATTTCCCAACGACGGATGAAGCAGACAAACTTCCGTATCGATCACCTTATTGAAGGTACCCGGAACGTGCAGTCCTAGAGCAAAGCTTCGATCCAGATCATCTCTGTCCATTTCTTCCGGCAACACCCATCGCCTGTCTGAACACGAAAATTCCATTTTGTTTCGGTACCCGAACAATCGCTCTGAAGGGATCGTCTCATGAACCAGGACAGTTTCTATCCCGCCAATATGGGCCAGGGCTTCTGCCACATGCTGCCGTTTGTAAGCAAGTTGCTTTTCATACGCCAGAAACTGCCACTTGCAACCACCGCAGTAACCGCTGTAAGGGCACTGGGATTCAACTCTGTCGGGAGAAGACACCAACAAGTCCAGGACTCTTGCTTCAGCGTAATTCTTCTTTTTACGGGTAATCTGCACCTGTACCACATCACCTGGGACGGCCTTATCCACAAACACGGCAAACCCATCCGGTTTTGCGAGTCCTTTTCCACCAAAAGCAATGTGGGATATTTCCAGGGTAATCTGTTGACCTTTTTTTATTGACATAAAATTTTTCCAAAATTTTATACTGCGAGGCTTCGCCTCTTTAGCACCTATAGCGATAAAATAAAAATTTCGTAATTCCCTGCTATCTTGACGGAACGCATCGAGAAATTCCACGCCAGGATCAAAGGTCCTAGTTTATTGGAGCCTTGCAGGGTATTACGAAATTTTATCTTTACAATATTAGCGACAACGTCGCGTTTTATAAAAATTGTCGCACAATTTTATTTTTTTAACAATTTGCTGACGGCCTGACCGCGCCACTTTCCTCTTCCCGAAGGCGTAGGAATATTATCCGTATCCAGCTGGCGGGCAATTTTGTCATAGGAGAATCCTTGTGCTCTCATATCTCTTATCATGTCTGTCGATGATATCTCGACCAGGGCCGGGACCTCATCTATATTTTCTGAAATCGCCACGTCTGTTTGCTTGTCCACCGTCTCTTTCTGCATATCGACGGCATCGATTTCTCCGGATGAGGATCCAACAAGTTTCTGCAGATGAAGCGCAATGGCTTCCATGGCTACAGCTTTGCGTTCTTCGACTTCCAGAAAATCTTTTTTGTCGGTAACAATCGTTTCGAGCAATGTTTTTACCGGCGGAAGCAGCTTGGCAATGGTTAAATACGCATTTTCCGCTGCATTATTTTTCGTGTAATTTCCTCGTTTTCTTTTGTCCATACTGTTGTGCCTGTCACCCGGGCGATAAGGCATGTTGTCATTCCCTCTTTTGGTTCGATCATAGCGCTTGTCTTTCCCGGTTCGAAGACTGTGGAGAAAGTCGTTCATAAAATACCCCCATTTTTTGTTAAAACATCTGGACGATAGATCCAGTCAAATATCCTGACTTACGGGAATGAAAAACCGATTCCCATACGCGGATTTAATCACAGCAATTTCATTTCAAACACGAACAGCAAGCTACGAGGAATGTTCTGCCATGCGGCAGTACTTCGCATCGGCCGTAAGGGATTCTATCAAATTTAGATTCGCTCGCTAACCCTGCAGCATGCGAAGCACTGCCGAACGGCAGAACCTGCGGGGAATACGCTCGCTGTTGCAGTTCGATACTTCGTATGACAAACAGGTTATAAGAAATTAGGGAAGGATTGCATTTTGATGCCGACCATCACATAGCAGGGGGACTTTGTCAACCGAAAATAAAATCGTATGACACGATTTTATGTGACGCGACTATCGTCGCTATATAGCACTCTTGTAATTCGACATTGGACGTTCATCTTTTTAAAATCATCACTGTAAAGATTCTGTATTCTGACTCCTGGATGCTTTAATCACTTGATCCACTTGCCACTTTGGAATAAAAAACGGATAGTCGTTCTGTGACGAGACCGCAGGGTAGTTAGAAGCGTCTTTTTCGAGGCGTTCGAAAATCTGTATAGTATTTTCTTCGGCACCTTTAAAGATTACCGTGGTGATGGGGTTCTTGAAATCGGCCTTTTGCCGGTCATAGATAAAGGCAGAGCACTTCAGCGAGGACATCTCGCCAATCAGCTTGTTGAGATTGTTCTCTGTTACGACTTCACCGGCAGCATTCTTCCAGAGAGATTTACCGGTGTCCATCCCATTTTTTCCGCCGACGGCCGCTGTTTCACTGGAAGTTTGCGGGGTTTTTTCTTTCACGTAAATATGCTGCTTATCCTTTTTCAACACCTGAACCTGTTCGATTTGGTCCGGATTAAAAGACATAACGGTTTTATACCGAAACATGTCCGCCTTCTCTTGCACCTTTTTTCGAAAACTATCCTTGGCCTGGTAAACCCGATGATCTCCCGCCAGCTTGACAAAGGTGTGACGATGACCTGACGCCGATTTGCCCACATCAAACTCCCGTAAAAGCTTATCTCCCTCCCACGCCTTGACAGTGATCTTATGATCCGGGCCCAGGTCATACCGCCCATAATTTTTTGATTCTGATATCAATGTCGTCAAGGTAAGGTCTGAAACAATATCAACTACACGCTTTATACTGGTTTCATCTCCAGGATAGGCCTCTTCATTGACAACCCATGCCCCTGCTTTTCTGATAAAAACAATCGAGTTGTCCGAAGAGTCTATGGTCATTTTTGATATTATGGAAACCGGAACCGGTTTGAGTTCCGGCAGTTCATAGAGACTGCGATCACTCTTGTTGAAAATCAGATACAGTGACAATACAACAATAACGATACCGAGAATGATAGCTTCTTTTCTTATTTTCATTTTTGGATCTTCTCCACAACGGTAATATTTGTCTCTTTTGACAGAAAAAAAATCAATCACGAAAACACGAAACCAATAAAGCACGAAATTTTACTGGATCTTTTTCGTGGTTTCGTTCTTTCGTGGTTTCGTGATAAAAAATCTGTTTTCCGGTTTGAGGTTTAGATTTTCTTGTTTTTGGTTCTGGAGCGACAACGTCGCGTTCTATAAAATCGTCTTACGATTTTATTTCCTGAACGCATCCTGAATACTCTTTTTTCGGCTTGTCCGCCTGGCCCAAACCGCAAACCCGAAAAACACCACAACAACCGGTAGCCCTACAATATTAAACGACTTAAGAGCTGTTTTGGTAAAAGCACCTGTTTCGTTCAAGGGTGTAAACTGCTGTTGTTTGCTACGCAACCGGGCCACTTCCTCCTGTCCGTTCAGATAATCCAATACATTCATAACAAAGATGTCATTTGCGCCCCGGCCTTCCTTGTCGATGAGGTTGTCTTTAATCATGTCGCTGGATGCCAGGATGAATATCTTTCCGGGCTCACCTTTTTCAATAATGTCGCGCCCTCTTTCGATCATTTCCGTGGCATCTGCTTCCTTTTCCATTTCGGTCCCGGGTGCTTCTTCATCTTCTCCTGCTGGTTTTTCTTCCATGGGTTTTTCCGGCACGGGTTTCCCGGCAAAATAACTGGGGAATTGCCCCTCGACCATGTATGCTAGATCAAATTTTTTCCTCTCAATATCCGGGCCCGGGAGTTTGATAAAATTGGGGTTTAGATTGATCCCCTCTTTCATTTCCCAGCCACGTGCCGAAGATTGAAACAGCAGATCCGCTTTTAGATTATGCGTCTTGATCTTTTCCATATCGATGCTGATTGGCGAAACTTTCAGCGCGATAAGAGCCGTGATATTCTGCATATAGCCAGGCTTATTGTTGATATTGGTATTTTTGATCAACGGTGCAAAATAAATTGACCGCTCGCCGCCGCCCATTTCGCTCGGCATGCGTTGCTTAAAACATTCTTCGTCATTGACAATCGAGGGATGGACATCGATCCCGTAATGAGACAGAAGTTTTTCAAGACCTGAATCCATTGGAACAAAACTGGTATTCATACCCGGCATCTGGAATTCAGCATTTCCCGAACGGACCTCACGCAGGCTGTCAATGAAAATGGCCAGGCTTTTTCCTTTCATCAAAAACTGATCGATCTGGAAAAGATCATAGTCTGAAAATTTTTCCTTGGGCCCGGGTATCACCAGGCAGTTGACAGTGTCCGGCAAGGAGCCTTCTTTTAAAGCAATCTCTTTTAATGAATAATTCTGGCTTGCCAGGGTTTTAAAGTTCCCGGCCTGTTCCGCTGGTGGCCCAAGTTGGCTCGGTTCCGGCGGTGATACAATGGGAAGACTGCCAAAATCTTTCAGGACCCCCAGGTTCTGGTTGATATCGATGAGGGATTCCATATTGGCGCTGATGATTTCTTCCATCTGTTTCAGATCGGCCATTTGGTACTGGGTACCGAAAATGGGGACATTGACAACCTGCATAAGGGGGGTGCTGATTGTCTTTTCATCGTAACGCATCACCAGGCCGATGGCACCTTGGCCCGCCTTTACCTTTCCGTTGTCAAGGTCCGGCCACTCCAGGTTCAATATCCGGTACTTTTCCAGAGTATCCTTCAGGCCCGGTGTCCGGGTGGGGTCCTTGTGCTCAAACACCAGCTTTCCATAACTGTTGACATTGATCCGGCCAACCATCTCTTCCAATTGTTCGGGCAAGTTCTTCAAATCCTTCAACTGCATGAGAGGAGCCACATCCATAAGAGACGAAGACATGTATAGGTCAACCTGAATTCTGTCTTCCAGGGCCAGTAGAGCACTGACCTTGTTGTTGAGCTTCCGCATGGCCATGGTTAACTTGTATTCCAATCCATCCGTGGTGGTTATGGTTGGAATACGCTCAACCTGATCGCCATGAATTATCACCAGGCCCATATAAGCCTTCTGAAATTTGACTTCATCTTTTTCGATGGCCTGTATTTGAATGGGCCGGATACCAAAACTGGTGGCCAGAGTTCGGTTCTCCGCGGTTTCAGTACTAAAATCACCCTGGTCCGGACTGACATCATAAAACCGGTAGTTGAAATTTTGATTTGCCGAAGCTGCGTACTCCGATAAAAGATCATGAAGATACCGCTCGGTGCTGTTGTGTGGTGCCGGGAGGTTCTTGGTGAAAAATACATTGATGGTGAGCGGTTCGTTGAGTGTCGACACCACTGTTTTGCTGACATCTGAAATTGAATAAAGCTTGCCAGCAGTCAGGTCCATTCTTTTAAAAAAAGTCATTCCGGCCGCATTCAACAGAACCACAACGACAGCGTAGGTGATAAATTTGGTATATTTTGACGATGCATGACCCATTTTCATACATATCTCCTGCTAATAAAGTTATTTCTAATTTCGTGATTATATCTTTAACAATCTATTATATCTATATATATTTCCAACAAAACTCCAAATACAAAATACTAAACACAAAACACAAAACACAAAACACTATATGAATTCGACTTTTTACGAATTCATCAAATCAGCACCTTTCTTCAATTGATAGATGCGTCCCATAAAGCCCCAAAAAAATCACACTCCCGAAGTAAAGCAGATCTCTTGTGTCTAAAATGCCCTTGGAAATATTGGCAAAGTGCGTATCGGCGCCTAGGTAGCTGAGGAAACCCAAGAGTGTTTCCGGCATAAAAAACAGCATTTTGTTCAACATGGTCAGGCCAAAGCAGATAGCCAGACCGATAATGAACGCAATGATCTGGTTACGTGTCAGGGATGAAGCAAACAAACCCACGGCACAATAAGACCCCGCCAACAGAAATGTCCCGATATACCCGCCGACAACAGGACCCCAGTCCAGTTCCGCTATAAATGAAATGGTCAACGGGTAGGAAATTGTCGGCAAGAGCATAATGGCCATGAAAATCGTTCCAGCCAGAAATTTACCCAACACGACCTGGCGAATTGTTACCGGCATGGTCAGCAAGAGCTCATAAGACCCGACATTGAGCTCTTCCGAAAAAAGCCGCATGGTGACTGCCGGCGCAACAAAGGAAAAAATGATCGGCATCATGCCAAAAAAATTGCGCATGCTGGCCAGGTCATAAATAAAAAAAGTCGAAAAGAAAAACCATCCCGTGACAACAAGAAAGATGGAAATAACGATATAGGCGATGGGGGACAGAAAATATGCGTAGAATTCTTTCTTGAATATATGAAGTACCTGCTTCATGTTAGCTCTCCAGTGTGATCTGTCTGAAAATTGATTCCAATGTTTGCGTTTCCAAGGTCAATTCGGTCAAAACCCAGTCGGTATCCTTGATTGCCAGGTATACCGGGCCCCTGACGTCCCGTCCACTTTCACAACTCAGTTTTATTGAGAGGGCATTTTCGGCGGCATCCGTCATATTGACCTGCTGAACCCCTTCGACGCCCTCCAGCAACTTCCGAACAGCCTCCGGGTCCGCATTGTGTATCGACAAGTTGAGATGGTTTTCCTGGTCATTGGCAACCTTTAAATTCTCTGTACGGTCATCGGCGGCAATTTTTCCCTTGTGAACAATCACTACCCGATCGCAGGTTGCCTCAGCTTCGCTAAGAATGTGTGTGGACAGGATGACGGTTTTTTCTTTTCCGATTTGTCTGATGATATCACGGATCTCGACGATCTGATTAGGATCCAGTCCGGAAGTGGGTTCATCCAGGATCAGGATTTCCGGATCGCCCATCATGGCGTGCGCCAACCCCACACGCTGCTTGTACCCCTTGGAAAGCTCTCCGATAGGCTTGTGTATCATGTTGTCCAAACCGCAGAGGTCAGATAAATACCTGATTCGTGCTGCAATTTTTTCGTCACGGATACCCCGTATACCGGCCACATACAGCAGATAATCATATGCCAGCATGTCCTTGTAGAGCGGGGCTGATTCGGGCAGGTAACCCATCAGTTTTTTGACATCCAGGGCATCAGATTCCATTGAAAGCTCTTTCACCCGGATGGTACCCTCGCTAGGCTTCAGGAAACCGGTCAGCATACGCATAAAGGTGGTTTTACCGGCACCGTTAGGACCCAGCATTCCCAAGACCTCCCCCTTGTGCACATCCAGATTGAAGTTATCGACAGCACAAAAATCATGATAATATTTGGTCAGATTTTCGACATGAATCATACATGCCCTCCCTGTTTTGATCGTAAATGAAAACGTGAATAATATAAGACGGAAAAAAAAAATTCAACAATTTTTTTGATAGGAAATGACGTGTTCGGCTCAATGCGTGAAGGGGTTGTTCCTTATTTCGTCAGCAACGGTTGAACTCGGTGTCGGTCCATAATCATGCCCCGGCCATACAATGGTGGTACCGGGTAATGTATATATCTTTTCTTTGATCGATTGCAGCAACTGAGCGGATGACCCTCCTGGAAGATCGGTGCGGCCCACGGCCTCGACAAACAGGCTGTCACCAGTAAACACATGTCCTTCGGCGTACAGACAGATCCCGCCAGGCGTATGCCCGGGTGTATGGATTGTATTCAGGCACGTGGCGCCGATAGCAATGACGTCATCATCCTGGAGAAGAATATCCGGCTTTGGTGAAGACCTGCCGCCCAGAACATGTGAAAACGTACTGTTCAGAATTGTCTTCAGGCGTTCAGCATCTATCGCATGAATCAGGAGTTTCGCCCCGGTTGCGGTAATAATTGCCCTGTTCCCGGCAGTGTGGTCAGAGTGACAGTGGGTGTTGATCACATGCGTGACCTCGAATTCCATCTCCCCTGCAATATTGAGAATCCTCCGGGTGTCGAACGCCGGGTCGATAAGTGCACAGGTCTTTGTTTTCCTGTCTCCAACCAGGTAACAGAAAGTGTCCATTCTGGAGAGTTTGATCTGCTTGACAATCATGAACGAGTTCCCCCGCCGGCCTCATCTTCTGAAAGTTTATTACCAAAACGAAGCTTCATTTCCTGATGGAGATATTTTTTGAGCTTCTTCTGAACATCGCCATAAAGTGTCCCTTCGGGATAATTACCGGTTTTGTCGGGCGCGCCCACTTCGGTTCCGGTCAAGATCTGTACCCCTTCTTCGACCGTCGACACTTTATAGATATGAAAATCTCCTTTTTCGACCGCATCGACGACTTCCTTTTTCAACATGAGGTTTTTCACATTGACAGCCGGTATCAAGACACCCTGGCGACCGGTGAGCCCTTTGGTTTTACAAACATCAAAAAAACCCTCAATTTTCTGATTCACGCCACCGATGGCCTGAATCTTTCCTTTCTGATTGACAGAACCCGTTACAGCGATTCCCTGATCAATCGGGTGCCCTGAAAGACTGGAGAGAATGGCATACAACTCGGTGGATGAAGCACTGTCGCCATCTACTTCATGATAACTCTGTTCAAATGTCATACTGATGGAAAGGTTCAGGGGCTGATTCTGTGCAAACGTTCGCCCCAGATACCCGGAAAGCGTCAATACACCCTTGTCGTGAGCACTGCCACTCAGATTCGCCTCCCGTTCAATATTGACAAGTCCTTTTTTACCCATAAATGTCTCAACCGTAATGCGGGATGGCCGGCCGAATGAAATATCTCCAATCTGGTGGACGGCCAGTCCGTTCACCTGCCCGACAACCTCTCCCGTCACATCGATCAGAACGGTCCCATCGCTGTAGGATTCGTGGATCTTTTCCTCGTATAGGTTATATCGAAATCGGTGCTCGTTAAAAGCTTTGATGACCTGTTTTTCGGAAACAAGCGTGCTGTTTTCTTTGCGTGCCCAGTAGTCGGCTTCCTTTACAATGCCGACAATGGCACCAAATTTCAGGGACAGCTTGTTTTTGTTGGATGTATATTTTTCACCAAATTCCACCAGGGCCGCCACACCGTGTGGAGAAAATGGAAGTAATTTTTCCGCCCGGCATACCCTGGCCACAAACTGTGCATACTGCTGAATGGTCTTGTCCGTTCGTTCGACTTCATAATCGAAATCGGCCCGGACCTTGAAGATTTTATTGAATTTGGGATCAAAGTTTTGGAGCGTTTGAAATGGCTCATATCCTCCGAGTAAAAGAACTTTCACATCGGTTGGAATCGGCTGAGGACGAAGCGAAGATGCAGCAACGCTTTGTCCGCCGGGCATGTCCTCAACGAAAATACGTTTGTTGCGCAATACCCTCTTCAAAGACTCCCACACCACGGGATACATCAGCAGGGATTCGATTTCCATGATGAGAAAACCGCCGTCAGCCTGGAGAAAAGAACCTGCCTTGACCATGGTGAAGTCGGTTATCATGCCCCCCATATGAGGTTTTTTTTCGATATGACCAAAGACATTCTGATAGGTCGGGTTGGGCTCGAAAATAACGGGTGCGCCCTGGGTATCTTTGTGGTCCACGAGAACATTTACCTTGTATTTGTGAAAGGCGCGCGAAGTTTCTGGAAACAAAAGTGTCTGTGTCTTATCAACCGGTTCCCGACTGGGAAGAAAGTCATTTACTTTCCTCACGATGTGCTCACGAACTTCCTCAAGATAGGTCTTTATTTCCGGGCAGTCATCATATGTTTCCAGTATAAATTCCATCTGTTCACTGACCACCGATAACGCGATCTCGGTCATCAGCGATTCAAGCGCTTTCACCTGCTCCTGCCGGATCTTGCTGACTTCCCTGAGAGCGGTTTCAATTTCTCCCTGAAATGCCTTTACCGCCGTCTCTATCCGCTCCTGCTCTTTCTTGGAAAGTTTAAGGAACGCCTCCTGGGTCAAGGGTTTGCCATTCTTTAAAGGAATGGTTTGAAGCCTTGCCTCCTTTTTATTGATCGCTAAATTATTTTTCTTTGCGGTTTGATCCAGTTTCAAAAAGTATTCGGTCTCCTGTTTTTGATAGGTGTCCTGGACGATACCGATTTTTTTCTGATAGGCTGTATCCTCAAATGCCTTAGGTAATTTGGTTTTTAGGCTCTGGATCAGCCTGTCCATCTGGCGACTGAGAATCGATCCTTTGCCGGCTGGAACCATGAGAGGTTTTGGACGATAGGGATCCTGAAAATTGTTCACCATACAACAGTCCTGGGGTGTCGGCAGGCTTCCGGCATGTTTCCGGGTAATGTCTGTGGTAATCGTTGACTTTCCAGTTCCCTCTCTTCCGGTTACAAAAACGTTATACTCGGGGTTCTTCATGTTGAGTCCAAACTCGATAGCCTGGACGGCCCGCTTCTGACCGATGACCTCATCCAGCGGATCGATGTCCGCCGTACTCTGGAATTTGAATATTTTCGGGTCACAGAAATAGCACAAATCAGATGATTTCAATTCATAGGTTTTTCTATCGACATCCATCCCTTTTCTCCTATTTTTTTATGCAGTTGACTTGCAAATATAGGTCGCAAGTCATGAAACTGGAAATCTTCAATTCCCACCTGGTTACAAACCATCCCAAATCCTACCTTGATATTTATAACAGGCTTTCCATTAAAGGTAAATATGAAGTCACTATCCTGTCTTTTGCCACAAATCCCCTCACTTTCGCCCTGTATTTTATCCAGAAAGCCAGGCAGGATCGCCGACAATTCTTGGTCGACATAGCTTAATCCATATAACCAATTGATTTTTTGTATTATATGTGATAAGAACCCACTAAAGTATAACACTTCCTGATCCATTTTTATCAATCCCATTCAACAGGGGGTCAGTATGAACGAGTTTTCTATCTTTATAAGTTGGTCGCTTGTATTTGCATTGATCTTAGTTGCTTCTGTTCTCTAATGCTATTTTAGATAGATTGCTTTCGTGTGCGACAAACGCCCATTACCTATTATTTTCAGAACTTATATCAGGTTTGACATCAAATTTGTATTGCCAATGAATACAACACTTAAAATACTATTAGTTGTAATAGCGGTTATTTTACTAACAAATACCGTTATTTCTGACAGGCTATTTGTTGAATTAAACCCCAATGATAATGAAATAGACCTCCATTTCGGTTCCCATATAACGCCAGCTTCTGTGGATTCTGTTATAATAGATTTAAAAGCGATTACCCTCCTCCTTTGCATGGGTCTTGTCGGGGTTGTCGTCTTTGCCAGACAGCGTATAAGGAATAAAAACAATGACAAGGACATCTCTCCCTGACAACGGTGGAAGACGTTCCGGCCCAGATCGGCGTCGTTTTTCATATACCCTCCACATCCCTGATAGAAGATTGATAAAAGACCGGAGAATTGGTTCGGACAGGCGTGTTGTTCAGAAATAGCGGCATATTTTAAACATGTTTGCAAAGGGTATAAGCAGGGTCGATTATGGCCCTGTTTTTTTCTTTACGGCAGAACCTACAGGGTATTTCGGTATTCTTGCCTCAATCCCATGGGATTGAGGCTCGGTAATTTGGACAAAAAACTGATCTGTATCTGTAATTTGAGGGGGTTAACCTGACACAAATATGATGGAGATTAATTTATGACGAATTCGACCTTTGATCTTACGGGGAAATCTGTTCTTGTGACAGGCGGTAATAGTGGCATAGGGCTTGGGATGGCAGACGCTGTTGCAGGGGCCGGTGCCGACGTCTGCATATGGAGCCGCAATGAAAAAAGGAATAAAGCTGCCGTTGAAAAAATTAAGCGGCATGGCCATAAGATTTTTTCCCTGGAATGCGATGTTTCAAACCAGGAGCAGGTTGAAGAATGTTTTTCACAGACAGTCAGTTCGCTCGGAAAAGTCGACGCTTGCTTCGCTAATGCGGGTACTTCATGGCTTGGCACCCCTTTTCATAAGATGACTGTTGAAGAGTGGCGTGCTATTTTGGATGTGAATTTAAACGGTGTTTTTTTCACTTTGAAGCCCACATTGGCACACATGGTGGCGCAGGGAAACGGTGGCTCGGTTGTGATAACCAGTAGTATATCAGCGAAGTTTGGTATGTCTACCGGCGAACACTATGCTGCGACCAAGGCCGGTGTAACAGCCATCGTCAGGTCAATAGCGGTTGAGTACGCTCGATATCATATTAGAGCAAATGCAATTCTGCCCGGCTGGATCGAAACAAATATGACGGCACCCCTCTTTGAGAACGATACTTTTAGTGAAAAGATGATGAAACGTATCCCACAGAGAAGATGGGGGGTCCCTGAGGACTTTGGCCCGATTGCCATTTACTTTTCAAGTGATGCCAGCGCTTATCACACGGGTGATTCAGTTACCATCGATGGCGGCTTTAGTTGTTTTTAGTTTGAGCAAATAACTATGGAGAAACAAGCATGTCCGATAAAAAGGGAAATTTATCGAGGAGAGATTTTATCAAGACCGCCGGGGCCGTCAGCTTAGGATCATCACTTTTTCCCTTAAACGCTTCGGCACAGACCTCTGGAAGCACGTCAGCAATGAATTCCGAACCCATGATCATGCCCACACGACCCTTTGGGGAAACCGGTGTCGATGTCTCGATTCTTTCCCTCGGTGGTGTATTGGGTATGTCAGACCAGCTCATGTTCAGACAAGCGATTAAAATGGGTGTCACCTATTGGGACACGGCAGATTCATATGGTTGGGGAAAAAGCGAAAAGGCCATCGGTAAATATTTTTCCAGGTTTCCAGATGATCGCAAAAAAGTGTTCCTGGTAACCAAATCAAGCTCTTCGGATCCTGAAACTTTGACGGACAAATTAAATGAATCCCTTAAAAGAATGCATACATCCACCATCGATTTGTATTTTATTCATCATGTGGGTGACGTTAAAGACCGATTGACAGATGGTGTCAAGGTCTGGGCTGAAAAGGCCAAAGCCCAGGGAAAGATCCGTCTGTTTGGATTCAGCACCCATACAAATATGGAAAACAACATGCTTGCCGCAGCTGAACTTGGATGGGTCGATGGTATCATGATGAGTTATAATTACAGGCTCATGGTAAAAAAAGATATGAAAAGAGCAGTGGAGGCCTGTGTCAAGGCCGGAATAGGATTAACTGCCATGAAAACACAGGCCTCTTTCTCAGCCAATTTTTATGCATCCATAGGGTCAGAAACAGATGAAGCGGAGAAAATGACCGATAAGCTGTTGGAAAAAGGTTATACGGCTGAACAGGCCAGGCTCAGGGCTGTGTGGGAAAGTCCGCATATTGCCAGCATCTGCTCGGCCATGCCGAATATGACGATCCTGCAGGCCAATGTTGCTGCGGCTTTGAATAAGATAAACCTTTCTGCGGGTGACAAGCAGCGTCTGGATCTTTATGCTCGGCAGACAGCCCCTGCTTACTGCGCCGGCTGTGCAGATATTTGTGAATCCTGTGTGGATACAGATATCCCCATCAGCGATATCATGCGTAACCTCATGTACGAAAATGCCTATGGAAAGCAGGAGCTGTCCGTTGGATACTTGAAAAAAATTGCGCCGGCCGTGGCCAGACAGCTCCTTGTGACTGATTTTTCAAAGGCCGAGCATCGCTGTCCACAGAACATGCCCATAAAAAAACTCATGCGGAAAGCGTCTGAAAAATTCGCTTAACCCGGACATTTCATGTCATGATCAAAAAGAGTGAACCAGCAAATGATGGAAGGATCCCTTGTCGGGTCTTGACGATGTTTGGCCTCGCAATCATCATGTTCGGTCTGCTGTTGGTTTTTGATGCTGCTGTGGCGGGACAATCCGATAAATTAGCGCTTTCCATAGCCCCTCCCCCTGGTCTCAAAGTGTCTGGTTCTACGGAGATATTCAGCCCGGACACCCTCTGGAAGAAAATTGACGGTCAGGCGGATTTTTATCTTTCAGCAGGCTTTGTATCCCTCACCAGCCAGTTGTACGAAGCTGTTGAAAAAGTCGATTCCATGATAGAGGTCAATATCTATCACATGGGAAGCATGTTGAATGCATTTTCTGTTTTCAGCCTGCAACGACGTGATAATGCACAAGTTATCGACGTGACAGCGTTTGCATATCAAACTGAAAATACCGTTTACCTGGTGCATGGTCCTTTTTACGTGGAAATTCTTTGGATCCAGCCCCTGGACGGTGACATATCCCTTCTGAAATCCATGGCTGAACAATTTGTCCGGGATACACACGTTAAAGGGCAAGAACTTCCTCAACTGGCACTCTTTCCATTGGAAAACCTAGTTAGGAGCAGTGTATCCATGGTTTCCAGGGATGCCTTTGGTTTTGATCCCCTTGATAATGTATTCACAGCCGAATACAAGGTCGGTGAAGACCGGGCAACGGCCTATTTTTCAAAATGCAAAACAGATCAAGATGCCCGGAATCTGGTGGATGGTCTTCACTCATACTTTAAGAACTACAGCGGCAGAGATGTGAAACCAAATATTGCCATCCAGGATGCCCGAATGATAGAGATCATGGGAAGCTTTGATATTATGTTTTCCGTAGGTCCATACTTCGCCGGTGTGCACGAGGCGCCTAAGCAGAAACTGGCCGAAAAAATCGCCCGGGACTTGGCCGCATCATTGCAGTTTGAAGTCGATAATGCCGTCAAGAATATGAACTATACCATGGAATAGTATTGAGGGACGCCCGTTACTTCTCTTCCACCGGATACTTGGCCCGGAACCATTCTCGCCATCCGCCTTTAAGCGCGTATACCTTGGTGTATCCTTTGCCCATGAGCTTGCGTGCCAGACCGGCACTGGTGTACTCATTAGGTCAGGCGCAGTAGAGCACCAGGGTGTTCTCTTTGAGGAGGTTCGCACTCCACTGTTCGAATTCCCGGGGATCTGCCCGTCGGGCCTCCTGTATTTTAAACTCGGAGGAGCTCCAGTCCCGCCCCTTGCGTACATCCAGGACGGTTAGTGTGTCGCTTCCCAGCAGATCGTTCAATTCGTCTATGCTCATTGTGGCAACTTCTGCGGCGGATAAAACGGGTGTGGCCATGGCCATAAGCCCCATGATCCCGGTCAGGATAAGAATCACTACATAGGGTTTGATATTGGTTTTCAGCATGATTTCCTCCTTGTCATATTTCATGAAATATCTTTCCCCAACGTTGCAAAAGCCGGAGGGCTTCAGAGCCAAGGCGTCGAGGGTGAAGCTGTATTAGTTATCTTTTGTCATGTTGTTTATGCAACATTGGGGCTTTGTTAGCGCGCCAATTCCCGATGGCACCCAGAACCAGTGCAATAGCAATGGTCGTAGTCATAACCTTTAAAATAATCATTGCCTGGTCATCGGTCAACGCGAGTATTGCAGCACCACCAAAGGCAAGTACTGCGGTTGTCAAAAGTCTGAACCTGGTCGACCCTTGTCGCATGCCGGTAACGGCCACAGTCATTTGCAGCAAACGTATTTGCAGCAAACCATACCCCCCCAGCCACAGCAATAATGCGGCCCGTATATAGGACTCCAGTATTTCTTCACCGGCAAGACCGCCAGCCATCATGATGGCGGCGGCAACGGCCACACACAGGACACTGAACCGGGATGTATACCGTGCCCGGGGCAACATCTTTTGTTTGCTCATGGTGGCCGTCACTCGTGCCACGGCCTCGAACAGGGCATTTACTGCGGCACAAGTGCCGGCGATGACGACAAGACCCATGATGATACGGCCGAATTGGCCTGAGATTTCCCGTGCGGCAATCATATGGGATATGCTGGTGGCAACGAGCCTGGTCCCGCTGACATGCTGGGTGGTGACGATGGCCCATAAAATCATCAATACCCCGAAAACAGCAATAGCGGTTTTGAGTGCCTGCAGGATGTTCTTTGTTTGACGCGGGGAAACAGCCCCAAAGGGAACCGCGATGTCAAAGCCGATAAAAAAGAGCAAGGGCACAAAAAGCCAGGACAACATGATCCTGGGCCCAGACGGTATATGTGACGCAGTGTAGGGCAGTCCTTTGACAATACCGATACCGATCAGCAGGGCCAGGCCCACAAGAGCCGTGCCAACGAATAAAACTTGTGCTTTGGCCCGGGTGTCAGGTCCAAAGAAATGCAGGCCACTCACCACTGCCAGCAGAATATAAGCAAATCCGAAATTGGGAAACCAGTAGACAAACACTTCGTTAAACACGAATCCGCTGGTGACCGTCAGACCGGTGGTCAGAAAAATGGCGGATAGCACACGCACGGTTAAGGGATAATAAGCAAGCCAGACCCCCAGAACTTTACGGATATCCAGAGCTTTTCCGGACTCAAGACAGAAAAGTGCATATAGATTCTCGTAACTACGAGCATAGCTGAAATAGACGACAGCTCCCACAACAAGCAGCAGCGGGACATAGATATTGAAATGCCCGGCAAAACGGCCCAGCAGGGCCAGGTTGTCCGGCGAAACCATCAAGCCCAGGGCAAAGGCACCCACCAGTATTCGACCTCGTCCTGCACGACCGGGTGATTTCGTTTCTGATGTCACTTTCTTTTCGACCTGGGTTAATTTTGTTTCAGACATAGCGTATCATTAGCATCTTGAGATTTCGCCAATATAATTGAAGAACCTCACAGCATGCGAAGCACTGCCGAACGGCAGAACCTACGAGGAATGCACTCGCTGTTGCAGTTCAAACCTTGACCTCGATCAGTCACCTTTTCTTCTCAGGACAACATTGCCGGGACTCTTTTGGACGGGTTTTGGATTTTTTTTGTTTTGATCTTTAGCGCCGGCTTCGATCAAATGCTTGAGTTTTTCGTCCAATTTCCTCCGGTCCACACCGCTTCGTCTTTCCGCGACATGACAAGTGGATGAACGCTTTCTCCGATCCCCATTTCCACGTCTGTTTTTATAGATTACTTTTACTGGCATGAGAAGCTCTCCTGACAATAATTAAAAATCGTATATAGCTGTTGCATACCGTCGGCCCCTAAATCCCGGGGTGTTCTGGATTACACCGCTTCGATTGTAGAAGGAGGCTTGGTCGCGATATTGTACGTGACGCTGACGATGCCCGGCACCTCACGAATAATATCAGCAGCAAGTTTTTCAAGCGTTTCAAACGGGAGCGATGTTGGTGTCGCGGTCCGGGCATCAACGCTTTCCCAGCAGCGCACCTCAATCTGCTGGCCGAAATCCCGTTTGCCGTCGCGCATACCTGTCACGCGATCTTCATGAAGAATTCCCATGTACTGAAATGCGTTGGTCGTTTTAAGCAGCCGCTCCACAACGAACGTTGCTTTACGAGCCGTTTCGATTCTGTCCGGGGTAGCTTCTCCTATCACACGCGCAGCAAGCGCCGGCCCCGGGAAGGGAATGCGTTCAAAGAGCGCAGCAGGAAGGCCGAGCGCTTTGCCGGTGGCTCTGACACCGTCTTTGCGGAGCTGTATCAGCGGCTCGATAATTTGATAGCCGAAGGTTTCTTTTGGATCGATGCCAAGCTGTTCAAAGACATTGTGTTGTCGCTTGATCCCCGCAACAGTTTCATCCACATCTGTCAGAATGGTGCCCTGGAGCAAATGTTTGGCGCCACTGTCTTTAACAAGGCGCCCGAATACGGTTTTGTAAAAGGCCTGTGTAATCGCTTCCCGCTTTTCTTCCGGATCCGTAACACCCTTGAGTGCAGAAAAAAACTCTTTTTTTGCATCGACGACTTCGACGGTAACACCGAGGTCCCTGAAAAAACCCACCACCTGCTCGGGCTCTCCTGAGCGCATGAGACCGTTTTCAATAAAAACGGTTTTCAGTCGATTTCCCAGGGCTCGATGTCCCAACATGGTCACAGTGGAAGAATCGACACCTCCCGACAGGGCGTTTATTGCCAACCCTTCCTGGACGGAAGCTTTAATTTCGTCAATTTTGTCCTGAATGAATTGTTCGGTGTTCAGGTCTTGGACAGTGATTTCCGTGATCATGGGGCACCCTCCTTTGTGGTATCAAAATGGTTTGTATAGAAGTCTTTGTCTTTCTTGTCAGGCAACAAGAGTCAAGGGCAGGCCTGTCCTCTATTCACTTGTTTGGTCCTGAAGATCGTTAACCCGGGTGACGGCCAAACGCATCCGCCATCCGGATGGCTTCTATGATCCCTTCGGGTGTCAAATCAAATCTCACGTTGTGCAAATAACTTTGTTTGTTATCAAACACCGGTTGAATAGCTGCATCCAATTCCCTGTCTGTAACGCCCTCCAGACCGATCTGCGCCAATGTGGTGGGCAGTCCGACAGATCTGCAGAATGCGTATACTTCATCTATCAACGGCTGTGGCCTGGCTTCGAGAAATAACCCTGCCAAGGTACCGAATGCTACCTTTTCGCCGTGATAATATGCGTGCGTGCCTTCCAGATTGCA
>RCNC010000857.1_pt1 | contig 20031 bp, 21 predicted proteins | sample 2041301 | NCBI WGS metagenome assembly RCNC01 (sample SAMN09708231, study PRJNA481090) | Marine sediment metagenome, whole genome shotgun sequencing project. | biome: marine sediment; feature: ocean; material: sediment; isolation source: Sewage treatment plant 13A marine sediment (STP13A) ...
TACTTTGAGGTGATCGCCAATATGTTCTTCAATGAGAAGATACATCTGGAGAAAAGGAATATTTGGTAGGGGGGTGAGGGTTACAGCCGGCTTCGCCGGGTTACAAAAAAAAGCTAAATCGAATCGCTATCCTACGTCTTGTTTTTGGTCTGGGGTCTGCGTCTCACCAATCTTAAACTCTGGTTCAGCACCAGGAAATTCTTCCATGGATTCAGCTTCCGAACATGCGTCAAAAGTGATGTACTTCACAGTCACCTTAGCGTTCTGCTCATAGGCCAGCACAATATTTTCGCCCGAGTTGGAATAATCTGTTTTAATTGAAGTGTTTGCGCCTACGATGCAATGATTGGGAGTGATAGAGCTTTTTAACAATGTGCAACCAAACCCGATCCAGTTATGCGATCCAATAATAATAGTTTTTTCGGCACTGTTTCTTGTTTTAAAGATCGTATTGAGTGTGGAGTGAAAATCGGTATCGATAATTTGGGTATCCCAGGAGACCATGGTTCTCTCTCCAATATCGACGGACTTTCTACAGATAATCTTTGAATTTCCACCAAACTTCACATTCCCACCAAACCTCAAAATTCCATTATAACCTATGTAGACGAAAGTACCCCTGCCTAAACTTACACTTTCACCGAAAACCACTTTACCTCCCTGTTGGTCCCAAATGGTAAGGTGGTGTCTTGTATGAAATCCATATACGGATCGTCCTATATGAACCTGGCCAGGTTTAATCCGCGCACAGTTCAACTCAACGACACCCTTTAGATTCTTCAATTTTACTCCTCTATGCAATATCACCGGGATCCTGACAGCGACCTTGATTGGGAAATAATGAAGGTTGAAATACAAGGTTTTTAATACGGCTATTTTGTATACAACCTTAATTCCGCAAGAAATTTAAAAAATTATTAATCCCGCTTATTCTTCCCACATTGAATGGTAAAATGGGAAAGTATTTTGTCTTTCCAATCAAATGCGGTTTTTTTATGGCTTCTATGCATGATATGATTGAGTTTGATTGATTGTTTTTACATTTTCAGAAAGACTATTTATTTTCCACAAAGCCATATTTTGTAAACATCACTATATCAGGTTATAACGTTATGTTTTCGATCTTTTCCGGGCATAAGTATCCTATTATTGCACTTTTTCTATCAGACTTTTTCAGCAGATCAACTGTTCATAGGGGAGATTTGAATACAATTTCAGCACCCACTGCCGACCATGATACACCCATTTCCCTGCAACGGTGATGAAACGGAAAACAAATCGCTTTAACCGTGTAGTTGGATTGATTCCTTCAAATTTTTCAGAGACTATAGCTACAAAGAAACTGTAAAAATTCTTTATCATAGCAGTGATAATCATGAACGCATTGTTCTCACTTAAGAATGAAAAAGGCAAGTGCTTCCAACCAAAGTCATTATTCATTACATCGAAAATCTTTTCGCTTGTGCCTCTATTGTTGTAATACTCAATCACTTCTTTTTCTGTACTATCCCAATCATCAGTTAAAATGGACCTATAGGCAAATGTATCTTGGGTAAATATGTCAATCTGATTGCTGTCGCCTTTTTCCCTCATTATTACCAATCGATAATTCCTGTCCTCAAAAAACTGCTTGAAAGGGATTGATGCCACTTCATAGTTCTGATAATTGATCTCAACACTTTCCCATGTTGAAATTTCAGTTATTTGTTCAAACAGATTGGCGCTTTTATTTGCTCTGATATAGAACTGCTTACTGTTTTGAGCTACTACATCTATGATGTCTTTGGCATAAGAACCAGCATCCATTCTGGAGCGATTTACGATGATGCCCTCTGACTTTAACAGTTCGTATGCTCTTGTTAGTGTTCCTGCTTGTTCAAACTTCACATTTGCATTGCCATCACGGTTTTCAACATATACAATTTTGTCTCCAATAGTTGCTATGCCTGGGACATAGCCCTTATTCTTTTTGTATGTTCGTTTGGCGTCATATTTATTATTGGCAATAACCTGATTATCGTAATCAAAATCATAGCTATGATGGGCTTTGAGTTGACCGGTAAGAAATAAAGCCTTAATATTCAGCTTGTTTAACCTGGTATTGATGTTGAAATCGTAATCAATACCATTCTTTGACTTAAACGATGTATTGGGTGTGGTTAATTCTTTAATGGCTCGAAGAACTGTGTCAGGGCTTGGTACATTATTACCTGGAATCATTTTTAAATGTTCTCCCAGATGTGTGCTGATATCCTCTATTACACCGCCTCCGCTTAAAAAGACATTCGATAAATTTCTGAGGATTTCACTATAATCGAAACCACATGTTTTCACTCTTCTACCAAGCTCATTATCTATAAGTTGGCTTATTCCGCTCTTATTGAAACTGTGATTAGCAAAAGAAATTCCTCCAAAAGGACTAACTGAACTATTTAACTTATGTATCTTCATGGTGTAAATAATAATCGCTCTGTTTTAATGTTTTTGCATCACTAAAATAGGTGATAAAATTTACTGGCCAAGCGCTGTGTATATTATTTATGCACAGTGTCTTGGCCTATTTATTAACAATTTGCTTGCGGAATTAAGGATAAACATTAACTTCAATATAATCTGATTCATAGTTATCACCTTCCCATCGAAATGTCTGTTTGTATCCACCTGCAGAGGTATAGGTCCTAACCCAATCTTCTACTGTTTTTAACAAGGATTTAAACCGCTACCACCAAATTTAGCATTTTGATACCACCCTTCTGTATTGCTGATTTGATGCGGGTTTCCAGAGTGGTGTTTTTTCATTAAACCGGTGGTGATTTCCGATTTCATTTTCCAACTTAAAACGCGCAACAGATTCTGGAGTAAACTGTAACACTGATTTGTGTATAAAACGCACATATTCACCTGATAACTAGGCGTATTACAACAACGACAAAAGGCACCAACGATCGTTGGTGCCTTTTGTCTTCTGTGGATTGCTTGGTTGGAGTTATCCCGCTTTCGCTTTACTGGGCTTATCTTTCTTCTTTTCCCCATACTCTTCCTGCAGTAGTTTTCCCTGGTATTCCCGATAGCTGGGCCCGTTGATCTCCACAAGAACAGAGTGGTGGAAGATACGGTCTAAAATGGCCGAGGTGGTGATAGGGTCACCCAAGAACTCAGGCCAGAGTTCTTTCTCGACATTTGAGGTAAAGATCATTGGTTTGTTATCATTGTATCTCTTGTCGATCACTTTGAACAACAAATGAGCCTCCTTAACTATTTGTAACTCAAGGCGATCATGTCCCATTTCATCGATTATGAGCAACTCCGGATTAATGTATTTTCTCATTCTCTTTTCCAGGGTCTTCTCATAAACTCCAGTATTTAGATCACCAATGAGTCCGCTTAAGGTGGTGTAATAGGTTCTGTACTCTTTCTGACAAGCTATAAGTGCGAGACTCTGAGCTAAATGTGATTTTCCGGCCCCGTTGGAACCTTGAAAAAGTACAGAAGTATTACGTTCCATGAACTCCAGTGAAGCCAGGTCCATGATCAGGCGGCGGTCCAGTGTGGGCTGGAAGTCAAAGTCAAAGCCGGAGATCATCTTCAGGGGCTGTGGCAGGCGGCTATTCTTGATCAGAGATTCAATGCGCCGCTGCCTTGTGGATGCAGTCTCTGCGCGAACAACTTCATTGATAAACTCAAAGTACCCCATCGTTTGTTCATTGGCCTTATCCACCATCTGCCGGTACTCTTCAGCCAAAAGCGGAAGCTTCAGGTAGCGGCAGTTATCAGTAAACTGAGCTGCCTTTTGTTGTGTAGGGTTGATTCTCTTAGTACTCATCATTGTTACTGTTATTCCTGGGTTTAATTGATAATCTTACACTGTAGCGTGGCTCGGAGTTGTTCTTCAAAAAGCCCTCGATATCTCCCGCCTCATAGACCCTGTAATCCTGCGCCCTGTCAATAGCTACCATGATATCATCGATACGGTAGTTTATTTTAAGGGCCAGCAGTCTTCTCAGGTGATATCCCCAGGAGTGAGGCTTATGCTGCTTGACCTGTTCGATGTACTTACCCATCTCAGGAGCAAAGCCTACAAGGCGGGATACTACATCAGAGATGGGGAGATGGGGCTTTTTGTATTTTTTCTGGTGCACACCTACATACCGGCCTTTTTGCCCCTTCTTGGCTAGGGGATGAACTGCCAGCTGCTCCCCGTCGGGAGAGTAAACAATCAGCTCTTTCTCCGTGATACGTACCAGACATAGCTCGTACATGTACTTCTGTGGCACTACATACAGATACCCTTTCCACTGTACGCACGATTCCTGGCCCACCACCAGGTGGGTCACATGTGATGTGTCATAATGCTGACTTGGAAGCAGCTGCAGATAGGGATGCTCCTCGGTGTACAGCTCTATAGGTCTCTTCTTCGTGGTGCCATGGATGCGCAGATCATTTACCTCGTTCAGCCACTGTTGCAGCTGACACTTCAGATCCTCCCGGTCCCTGAACTTGCGGCCATTTAAGAAGTTTCGCTCCAGGTAATAAAAGGGCCTCTCTATTTTCAAATTTTCGGTGGGGTTGCCAGGGGTGATCGTTTGAGGCTGGAAGCGGTAATGCGTAGCAAACTCAAGGTATGTGCGGTTAAAAGCCGGCCGGCCGACCTCCCAGCGGTCCACACACGCTTTCTGGTTGTCGCTCTTGATCTCATGCGGAACACCATCCAGGTAGATAAAGGCTGCTATCAGCTCACGAAAAAGGGTGAGTTGCTTCTTGTCATCCACTACAGAGATGTATTGCCGGCGGGAGTATCCAAGGATGTAGCTGAAGAAAGTAACCTGAGTAAGCTCCTCCGGTTTGTTTGAGGTAAACGCAATACGATAATCACTCCAGTCATGGGCGGCCCGCTGACCCGGGGCCGTTTCTACCATCCGTATCGGCGTTTTTGAACCCACCTCACGAACACGTTTCATATAGTCCCGAACAATGGATATCTCACCATCAAATCCCTTCTCCTTTAGATGCTCATACACCCGCTGGCCCGTGATATTACTGTATCTCTCCAACAGATCTCCAATGTAACTCTTATGAGGATCCAGCTTGCTCGGGCGCCGTCTTTTGTGTTGTATCCTATCCTCAAGGGTGGCATCACGTAAAACCGATTTTGATACCAGTATCCGGTCCACTCGTTTACGGGAGATATTAAGATCACGCGCTATGCGGCGGATGCTCCATCCCATCCCGTGCAGGGTGACAACCCTGTTCTCCGCTTGTTCATCTTTCATCTTGCTGTTGTTTTGGTTTATGAATTTGTAATTGGCCGGTGGCCTTGGATAGCTTTTTCATGTCATCGGATACCTCCCTCAGGAAAGGACTGATGATTACCTTCTCGGTCTCGTTTAACTCTTCGATTCGGGGATCCCCCAACTGTGAAAGCAGGACATGAACCGGATGCTGGAGATTCATTAGGGAGTGCATCAAATCATTGCCATATGAGGACAGCCTGCTGTCATATGGATTTTCGGGCAGGTCCGTCTGATCCCATAGTATGTGCTCGGGGTGTTCCAGGATATCCTGCTGCTGATCCGCATCCTCCGCCTGCAGAAAAGCATCCACCAGGCGACCACTCAAACGGCTGCTGAGATCAAAAGTGGTTATTACACGGGCAACCTCCAGCTGGTTGCCGCGCGGCAACTTTATTAACGCACGTGCCTGGCTGCTAGTCAGTGTACCCATCCTGATCTCAGAAGCGACCTCTTCATCTATCTTACTGATCAGCGACAACCGACGGCTTACCCATGATGGGCTGTAGCCGGTTAACCTGGACAGTTGCCGTTGGCTCACATCATGGCTCTCCAATAGATCTTTTAATACCATCGCCTCTTCCCAAACTTCCATCGCCTGACCGGGACGGTTATAACTCAAGATTAAAAGCTTGGCCTGCTGAAGATCAATATCCAATACCTGACAATGAAGAGTCTTAATCATCAGATCCATAGCGGAATACACCCTTTTGAGCCCATCTATTACCTGGTATCTTCCTTCATACTCGCGGGCAACAACCGGTTGCAACTGACCATGTAACCACATTGAGTCATGTACCCGAGTGACCATCTCCGGGTTCATGATCCGCATCCCGGCCAGGGAAAGATCAAATTCTTCTATCCGTATCTCTTCGATTCTTGGGTTCACCGATACTTACTTTTTGCACCGGTAAAAGTAGAAGGGAGTTTCTTCTTAAACGAACGTGTTCCTATTTACATTATGAGGGAAAAGTGGGCGAAAAACATCGCTTACCCTGATAAAATCTGCATTCTGACCACTAACGTGTTCCTATTTACATTATTTTTTTTGCCATCTACAGGAATTAGCTCGTAGACCCCGTCCCTTCTGGGATTGCTGAATAACGTGTTCCTATTTACATTATTTTTGTCAATAGCTTTCTGATCAGCTTCCCGACCCTTTTTATAGCGCTCTTTTTGTGATTCATAGCAACGGGTTACATAATCAAGGTGATCCTTACGGTATTGTTTCTGATAACCAGGATTCTTTTCTCGCCAGGCTTTCTGACTATCCAGACATTTCTGCCGATAGGATTTATTTGTTTTGTACCTCTTATTCTTCCAGGCGCGTCTACTTGCTCGACGACACTCTTTAGCATTGCAATAATTTTGATCTTTTGTGCGTGGATGGCATGGAAAAACACAGCCACAATGAAGACAGGTGAATGTGGATATCATTTTTGTAATCTTTCAGGGAATGAAAGATTAACGTTTTTATCCGAGAAGTAAAAAAGGGTGGTAGCGTTTTTCGCCGGTGGGTGGGGTCAGTCTACTTCCTTGTTAAAATACTGTTACAGGATAGAAAGAAATATCATCAAAATTTGTTAATAGAGAATCAATGGTAAAGGTATAATGACGATTCTTAAGAAGACCTGTAACCTGAAATGCATATATTTCTGCCTTGTAGGGGCGACTACATTGCTCCACTACTTCATATTCAAGCTCAAATAAGCTACTTGTGGGGTGAATATACTCTTGACTCTTTGCAGAATAAACAAAGATGTACAAAAAAATAAAAATAAAAAGTCGTTTCATCGTAAATGACTTAAAGGTTTTAATTAATACAAAAACCTGATTACCGGGGTGCGGTAGGCTGTAATAAGAAGTAAATAGGAAAAATCCCTAAGTTGAACTCCAAAAGAAAAGTACAAATAAAACTCATCCATGTCAAGTACTCTTCGTCAAAACATTCACAACAGTGTTGAGATTGCGAATGATTTTCAATGTTCAACCTTTAAAGTATAATCAGAAGTAACCCTCAATTTGTTATCTGAATTTAACATGCCCTAAAACCTAGAACTGGTTGGAATGAAAAGCATTTAGATAGTGTAATACTACTTAACACCCATTTCACCTTGCTTCGCAACGCAAAAAGAGTGTATCCACGATTTCTAAATCAAAACCTTAACCTCTCCCCTTCTAAGATCATAGAAAACCACATTGAACCTGCGAGGGAATGATATACATTGCCTTAGGATCAAAGCAATATTAACATAACGCAGTACATTATAAGACAATGTAAGTAATTCCTGGTCAGCTCTGCTGATTAACATAGAATCAGATATAGCGGCCGCGTAGCTGCCCTATATCGGTACCGATTTTATGTTAAAGGGAATTGCGACCCTTCTCCAGGTCAAGTAGCTTGTCAAACGGTACCAAACTTTCAACGAAGCACAAAAACACCCAAATCGATTGTCAGCATTATTAAAGCCAAAACATTAAAATTTTCTTTAATTTAATGTTTTGGTTTTGAAAAAAATGTGCAAACTAATATTTAGAATCTTCTACAGGCCACCAGGTAACATCATCAATTCCACGAACAACCTGATATGTATCAACTTTAATCCGGACCAGAGAACAATCCTCTGACTGCATAAAGGATAAAAGTGCGGGATGTCTTTCTTGATGTGCCTCGAAAACCAAATTTTTTTCTGCGATCTCAATATCTTCAACTTGACCAAATGCAGTCAGCACTGAGCTTTCCTTTAGGCCCGACTTGTTAATATCAATACTTTCAACAAGAACAGCTACTTTGCCATTGTGAGTGAGGTTTTGGTACTTTCGTGTATTTCGATAGGTGGCAAAGATTAGTTTCCGGAAGCCTTCCATTGGGGTAACAGCAATAAGGCTTGCATGCGGCTGGCCTTCGCCCTCAGTTGCAAGAACAGCAAACCGGCTTATTTTAAATATATTCTCAATGTATGCTTTGATCGTGATAAGATTGCTCATATCTATGTCATTCTGATTAAAATGTTGTCCGAACCAGAAACGTTTAAATTTTCACCTGATTTAACTAGTGCAAATGTTGTGTGCAAACAGGTAGCGAAGTTATCAAAAATCATGATTAAAATTCTCCATTGCAATGCCGTCATCAATTTGTCTTCATGGTAAAGAACCCATGTCGGAAATTAAAGATGTTCAAGTATAACCGCTATCTGATTATCATGCCTAGCAAGGCGATTCCAAACTTGTTCCAGCCTCGAAAGCATCAGTAATCCATGTTCAGTAAATGCATAAGGCATGTATTTAAGGTGCTGTCCCCGCTTTAAGATCACATTTTGTGATCTTAAACGATCATATTCATTTTGAGTAAGTTGGAACATGTATCTTTCCGGAAATCTAGCAATATTCCTTTTTACTTGCTGGTTTAACATCCTACTCTCCACCTGGTATAACTCTGCAAGATCGTAGGATAACATAACTTGTTTGCCTCGCACATCATAAATCTTGCTAATTATAATCTCTTCAACGATAGTGATTTGACTGTTTTCTTGATTCATCTCCGGCTGGTTTGGGTGCAATACTATTTTGATTAGCTAAGTGAATTATCAATGATAGTTCCCTGAAATCCTATTCAAGAAATAAGACAAACACCGATCATCCTCAAAAACTTTTGCCTATCCCCTTCCAAAATCAAATGGCAGATTTAATGATCTTGTATTAGAACGATGAGTAATACCCAGATGGTCAAAACTATATGAACATAATCCAAGTACATTATATGACAACTGTGACTTTCTGACTTTGCTCTTTGGATCCCGCTCTGTCACTATAATAAGGCATTGTATTAAATAGCCACTAGGCCAACGCTCACAACCCTTCCCGTTGCCTCCGCTCTGGATTATACATAGTCAGCAATGATATACTGGATAAACATTGTGCAAAGACTGTTTTTCCTATATGCATTTCGCTCAAATAAAAGAAAGCGCGAAATTATGATTTCAAATCGTAGAATTTTTTGACCTTTATATGATGCAATATATTAGCGTTTTAGGCTACTATTGGCAAATCTTAACCGGACAGCAGTGAAATACCCATTATATTTAGATAAAATAATCCTTATGAAGAGACTTGATTTATTGCTTTTTCTGCTGACAGCCATCCTTATATCAACAGGCTGTAATAATAGTTCAGAGCAAAGTAATTCTGATCAATCCATAGCTAAACAGCGTTTAATCCACAGTGATAATCCATTAATAACAATGCATGAATTTGGTATAACAGCAGAAGGCGACACAGTGCACTCCTTCCGCTTAAAGAATGAAGCCGGCATGGAAGTAGAGCTCATTGAATATGGAGCTATTGTCGCGAGTATAAAGGTGCCCGATAAGGAAGGGAACATGGATGATGTGATCCTGGGTTATGATAACCTTGAAGGATATGAATCGGATCCCTACTATTTTGGAGCCACAATCGGGCGCGTTGCCAACCGGATGGGCGGTGCTGAATTTTCCATTGCAGGAAAGGTCTATAAGCTGGCTTCCAACACTTTACCTGATTTTGGTGCCAATCACCTTCATGGAGGCGTTAAGGGATTTAACAGGGTACTCTGGAAAGGAGAAGTTTTCAGTAGTGAAAATGAATCAGGTATACTTTTCACCTACACCAGTAAAGATGGTGAAGAGGGATATCCTGGTAATATTACCTGCCATGTTCTTTACAACCTGAATAATAACAATGAGTTGGGCATAAAATATCAAGCCACTACGGATCAGCCCACCATAGTGAACATGACCCACCACAGTTACTTCAACCTGGCAGGGGCAGGCAGTGGGGATATTCTTAATCACAGGGTAATAATCAATGCTGAAAAGTACACCCCTGCAGATGATGATCTGATCCCCACCGGGGAGATCACAGAAGTGAAAGGCCTGCCTGTAGATTTTACTCAGGAGCACAGTGTCGGATCGCGCCTGGATGAGATGCAGCTGGCCAAATTTAAAGGCTACGATCTAAATTATGTGCTCAAGCACAGCAGTAAGGGGGAGCTGGATTTTGCAGGCCGTGCAGTAGAACCGGTGAGTGGCCGCATGGTGGAAGTGTATACCACACAACCATGCATGCATTTTTACACCAGTAACTTTCTGGAAGGTAAGCTAGGAAAGCAAGGGAAACCCTACAATCAGTATGGTGCTTTATGCTTTGAACCCCAGGGATTTCCTGATGCACCGAATAAGCCGGGTTTCGAACCGATAGCACTTCGTCCTGGTGAAACATATATCCAGAAGATTAATTATAAGTTTTCTCTTCTGAAATAAAAATCCAAAACAGATGATAGACAATAAGATTATGGAGGGCCTAAAGGTTCCGGAGAAGAGTATGCTCACCCGGGATGAGTATTTCAGTTTTCTCAAATCCTCCTATGCCTTATTCAGACGGCATCCGCAGTACTTGAGTGGATCAGAAAACATGGACGCCCTGGAATTGGCACATCTGATACCTGGAGTTCCCGAGACACTTCTGGCAATATATGTTGGCATCAACGATGCAGTGTGTAACAAAGGGCTTGTCACCCCTTTTCTACCCCGACATGCACACAACAATGTTTTCGCGTATGATCCTCAGCTCTGGTCAGGAAAGGATGATGTTCCCTCTGGCACTCTGGATGCGGGCGATATCATCAACGGGTTCAGACCCCCCAATGAATCGTGGGATGAGAACTGGACCTATGTCATGATAGAAGATCCGTCAAGAAGCTTTGAAAGCTTATGGAAAGAGCGGGGATATATAGATATGATTCCAGCGAAGTTTGAAGATTTTACCATGTTAAGTGATACAACCAGGACCAGGCTATGCACCTATATTGACCAGAAAGCCTTTGAGCATCCTGTAAATAAAAGCCGGAGTTATTTGAAACATGCAAGAGAAAGGGGCGAAAAAATGAGTCCCGAATTCGAGGTTCCGGAGTTTATGAAAGGAGAGACCGATGGACTTGTCCCCGTGGTCCTGAACCAGGGAGAGAAGCTCTTTGTGGCTCGTGCAGATTTTTTGCCCTGTGATCACTGCTGGAGCAATATTCATCCTACCAGTGAGGAGCTCGCAGTTGTGAATGAGAATTCTGCTATTCCGCTGAACCTGGTTATGGCAAAACCTCCTGTTGGAGAAAAATACCGATCAATGCTGATCCCCCCTTCAGGAAGTGCTGATAATACTACCGATTGGTTTTTAAGGAGCAGGGCACTTTTCAGGACACCCATAAAAGAGGGTCAAATAGGAGGATAGAACAGATACAATGAAGTTTTAATATGAAGAAGACATTACTATTATCGACAGTGGTTGCCGCCCTGGGCGGACTGTTATTTGGATTTGATACAGCAGTTATTTCTGGGACCACCCAATGGCTGAAAATCGTTTTCGAGTTAACACCCTTCCAGCTCGGCTTTACGGTGGCCAGCGCCCTGATCGGGACCATTATCGGGGCCCTGTTTATAGGCAAACCGGCCGACCGGTATGGCCGCCGGAATGTTTTATTTCTGCTGGCCATCCTCTACTTTATTTCTGCCCTGGGGTCAGGATTATCGTGGAACTGGCATAGTTTCCTCTTTTTCCGTTTCATCGGAGGATTGGGAGTTGGAGGTGCCTCGGTGGTCTCCCCAATGTATATTGCGGAAATCTCTCCCGCTAAACTACGTGGCCGGCTGGTAGCTGTGACCCAGTTGAATATTGTTTTTGGAATGTTGCTAGCTTATCTTTCGAATTATATCATCGCTGATCTGAATCTGGGGGACATAGAGTGGCGCTGGATGTTTGGTGTGGAGGCTGTTCCGGCAGGAGTGTTTTTTATATTGCTTTTTCTTAATCCCCGCAGCCCTCGCTGGCTGGTTGTTAAAGGGTTTATTGAAGAGGCAAAACTGGTCTTGGGTAAGTGTGGTACAGATCCTGACAATATCGACCATGAAATCCAGGAGATTCAACTCTCCCTCGATCTGGAACACCATTCAACAAAAGAACCCTTTTTCACAAAAAAATACAGAGTTCCTATTATGCTGGCTGTAATGATCGCACTATTTAACCAGTTATCAGGGATCAATGCGGTATTATATTATGCCCCGCATATCTTTAATATGGCCGGATTTGGAAAAAGCGCAGCCCTATTAAATTCCATGGGAATCGGAGGGGTATTTTTCATCTTTACTGTTGCCGCTATGGCTGTGATTGATAAAATGGGCCGAAAGAAGATTATGCTTGTGGGAACAATCGGTTATATTGTGAGCCTTGGGACCATCGCCTGGGCCTTCTTTACTTACGGTACAGAGTTTACCGAGGCAGGTAGCAGGGTGGTCCTGCTGAGTGTATTTCTGTTTGTGGCTTCTCACGCTTTTGGTCAGGGAGCAGTGATATGGGTATTTCTGAGTGAAATTTTTCCAAACAGGGTCAGGGCAAAGGGGCAGTCTCTGGGAACCACCACCCACTGGATAGCGGCAGCAGTAATATCCTGGACATTTCCTTTGATCGCTGAAATATCTGGTGGATATACCTTCGCGTTCTATGCAGTGTGTATGGTTGCCCAGTTGATCTGGGTAGTGTTTGTAATGAAAGAAACCAAAGGAATCTCACTGGAGGAGATTCAAAAGCAATTGGGCATAGAGTAGAAATTGATCATTTTATCAAGATTAATATAGCATAGCAACCCCCTGTTCGAAAAAAGCCCTAGGAAGTGTACGACGGCCACCCCAACTTGATCTGCCAATTTGGAATAACAAGTTGTCGAACTCCTCTTTTGTAAGTTGGAACATGAAGTCCTCTGGAAAATGAGATATGTTTCTTATGACAGCTTTATTCAGGTTTCCAGTGGTGACTCCATAGAGTTCTGCCAGATCTTCATCTAGCATTACTTTCTTGTCTCGTATCAGATAGATCTTGTTGGAGATAACTTCGCAAGTGATCGTAAGTTTTTTGGTGTTTTCTTTCATTCTATTTGAAACTAAAATCTTTAGGAAAACGGCTAATACTTCTTCGAACCTGTTCTTTTGAAGGCCTGGTTTTAATAAAACAAAATGAAATGCGTATTCGTCAAAGCATCCATTTCACTCATCTACACTTCGAAAAAAAGATGTATTCAACATTCTTCAAGGAAAGCTTTTGCCTCTCCCCTTCCGAAATTGCATGATTTTTTCCCGAAACTCCTAACTGATCTATGGATATTGCGCTGTTCAGCGGATTTTCTCCCCGGGAAAATTGATAAAAGTGAATTAAGCTATTAAAACTCAAAATCAGATTTTAATATGGAAATCCATTTTTCTAATCTTTCAGTAGTTTGTTCCGCTTCATTATCTTCATCAATAGCTAAACCACAGAAAAAACCGTCATCATTTACTGCTTCTGAATCTTCAAAATCATAACCTGTAGCATCAACAAAACCCAATATATTAGCATTTTGCTTTGTGAGTCTTTCATAAAGATCTGCCATTCCGTCCACGAAGTGTGAAGGATATAAAACACAGTTTCCAAGTCCGACAATAGCTACCTTTTTTTCCTCAAAACTAATTTCCATAGTCTTCGTGAAAAACTCCGTCCACTCATCTACAATAATTTCGTTATTCCAATGATCTGCTCCAACAGTAGAACCAACAAGAATAATCTTATTGTATTTGTCTAAATCTCCTTTTTCAACTTCTTTGACAGGAATTACATCAACTTTGTCATTTCCGATCATTTCTCCTAGCTTATTTGCTACGCTATCTACGTTTCCACCTTGTGGGCTGTAAAATAATGCTGTCTTGCTCATAATGTTTGAATTAAACGAATAATTAAAAAAACTGTTGGACAATTTACTTTTCGACTTCAATAATAACCATATTTCTTCATCCCCAATGCAGTATTTAGAAGTTCAACAGGTATATTTTTTAGAACATGAATAATTAACTTTCGTACACATCCCTTCGATGAGCTATTTTGACGACATAAACAATAAGTTTGTCATCTTCAATCGAGTAAACAATTCGATAATTTCCTTGCCGAATCCTATATCGTTCTTGCGCTGACAGTTTTTCACAGCCCTGCGGCCGTGGCTCTTTTGAAAGAGACTGGATTTTTAAGGTGATTCGCAGGCAATCTTTTTTCGGTAAGCTCTTGAGTTCTTTAACTGCAGATGGCTTTATTAATATCTTATAGCTTACCACTCGCTTCTAATTTCTTTAGCACTTCCTGAAAATCCAGGTTTGGTTCACCTTTCCGTTCATCAAAAGACAACAAATCTTCATGATCTTCCGCGAGACTCTGACGAATGGCATGATTAACTAAATCAGAAAGTGTACGTTCACTGTGAGCAGATTTAATCTTTAGAGCCCTATGTAAATCAGGATCTAGATAAACTGTTGCTCGTTTTGTTTGTTGAGTTCTCATAGTTCAAATATACGAAAACGTTTAAACATTATGACGTCATAACGTCCTTTTTATGAAGCCAAGATCAAATCCTCTTTCCCCTTCTCCACTCAAAATGCGATTGCGGTGGTCGCAATTTGCCACCACCTTATCTGTTTCTTGCTCAGTTTTTTATAATACTAAATTTCTCGATTCTTTAAGATCACATTTTGTGATCTTAAAGCAAGATGACGATATATGAGTTAATGTGGAATTTTAGACAATTATCAGCGTCTTCGTCATTTCACCCATTTCACCTTGCTGTGCAACGCAAAAAGAATGTATCCATCAATCATCCAGAAAAGCCTTTACCTCTCCCCTCTTGGAATAATAGAGTCCTTAATAAGGGTTTGCAGTGGATTGATTCCCTTGATCCCCCCTGATTTCATTATAGATAGAAGTCACCAGGCGGGTTTCATTTTCATTGAATTCCTTTAGAGTTTCCTCAAGGGTAAGATCCTGGCTGACTAATTCTTTCACTCTTAGTTGCCTTTCAACCATCACCTGGATGTGTTTTCTAATTTCATCACGTCCGACGGGATCACTGTGACCGCTTAAAAACACCTCCGCATCCAGTGTTTCCAACATTTTCGTTAATGTCTTTACGTGTTCAAACGAATTGCCGTTTTTGTTGGAATGAATAAGTTGTGGTCGGGTACTGAAATACTGGTCTCCAAGGAAAGCTATCTTTTCTTCCGGATGATAAACAACAATATCGCCTGTGGTGTGGCCAACGCCAAAATAATGCAGTTCCACTTTGTCCTTACCCAACCATATATTCAGGTTCTCTTTAAAGGTTAAGGATGGCGTAAAAGGATAAAATTCGGGTTCTTCCCAGTCTGATTCACGGCCAAAATTTGCTTTGAAAAAGTCATCGCGGCAGTTTTCGTGGGCTATAAAAGTAACCGAGTTGGGGAAATACCTGTTTCCCATAATATGATCACCATCGCTATGTGTATTGACCAGATAATTAATTGCTTTGTCAGTAAGACCTTCGATAGCTTCAATTGTTTGATAAACAGAAGATTCAGACATTTTCGCGTCAATAACCAGAACCTCATTTTCACCGATTATTAAGCCGCCATTTGAACCGGCCCCGCCTAAAATCTGATATACATTCCCTGATATCTTTTCAAGCTTAATAGGTGGAGTTTCCCTTTCTTGAGCTGTTAGTAAAACACTGTTAACTAGAATTAACAACAGAGCTCCTGTGTACTTGATTGTTTTCATAATCAAAGTTTTCTGAAAATATAAATATCATCCCGCTGCAATTCAGCGGCTACACGATCAAATCTAAAACCTGCCTCTTTTGCCTGGGAGATTAAATCTTCTTTGGGAGTGGCATGAGTTGAACCTCTGCCATATCGCCCGGGAACACCTTCAATGATTATCAGGATTCCCGATGGTTTTAATGCGGGGTGAGCGTTCTGCAATAACTCTACGGGGCTGCTAAAGTGGTGATATGAATTTACAATAAAAATCATATCAAGTTCATTATCAGGCAAAAGTGGATCTTTCTCCTTACCCCTTATAATGGTGATGTTAGTTATTCCATCCCGCTCGCAGCGAAGGTCCAGGTAGTCAAGATCTTCCTTATCAATGTCATTTGCATAAATGAGTCCATTTTTACCAACCGCATCAGCCAGTATCACCGAATACCTGCCTCTACCGGCTCCAATCTCCCCTATCACCATCCCTTCCTCTATTTCAATGGCCTTTAGGACTATTTCGGGTGGTTGATAGCTGGTTTGATTTGCTTCCCAGGCATCGGGATTCTGGGAAAATAGCATAGGTGTGGTAAGAAAACCCAGACACAGGACAAAGATTACGAATGGTGTATGTTGTTTCATGATCTTCGGGTTTAAAGGAACGTATTTAAAGTAAATATAAGGCCAATTTCAACTTCAGTTTCTTTTTCAAAACAAATAACAATATTTACTATAAATAGATCTCTTGATCTTATGAAGTTGCTCCATATCCTCATTATATGTAATAGTACATTACCAGTGAGCAAGTACGGAGGTACGCAAAGGGTTGTATGGGCCCTTGGGAAAGAACTTGCAGGAATGGGGCACCGGATTACCTTTCTTGCTGGTGAGGGAAGTGTCAGTGATTTTGCAGACGTGAAGGTCCTGGATGTCAATCAGCCACTGGCTGGACAGATCCCTCAAAATGTGGATCTGGTCCATTCTTTATCAGTAGTTGGGAAGATCTCCCTAAACCTTTTATCTATACCCAGGAGGGGAATACAACCGCAGACAGGGATCTCCCGATCAACACTTGCTTTGTTTCCCGGAACCATGCTTCCCGATATGGGAGCGAAAGGTTTGTGCAGCCTGGAAGTTGAAGAATTTGCCGGGTTGTATCAGCTTGGCGCGGGAGGCCGGAATGCCATTACGCGTGCTGGGTGGCACCAGGGTCAACCTGAAGATGGGCGTGAGGATTACCTTGGATATGAATGTCCGCTTTGAAGGCATGGTGCGAGGAACATACAAAAATCAACTGATAAACGGATCAAAGGCCCTACTCTTCCCTGTGCTCTGGAACGTAACCTCACTGTTTGCAGCCAATGTTCTTGGTCATGTTGTATTATTGGATGAACTTATCAAAGCTAAAAAACTTAATAAAGTTGCATTATACGCGGGTTCAGAAGGTGCCAGGGGTGTTGAAGAGATGGGAATGAAACAGCCCGTAAAAATCCAGACATTCGCTTTATAACAGTGAGCCCCGGATTCACAAGCGGAGTATTCTATGCAAGTAAAGCGAAAAAACTTGTGGGACCTGTCATAGATCAAAGCTCTATCTTCCCAGACCTGAAGAATACCACCTACCAGGATAATGGCAATGAAGCAATTCACAGATTTATCAACTAGAAGAGTATACAAAGAGGCGTTCGTTTCTGGATTTATTTCTAGATTCCCAGCCTGTTGGATCCTTTCTGAGATTACTTATGATGTTTGGGATTTTTTGCAGAATTCCCAGATCCTGAGAACAGTCCCAGTTTAGGATCCTTCTAGTTGCAGCGGTATCTGTGGCCCATGATTTGTCTACATAGTCAAGCATCCACGGTTGTTCGTAGGGTATATTCCCGGTAATTTTTCCTAGCGTGTGCTTGAAACACAAACCCTTTTTTGCAATCTTCTGTGTGATGTGAATTGGCCTGAGAGTGCCTGAATGCCTGGATTCAGATCTTATGACAGGAAAAAGTTGTCGGTGAAGAACTGCTCCTTGTGGAGAAGCGAGGAAGATATTAGATGGGCCAATTTTTCGATCCAGAAGTAAACACTGTCGCATAAGAGCTACAAAATCAGTGAGGTGGATATAAGGGATCCCTGATTTCCCCCGTCCCGGAATAATGCAGCCAAAGGGAAATGCGGATGTCCATAACTTAATTAGACCGTAAAGTGGAGGGAGTTCGCACCAATCTGAGAAAACGCCGGCTATCCTTAAGATTGTAAAGGGTACCTGGCCACTGGTCTCTTTAATAAGCTTTTCTCCAAGAGACTTGGAGCGGGCATAAGGAATAATCTCAGACGTGGGGCTATTCTCATTTAGAAGGGAGCCATCAGTTGATGGTTCCATGGCAGCGACGCTACTTGCAAATATCAATCGCTTAACTCCTACCTGTTTGAAAGCATTCAATATGTTGGCTGTGCCTGTAATATTGGTCCTTTGATACTCCCCTACCCAGTCCATGCTAAAATCATAATATGCCGCAAGATGGATAAGGAATTCAATTTGACCAAAATCACTCTTAATCTGCGCGAAAACTTCAGAAACACTCTGAATATCAGAAATATCCAGGATGTGCCAGCTTACTTGAGGAGCAACTTTTCTTAACATAACAGAAGGCTCCCTGCGATCAATGGCAATTACTCTGAAATCCTTTTCCAGATCGATGCATACTGCCGATCCCAAGAATCCGGATGCCCCTGTGATGATAACTACTGGTTTAGCCATGGTGACTGTTTGAATAGTAACAAATCTACGGTTAAATTTTTTGTAGGTTTTTCTAAACAAAATTTGAGTTTCATACGCCTTATTATAAAGGAGTCACACTAAAACCTCAGCCATGAAAACTTTAGTAACAATCGCCACTTACAAAGAGGCAAAAACTGCCTACATCTTAAAGGAAAATCTGGAGAATGTAAACATTGATTGTTTCATTGCTTTCACCTCCATTTCTCTAAAGGATTCTGATGAAGTACAGATTCAGGTTAAGGGAGAAGATGTTCAACGCGCTGTCAAAGTTATGATGGGCATTAAAGAAAAATATGGTCGGGACATTGAAAAGATTGAGTCGGTTCGGCATGTTCGGAAAATCATTGTCCCCACAGACTTCTCCCGCCGCTCGGAGGATGCGTGCTACTATGCCGTTCATCTGGCTCTAAAACTTCAGGCCGAAATTAAACTATTGCATGTCTATGAAACACCAATTGGTGATGTGCATGTAAAGGAAACAGCCACTTTCGAAGCCTTCCTCAGGAACACATTAATTGAATCTGAAAAGAAAGCTAAATCAGAGATGGTTGCTCTGATCCAGCGGATCAAGGATTACATGAGTACCAATGGAATAGAGGGAGTTAAGGTTCATTCATCGACCACGATGGGTAATATCGTCAGAAAAATCAAGTCGATTAGCAGCATTTATAACCCGGATTTGATTGTATTGGGAACGGTAGGCAAAAGAGAGAAATCAGACAGCGTTCTGGCTGGAGTGGCCGATCATATCATCAAAGGATTAGGTATCCCGGTTTATGCCATACCCGGACCATTTAACCCAGATAATTTTAAAAAGATGAATGTTCTGTATGCCACAGATTTTAACGAAAAAGACCATACCTCTCTGGACCAGTTATTGAATCTTTTGGAACCTTTCGATAAACGCATTACCTGCATACATATTGATACGGCTTATAATCCTGTGGATTTCGAAAGAATGGATGAACTCAATGAATCTCTGAAACAAGAGTATAGTCAGCATCATCTGGCGTGTCGTTTAATTGTTGATGAAGATGTTTATCATGGCATAAAAGACTATGCAGACAAATTTGACATCAATCTGCTCTCCTTTACAACACGGAAACAGGGAATATTCACGAAGCTTTTCAGAGGCAGTCTGTTTAAGAAGATTCTCCAGGAGGCAAACCTGCCTATCCTGATTTTCCCCTCATAAAATAGATCAGCCGATTGGAATTGATCTTTCTCTCAACATTTTACCATAGCTGGTTGTTTCTTAGAGAGGAACCAATCTAAACTTCACCATGAAAGAAATCAAAAAGGAGCAGATCAGTCAGGAAGTATTTGATCTGTATGACCAGTATGCACACAATCGAATTGA
>RCNC010000858.1_pt1 | contig 20030 bp, 15 predicted proteins | sample 2041301 | NCBI WGS metagenome assembly RCNC01 (sample SAMN09708231, study PRJNA481090) | Marine sediment metagenome, whole genome shotgun sequencing project. | biome: marine sediment; feature: ocean; material: sediment; isolation source: Sewage treatment plant 13A marine sediment (STP13A) ...
GTTCCCGATACCTGGGCATTGTATTCAGGCTTGGGAATGGAGACAGGCTTGCGACCTGCCAGGCTGAAGGGGATGCCGCCGCCTCCGGAGCTGAGACCGTCTGCGTAATTCTCCGAATCGGATGAACCGGTGGGGCTTCCCTGGTTGCCCTCTCCTTGAGTGACGCCTTCAGGTCCGGTGGCATCTGTATCTTTACGGCCCTTATAAAGGGCTCTTTCATTTACCTTGGGAGGTTCTGGCTCGGGTGGAGGTGCTTGTTCTTCTACAACAGGTTTGACCTCCTCTTTTGGTGCAATGATTTCTTCCTGCTTTTCAACCTGCGGTTTTTCCTGGGGCTTTTCTGCGACTACCGGTGCTTCTTCAAAATCCTGGGAAATGATTTCTTCCGTACTTTCAGTGGGGGTTACGGCCTCCTGGGGAGGAGGGGTTGATTCTTCAGGGACCTCACTGTACATGGGCTCCTCGTCACCGGCACCAAAATCATCAGTGCCAAAATTGATCAGTATACCTTCTTCTTCCGGCAGGGGCAGGGGAGTGGCAAAACCAAAAAGGATGGCAAAGGCCAGCAGCCCTATATGGAACACGATGGTTCCTGCTAATCCTCTTTTGCTTCTAGCCATGGCGAAAGCTATCTTGATGAAGTTGCCAGGATGAGCTTATACCGGTTGTCTTTGGCAATATTCATCACCTTCACGACTTCTTTCATGGGAACATTTTCGTCGACATGTAAGGCAACCGTAGGTTCCGGCTCATCCTTCAACCTGTTATATAGTTCAGTTTCGAGTTCAGTGATACTAACCCGCCTTGTCTCAATGTAAAACTGGGCATCTTGGGTGATAGAAACAGTTGTAATGGGATTGGCAGTTGTCTGGTGTTTGCTTTGTGGCAGCAAAAGTTTCAGGGCATTGGGTGCAATGAGGGTAGATGTGATCATGAAAAAGATCAGCAACAGGAACACGATGTCCGTCATGCCGGACATGCTGAACTGGACAGATACCTTATTTCTCGAACTGAGTGCCATATTGTCTTTATGCTGGTTCGTTCAGGAGGTCCAGGAACTCTGTTGTGTTGGCCTCCAGTTTATTGACCACCTTTTCCACCCTTGCTACCAGGATGTTATATGCAAAATAGGCCACGATCCCGACAATCAGTCCGGCTACCGTAGTGATCAAAGCCGTATAGATCCCATTTGACAGGAGTGATATATCCACATTATTACCTGCCATTGACATATCATAAAAGGCCCGGATCATCCCCATTACCGTACCAAGGAACCCGATCATCGGAGCACCACCTGCAACTGTGGCCAGGGTGGGTAATCCCTTCTCCAGTTTATAGATCTCAAGCTTTCCTGTGTTCTCGATAGCACCATTGATATCCTCCAGGGGCCTTCCGATACGCTGTACTCCCTTTTCAATCATCCTGGCCGTCGGATTGTCATAGGATTGGCATAATGTCCTGGCATTCTCCACTTTTCCGTCATGTATATAATCCCGGATGCGGTTCATAAAATTAGTGTCGATCTGTGCGGCTTTCTTAATAGCAAAAAACCGTTCGAAAAAAATATAAACTGCGATCACTGACAACAGGATGATGGGTACCATTACCCAGCCGCCTTTCATGGCCAGTTCCCAGTAAGACATCCGAATTTCACCTGCCATATCAGCTGTAGCTGTATCGGCAACGCTGGCCTGTAAGAATATCAAGAGGTTCATGTACATTCCTTTTTTATCCGGTTAAAGGTATTTATAAAAACGGTAAAGGTTCCAGTTTATTACTGGCTGTTATAAAATAATTATGCACAGCCTGTTATAAGGCGAACATCAGGTAGTATACAGCTGCACCGGCAAGGTAGCCTGCGATGGCAAGCAAACTGATCCGCTTCAGGTACCAGATAAAATCGATTTTTTCCATTCCCATGGCTGCAACACCAGCTGCTGATCCAATGATCAGGATGGAACCACCTGTTCCGGCTGTGTATGCGAGAAATTGCCAGAATTTCCCATCCACCATGAAAAATGCCTCGTATCCAGCAGATCCCGCCGGAGCGATGTCATACATCCCTATGGCTCCTGCAACGAGTGGAACATTGTCCACGATTGCTGATAGAAAACCGATGATGAGATCGATGACGTAGATCTTCTGGTTATCGGCAATATTCATACCATCAAGCGTTTTGGCCAGCAGATCCAGGTGCCCGGCAGATTGAAGAGCAGACACAGCGGTCAGGATTCCAAGGAAGAAAAATATGGTGGGGGTGTCCACTCTCTGAAGAACCCTGGTAACAAGTAACTGGGGGCGCATCCCTTGGCCATGCCGGCGGTGCATGATCTCTGTCGTGATCCAAATGATACTTAGGCTGAACAGCATACCCAGGTAGGGAGGGAGGTGTGTGACTGTCTTAAACACCGGAACGAAGAGTAATCCGGCTACACCCATAATTAATAGCAACCTGCGTTCGAAGAGGGTTGTGGATCCGTTCTCTGATAATCCATCTTCACTCAGGGCTGGACGTTCCAGGTTTCCTTTAGGATAGAAGAAGCTCACAATAATCAGCGGAACGATCATTGTTACAAAGCTGGGCAGGATTACATCAATGATGATCCTTACCGTGGTCACCTGTCCCCCGATCCAGAGCATAATGGTAGTGACATCCCCGATGGGTGACCAGGCACCCCCCGCATTGGCAGCAAGCACCACCATGGAGGCCATAAACCAGCGGTCCTGTTGCTTGTCAATCAGTTTTCTCAACAGGGCTACCATGACAATGGTTGTAGTAAGGTTATCAAGTGCCGCAGACATGAAGAATGTGAGAAAGCTGAGGATCCACATCAGCTTTACCTTATTGGTTGTCTTAATCTTGTCGGTGATCAGTCTGAATCCTTCATGTGTATCCACCATTTCTACGATGGTCATGGCTCCCAGCAGAAAGAACAGGATCTGTGAAATCTCACCAAGGTGGAAGGTGATTTCATGATGTGCAATGAAGTTGATATAGGTTTCATGCGGATGCAGGTGGAGAAATTCTTTATATGCATCACTATTGGGAAGGATGCTTTCAGCGGCCAGGATGTATATGGCCCAGAGAAGTACACCGGTCAATAGGGCTGATGCTGCTTTATCAATTTTTAAGGGATGTTCCAGGGCAATGGCTGTGTAACCCAGGATGAAAACGACGACCATTAAAACAAACATTGTTGCTGATTTTTGGGGTTAAAAAGTTCAAATATAGGAAAAAAGGGGAAAGGAAAATCAGCTTATTTGCTATCAGTTGTGTTCTCGCTGACATTTTTATTCTCCTTGTTCTTCTTTTTCTTTTTCTTTTTTGATCCTCCGAAATAGCGCCTGCCCAATTCGCCAAAATTGTTGAAGTCCTCCCGGTAAAGAAATCCCACTCCCTGGGTATAGGGTGCAGTTTTATAGAGTTGATCATAATTATACCTGTTGAAAGCCTTGAGGCGGAATTTTCCATTGTCGGTTAACTTGACATCCACGTCGAAGTCCCCTGCTATCGTATTAGTCCGCTGATTGGTATTGGTATATGTAGACTTGTCAGAAACATCCACATTGGTATGGATGCTTACCCTGTCATCGAAGATCTGTGTGCTGAGGGCTACCTCTACCTGGTCGCTGGATATTTCATCCCCGGGCCTGTAATTCACACCTATATCAAAATCGTTACTGATCTGTGACAACCAGTTGCTGAGCTGGTTTGACAGAAGCTCGCTCGCGGTGACACCGGCCATACCGGCACCTGTATTACCGGATCCCCCTGAAACCGCGCTGGGGGCGGAAAAATTATTGATTACCAGGAGGGACAAAAATTGCTTGGTAAGTTCTTCTTCAGTATTGATGGCATTCCTTACAATATTTCTGGTTTCCTCTTCGGCGGTGGGCATTTCAATTTTAAAACTGAGCAGTGGATTGAGCAGGTTGCCTTCCATGATCAGGTGACAGTCAACCGGCATGCGTTTCTTTAGGTTTTCGGTGGGTTCCGGCACCAGTATCCCAGGTACTGCCCGGGTATCGTAGATGGCAGTCATATTAATTATAGCCCCTGTGGGATCCCCGTTCCAAGAGAGCCTCCCACCGCGTTGAACACTCAGCCTTTTATTTATGATATTCTGTAGGGTAAAGAGGTAATCCCCACGCTCAATGATATATTCTCCGAATATTTCGAAATCATTTTGCCGATCTAAGGTCAATTGGATATTCCCCGATCCATTTGCGGACATAATATCACCAACCTTTGGGTCGAAAATAATCTCCACAGTGGCATCCGGGGTGACTTCCAGTTCGAAAATCAGGCTTAGTCCGGCGAGGTCAACGCTATATCTGGGGTCCACCTCTTCCTCCTCCATAACCACTGAATCAGGTTGAATGTAGGTAATGAAATTATTTTCCTGAAGGTCCCTTCCCTGGTTGATGGGAATATAGATATGGGTGCCTTTTTCTGTCTTAGCAGAAACGACCAGGCGCAGGTTGCCGGGCTCTCCATTAAACCTGACCAGGCCGCTAGCCAAAGCATTGCCGTAAAAGGTCTGGTTATGGACAACACGTGTCTCCATGAAATTAAAATTCTCCGCCCTGAGACTAATGTCAAATCTAAAATCCCGGAAATAACTGTTATTGATGGTACCCTGAACAACCGACCTGTTCCCTTCTTCGTCAAAGATCTCGAAATCATTGAATAGAATACTGTTGTCCCTGACCTGGATTTCATTTGTAAAACTGTAAATGGTCTGAAGGTAGTCCACACGGAGTGAGGCCTTTTGTAGATTCAGTGAACCATTGATCACGGGTTTGTCTGTATAGCCCGTGAGGTTTAATTGTCCACTTGCCAATCCGTCGAGGTCTGTGATCACTCCCCTTGGGTAAGGCTCAAAGATCTCAAGTTTTAGCTTGTCAAGAGCCAGGTTAAAATCGATCTTCCGGTTATCAGGGTAATAATCTCCCTTGATATCCAGGGTCTTCAACTCTCCCCTCATAGCTTCCATTTCGAGACGGATTTTCTGTTCAGGGTTGATCCACCTGGTACGAATGAAAGTATTGCCCAGTTCCTCATTATTAATGGTCAGGTGGTTGATGCTGATATCCGAGAGGAACATTGGATTGTTATAAACATCCGATATGGTGGTTGTTCCATTCATGATCCCCTCCAGCTGCAATCCGGATTTACTGGTGATAATGTTCAGGTGTTCCAGGTCCAGGTCTGTAGAATTCAAATGCAGTTCATCTGAGGGTTGTTTTGAGAGGGTACCATTGATTGCAAGTGACTGGTTATTATGACTGATCCTCAGCCGATGAAATTGCACGGACGAGGTATCGATAGTGACCGTCGATCGATCAATGTCCCAGATCGTATCCCTGACAAAGATCCTGCCTGGATTTAGATGCATGGCCATCCTTGGTATTTTATAGGATGGACGGTACATAAAGGAAGCAAATCCACTGATGTTACCCATGGAAATATCCTCCAGGTCCTTATTTCTCCACAGCAGATTGTAATAGAGGCTGTCATTGTCAAGCTTCCAGTCCAGGTTGATATTCTCCATATTGATCACGGATCCGGAAACCATGGATCCGCATGTTATCAGGAAATTGGCTAAAGAATCATTAGTCACAAAACTTATGTCCAGGTTGTCCCATTTGGTATCCTCGTATTGGAAACTGGGGAGATCCCCCTCCAGGTTAAACTCGTAACTGGAAGGGAAATAGTTTCCGTATATTTTCGAATTCCTGGCAAACTCAATTTCCGGGAAGAAGAAATCTGTAATGGGGTAAGTGTTTTTAAGGTGGAAATCATAGCGGAAGTTGTTTAAGCTTTCATCCTCTGTGTCCGGGTACTTCTTAATAATGTCCCTGAAGGCAGGCAGGTGATGCGCCAGCAGCCTGCCGGTGGCTTTCCCGATATCCTCGAATTCATACTGGCCAAAGATCTCTGCATCTACCAGGTCCGATTTCAGGATCATACGGTTGCTGTCAGGCCGATGTTGCGCATAGAGGTTGAAATTGTAGATTTGTATCTGTTTGCCCTGCTTTTGGAATAGTGAATTCACAAGGTTGATCTCTCCGTCAAATTCATCAATATCAGAACCTATAAAATTGGCTCTCAGGTAACATGATAAGGTATAGGTCGGATCGGAAGTTGCCAGGTGCAGAGGGAAAAGTCTGGCCCTGTCCACATTGGCCGTGAAATCAAAAACAGGCAGGGTATCATTGATATCCAGCTTCCCAAAGAATTCCATTTGAAGGTTGGGATCCCGCACCGAAAATTGCCCGTCGAATTTCCTGTCCGACAGATCACCCTGAAAATCTATATGCTGGTATTCATAATTGTTAAACTCGACCCTTGAGATATGCCCGTCCATGCTGTAATCCAGGGATCCTCCCTGGTAGCTGGTACCTTCCACCTGTGCATTCATACTCAATTTTCCTGCCAAATCTCCTAGGTCCGTCAGCCTGGCAAGGTCGAAGTCCTCTGTGCTTAATTTACCGTTGAAATGCACATTCTCCATGGAATCGGGGCGGATGGACAGGTCTGTGGATAGCTGTCCGACATCGGTAATCAGCGTGCCGTATGATACAAAGTCGTTGTAGAAACCAGCAAACTTCCCATGGTAAGTGATGTCTCCCAAATGGGACAGTTGCTCTGACAGGTCCACTGTTTCACCGGGCTCTCCCGGTTTTTGAAAGGACTCGATATCAGCTACAGTTGTGGTCAGGTCCTGGATATCAAAATACATGAAGGTTTCCTGGATGTCCGGCAGGCCATTCAGGTCAAAATTCCCATTGAACGAAGTGTTGTGGCCATACTCCAGCTGGATGTTTTCACCTTTGAAGCTATTCAGCTTGCCGCGGAGTGTCCCTGCCAGGTTGATGGTCTTATCGATCCCTTTTAGAAATGATCCCCAATAGGCCGCATCTGCCATGTTTATTCTGGATGGTTCAAATTCGTAGTATAAATTCACCTTAGATGGGAACCCCCCCCTGCCAAGATCTTTCCAGCTGTTGAAAGTAAAATCCAGCTGGTTAGCCTTGATATCAGAATCATCCAGTATGATATGCAGGTCTTTGAATTTCATGAATTCCTTGTTGAGGCTCATGAGCGCAGTAAGATCATGCATCACACATCCGCTTTTATCCCTGAAGTCCAACCGCTCGATCATGAATTGAACGGTACCGGAGTCTACCCCGAGATCCCTGATCCGGATATCCAGATCGGCAAAATCCATATCTGTGAAATTCACACCATAATCAGGCACTCTTGGCTTGAAATGGTTCTCATACTTAAATCTTGATCGCTCAAAGTCAATATTTCGAATGCTGACCTTCCATTTGACTTTTGTTGAATCGGGGGGCTTTTTCAGGGCCTGGGTAATGAATTTCAGGTTGACGGTCCTGGTGGTGTCGGTCGACAGCCTGATCGTGGCATCTTTAAACTTAAGCCTGCTGAGTACAATCCTATTGGTGGATGGACTGAAGGTTTTCAGGGTAGCGATCATGCTTGGAGCATAAAGCAGGGTATCCAGGTACTGGTCCTTCAGCATAACCTCCTTCAATACTACCCGGTTGAACAATATCATGTCCATAGATTCAATGGAGAAATCAGCCTCAAGATTCTCAGAGATGGTAGTAGCGATCCTGTTGGCCAGGTATGTCTGGACCATGCTGTTTTGAAGGATAATAAAGGCCATTGCCGGAACGACAAGAATCCCCAGCACGATGATCACCCCTATTTTTAGTATTTTTTTTATAATTTCACCTCTTTAATATCCTGAAATTAAAATGATTCCGGACCGGCCTTATGGGTAGCCCAGGATTGAAGAATCATGGTAACAGCGGTTCCCCGGATTTCAAACGTAAATTAAACAAAAATAGTTCAACTACCCTCATTTACTTGCAATTAAGATGCCAGTATTTATCCTCGGAATAGAATCTTCATGTGATGATACAGCAGCAGCTGTGGTTAAGGATGGTGTCCTGTTGTCAAATATTGTAGCTAACCAGGAGGTACACCGTAAGTATGGAGGGGTCGTCCCGGAACTGGCTTCCAGGGCGCATCAGCAGAATATAGTTCCTGTCGTGGACCAGGCTTTGAAAATGGCAGGGATTAAGTCAGGGGATCTCTCCGCTGTAGCTTTTACCCGGGGACCCGGGCTGCTCGGGTCATTGCTGGTGGGAAGTTCCTTTGCCAAGGGCTTTGCCCTGGCAGGAGATATTCCCCTGGTAGAGGTCAATCACCTGCAGGCCCATATCCTTGTTCACTTCCTCAAACAAACAGGAAGGGATGTCAGCATGCCTACCTTCCCATTCCTCTGTCTCCTTGTCTCCGGGGGCCATACCCAGCTGATGGTAGTGAGGGATTATCTTGAACTTGAAATCATCGGTAAAACAATTGATGATGCTGCCGGTGAAGCTTTTGATAAAAGCGCCAAATTAATGGGACTTCCCTATCCTGGTGGGCCGCTGGTTGATCGTTATGCTCGTGACGGAAATCCGGATGCCTTTGCCTTTACAAAACCGGTTATAAAGGATCTGGATTATAGTTTCAGTGGATTGAAAACAGCTTTTCTTTATTTTATAAGGGACCGACTGAAAGAGAATAAGGATTTTATAGAACAAAACCGGAACGACCTCTGTGCCTCCATACAGAAAACCATTGTGGAGATACTCACAGATAAACTTGAAAAAGCATTTAAGCAAACCGGTATTAACCAGGTTGCCCTCGCAGGGGGTGTTTCTGCCAATAGCGGACTGCGCGAAAGAGTACAATGGCTTGCCCGGAAGCATGGTTGGGAAGTTTTTATTCCCGAGATCAACCTGAGTACAGACAATGCTGCCATGATTGCCATGACCGGATACGTTAAATTCCTGGCCGGTAAATTTGCCGGACTCGACAGCTCACCCATGGCAAGGTTGCCGATTTGAACCCGGATTGGCCGAGATTTAAGGGCGTTTCATTATTTTTGAAAAAGTAGTATATTTAAGTGTCGATTGTAAATCATGGATCTGGTTTCACTAGAAAGTACGAGAAAGACGCCCAATGTCCTGCTGGACCCATCCGGGAGGATCAGGATCGGTGGGCGTTCTATACCTGAAGATGCTTCCAAGTTTTATGATAATATACTGAACTGGGTGCTAGATTACTGTCATACACCCAGTGACTCCACCGTAGTAGATATTGAGTTGGAATATTTTAACAGTGGTTCAGCCAAGTTCGTTATGCAGATCCTGCGTGAACTCAGTGAGCTCCTGGCTGAAGGGAAAGACCTTAAGGTTAACTGGTATTACGAAGAGGGCGATGATGATATCCTGGAACGTGGAGAATACTATTCCAGCATTCTCGACCTGGAGATCAACTTCATAGAGACAGATTAATTCCCTTTAACACTATTCAAGACTGTCATAGAAACGGATCAACTGTACCAGTCCAGCTTCAGTTTTCAGGTTGGGTTTTTCTTTTTTGATGTATTTCTCCACTTCCTCACGCTGACCCTGCATGATCTCTAGGGCTGATTTTTTATTGGATTTTAGCACCTGGGGTTCATTATCACCCGTTTTGAGATAATACGATTCACGGTCATGGTATTCATCATACCGCCTGTCCTGGCTGTAAGCTCCACCATAATCTGCCTCTCTGAATTCCCTGAAATGTCTTTTATAAAGGATTGAATTTTCATTATACAGGACCTGCAGGGAAACCTGTTTTTTAAGTTTCTCAACAAATACCTGCTTGAAGAGCATGATTGTGTCCTGGCCAGAAAAGATCTCGAAATAGTCTATCTGGCTGCTGTTCAATAGGTATATAGAATTGCCGGATGAGTATTCCCACCTATCGTTATAACAATCATAATTGAGCAGTTTACCGTCAACCCTCATCTTGTTGGCATAAAAAATATTCCCCTGCTTGAAATCCTCGAAAACATAGGGAGTACCAGTGGTACCATAGGCATCTGCTGACTTTGTCCTGAGCAGATCAGGAGACGGATTCATAATATTCATTTCAGTCATTTCGTAACCGGTAGATCCGGGGACCGCCTGTGCGGATATTATAAGGGGCATAAACAAGAACAGGAATAAGAGAATTATGTTAGATTTCATAGCCATCTAAATTAATGTTTAAAATTCAATATTGAATACTGTTCCGGAATCATCCGATTGGAAATGGATGGATCCTTTATGCAATCTCATGATCTGTTTGGACAGGCTAAGCCCTATCCCGGATCCTTTCTTCTTGGTGGTGTAAAACGGGATGAATACTTTTTCCAGATTCTCCTCATCAATCCCTTTCCCGTTATCCCTGACGCGAATGATGACCTTTTCATTCCTGGAATCAGCAGAAAGGATAATGGACTTCTCCTCCCTTTCCCTGACTGCTTCCATAGCATTTTTTATCAGGTTGATCAGGACCTGCTGGATCATCATGGAATCAATACATATGCTCATTTTATGGGCAGGGACCTGCGCCTGGTAATTGATGTTCTCACTGTCCATATCTTTCTTAAACAGCCTGTACATGTGGTTTAACAGGAATTCAACGGCGATATCCTCAAATATGGGTTGAGGGAGACGGGTCAGATTCTTGTAATCTGCCACAAAGCTCAGCAAACCACGGCTTCGCTCTTCGATGGTCTCAAGGCTTGAATACATGTCGTCCAGGTCATCACTGCTCAAAGTCCCCAATGCCTTGCGGCTGCCATTTTCATCTGTTAACATTTCATTGATCGCAGAACTCAGGGATGAGACTGGTGTAACCGAATTCATGATCTCATGGGTCAGTACACGTATCAACTTCTGCCAGGAATCGAGTTCCTGTTCCTCCAGCTCATGCCTGATGTTCTGCAGAGAGACCAGTTTAAATTTCTCCTTCCTTACCCGGAATTCTGTTACATGCACTGATAATTGCAGCAATTCCCCTTCCCTGTTGACCCTGATGACTTCCCTTTGGCCAGCCCTCAGTGTAACCATCAATTGATGAAGGGTAGGATGAATGGATTTCAGGGGTTCCAGTCTTTCCACCTTTGCCTTCCTGAAAAGAACAGCTGCAGCCTGGTTAAAGAGAAAGACCTCCCCCAGATTATTGAAGCAAATCAGGGCAATATTAATATGTTCAATAACTGTCTGCAGATATTGATACTGGGCAGCCTGGTCCATTTTGGCCCCCCGGTACTGTTCCTGTATCTCATTGAAAATGGATTCAAGTTCCCTGAAGGATTTCTCTGAGAATTTCCTGCTGTATGATGTGGTGAAATCCTGATTTTTTAAGGCTTCTAGCAAGCTGGTAAATTCCCTGTTTGAACGGTCGATAAACCGGAATAAGTCAATCATAAGCAATATCACAATCAGGGCAGAGACACCCGTTGCTACATACCACTTTTCCTGACCCAGGGCATAAAACATGAAGGCCATGAACAGGCCTGTCATCACGATCCTCCCAGCAATGCGTATACGGTAGCTACGAAATACCATATTTCGTCATTTTTCTGTATAGGGTTGTCCTTGCCATTCCCAGCTCATCTGCCGCCTTGCTGATATTGTATCGATATTTTTCCAGGGCCTGTTGAATGGTTTGTTTTTCCACATCTTCCATCCTGAAACCTATAAGGTCTGCATTGAGGCTGGTTTCATGCATGATCAGGAAATCTGCAGGCTTAAGAATATCTTTGTCAGTCAGAATGATAGCTCTTTCAACTACATGTTGTAATTCACGGATGTTCCCCGGCCACAAGTATGTGTCAAGCTTCTGGTAAACATCCTTTTGCAGTGAGATTCCTGTTTTGTTATATTTCCGGGCAAAAAGCCGGGTAAAGTGATCAGTCAGGAGGGGTATGTCTGACCTTCTCTCACGCAAAGGGGGCACTTTGATCTCAACGGTATTTATCCTGTAGAGGAGGTCTTCCCTGAAAGTTTTTTCCTGGACCATCTTGTAAAGGGGCATATTGGTAGCACTGATGAGCCGGATGTCAATAGGTGTTTCCCTGCTGGCCCCCACACGATTTATTACCCTGTTCTGGACAACGGACAGCAATTTTGATTGTAGTTGGAGGGGGAGGTTGCCAATTTCGTCAAGGAAGAGGGTACCTCCTGATGCCACCTCAAATCGCCCGCTGCGATCTTCCCTGGCATCTGTGAAGGCACCTTTTACATGTCCGAAGAGTTCACTCTCAAAAAGGGTTTCAGGGATGGCTCCCAGGTCAACGGACACGAAGATCTCCTGTGCGCGTTCAGATTCCCTGTGCAGTGCCCTCGCAATCAGCTCTTTTCCCGTACCATTTTCTCCCAGGATCAAAACATTGGCATCTGTGCGTGCCACCTTACTAATGGTATCGAAGACAAATTTCATTCTGTCCGATTTACCGATGATCTCGATGAACTCCTGGTCCATGTCCTGATGTAAAAGCTCCTGTTTTCTGCGTAATTCGAGGATCTCTCTTTTGGATTGGCGGAGGCGGAATGCATTGATGACTGTAGCCATCAGTTTCTGATTATCCCACGGTTTGACAATGAAGTCTGCAGCACCCTCTTTCATGGCTTTTACAGCCAGGTCGATATCTCCGTAAGCCGTCATCATGATGACATGTGCTGATTCGTCCTTCTTTCTGATCTCCCTCAGCCATTTCATTCCCTCCTTGCCACTGGTGGCCCCAGCACTGAAATTCATATCCAGCAGGATAATATCAAAGATCTCATTCTCGAGTTGTTGCAGGATCATTTCAGGATCCGCCTCTGTTTTGATCAATCCGAATTGTTTTTTGAGTACAACCCGGGTAGCCAGTAGGATATCCCTGTCATCATCGATGACTAATATTTTGCCTGGTTTGGTGCTCATCTGCGATTTCAAGTTATCAATTGTTTCAGTTTGAAACAAAAAAATGTAGCAATTCGCAACATGAAGATAGATTGAATATTCGGGTTTTAAATTTTAATGATCAGAAAATGAGACATATAACTTCTATGGTATATTAATTGTATTTTACCGGGCAATTTGATAATTAAATACCCTGTTATGATACAAACTAAGGAACTTGTTAAGGTTTTTCGTACTGATGAAGTTGAAACAACTGCTCTGAACAAAGTGGACATGGTTGTAAAATCCGGAGAATTTGTCGCTGTAATGGGACCCTCGGGCTGTGGTAAGTCAACGCTGTTGAATATTATTGGACTGCTTGATAATCCGACCGGTGGAGAATTGTATTTTGATGGATCGGAAGTCTCAAAATTCAAAGAGCGCCAACGCACCAATATCAGGAAGGGTAATATCGGGTTTGTTTTTCAGAGTTTTAACCTGATCGATGAATTAACGGTTTATGAGAATGTTGAATTACCCCTGCTCTATTTAAACGCAAGCGGTTCTGAAAGAAAACAGAAGGTAAATGAGGTATTGGACAGGATGAAGATCTCTCACCGTAAAAAGCATTTCCCACAACAACTCAGCGGAGGCCAGCAACAACGGGTGGCCATTTCCAGGGCCGTGGTAACTAAGCCCAAACTGATCCTGGCTGATGAGCCAACAGGAAACCTTGACTCTGCAAACGGTGAAGAAGTTATGAACCTGCTAACAGAATTGAACAAGGAGGGTACCACCATCATTATGGTAACCCACTCACCAAGTGATGCAGATAAAGCCCACAGGATTATTCAGCTTTTTGACGGGCATATTGTCACCGAGAATATTAAGAAGATACTGTAAAGAATACAGGAAGAAATTCTCAGAAAACGTAATGCGATGTTTCGTAACTATTTGAAAACGGCCCTCCGGAATTTGCTGCGCAATCCTATATATACCATGATAAATATCATCGGGCTGACCATTGGGATTACCTGCAGTTTGTTGATCCTGATATTTATCAAGCATGAATTCAGTTTTGACCGCTTCAATGAAAAAAAGGAAAACCTACAACGGGTTGTTTTTGAATTTGTGGATCCGGAAGGAAGTACCATGTCTCCGCAGATGACAGCTCCTGTGGGACCGGCAATGGTGGAGGCATTTCCAGAGGTGGTTCGCAGTACGCGGTTTTCCTCCCGGGAAGATGGTTATTTTTCTTACCAGGGGAAAGCTTACAAGGAAGATGGATTATTTTATGGGGACTCCTCCCTATTTCAGATGTTTTCCTACGAGTTGCTTGCAGGAGATCCTAATACAGTATTGGCATCACCTTATTCGGTGGTCATCAGCGAAGGAACTGCCTTGCGGATCTTCGGAGATAAAAATCCATTGGGAGAGACGATCCGCTGGAATAACCGGGATGACCTGATTATTACCGGTGTAGTTAAAGCACCACCCGCCAATTCCCACATACAGTTCAGTTCCCTGATCTCTTTTTCCAGTCGATACCAGGATAGAAGGAATCACATGGATTGGAATGGAGGAATGCAGTATTACCATTACCTGGAACTGGTTCCAGGAGCGGATGTCAAAGCGCTGGCTGCCAAATTTCCTGATTTTATGTATGAACACATAAACCATAAATACGAAACTTACGGCGCGTCCATAAATGCCTCTTTGCAGCCAATCGAAAAAATTCACCTGAGATCAAATTTTGTCGGTGAGATCGGTCCCACAGGAAGCATGGGCAATATATATATATATGCTGCCATTGCCATTTTTGTTTTGTTCATCGCCTGTATAAATTTTATGAACCTGACCACTGCGATGGCTACCAAGCGGGCAAAGGAAGTAGGCTTGCGCAAGGTATTTGGAGCTGCCCGAACTAATCTGATCAGGCAGTTTCTTGGAGAATCAATTGTAATGAGCGTGATTGGACTGGTGATTGCCCTGATAATGATCGAGATCCTGCTACCTGCCTTCAGTAACATGGTTAGCAGGCAACTTGAACTGTACCAGTGGTCCAACCTGGATCTTTTACTTGGCATTCCCGTTCTAGTGCTTTTTGTAGGCATACTGGCAGGCAGCTACCCGGCTTTTTACCTGTCAGCTTTCAAACCCGTAAGTGTTTTAAAAGGTCTGTTTAAGGGGCAGAAAAGTTTTTCCGGTGTGCGTAATTCTCTGGTTCTGATACAGTTTGCCATCAGTATCGTGCTTATTATCTGTACCCTTGTGATATATGCCCAGCTGGGTTTTATCCGGTCAAAAGACCTTGGTTTCAGTAAAGATAACATCATGATCCTGGCATTTACAAGTGATTCTTATAAGCAGCAGTATGAACGTTTAAAGGATGCCTTATCCGGGATTCCTGAAGTGATCAGTTCATCCGCTACCTCACAGGTGCCGGGGGGAGGTTTTACTTCCAATGGTTACCGTCCTGAGGGCTCTGAGAATGTCATCATGTTTAACAAGGTGGCGGTGGATTTTGATTACATCCGTACTGTTGGACTGCAGGTAACAGGTGGAAGGGATTTCTCTGAGGATTTTTCCACAGACAGGGAAGCCTATCTGATCAATGAATCCCTTGCCCGGCAACTGGACTGGACTGACCCGGTAGGAAAAACCATTAGCCGGAGCGGTGACCATACGGTGATAGGGGTGGTAAAGGACTTTCATTTTGCACCCATACACCAGGAGATCGGTCCCCTGATCTTTGATATGAGACCCTACCTTGGGTATGATTATTTATTGGTCAGGTTCCGGACAGGCAACCTTCCGGGATTGATCTCGGATATCCGGAAAGCCTGGGAGGAAATCGATCCGAATGAACCATTTGAATATAGTTTCATGGATGATGTCTTCGGAGAAGCATACAAATCTGAGCAGAGGATGAGTTCCATGTTGCTGTATTTTGCCATACTGGCCATTCTCATTGCCAGTATGGGATTATTTGGACTGGCATTGTTCAACACAGAACAGCGGACCCGGGAGATAGGCGTACGGAAGGTATTCGGATCATCTGTTTCAGGAGTAATGCTTCTTTTATCAGGCAAATTTTCAAGGTGGGTCTTATTGGCCAATATCCTCGCCTGGCCAGTATCCTACCTGATCATCAGGGAGTACATGCAAATGTACGCTTACAAGATCAATCTGCCGGTCTGGATTTTTTTCCTGTCCGCTGCAGGAGTTTACCTGATTGCCATTATAACCATTAGCCTGCAGAGTTATAGAGCCGGGGTGACCAATCCGGGAGTTGCCCTCCGGTATGAGTGAGGGCCCTGGTGCATTAACGTTTTTTAACAGGATGAAGGTAATTTAGGGAATGCATGCTGCGTTTTTTTTCAGAAGAATTCTTTAAAAACCCAACATTATGGAAATTCCAGTTCCGAAACGCCCTTCATTCTGGCAATCCGCAACTTTTAAATTAATCATCATTGGCCTGCTGATCCTGATCCTGCTGGTCCCCGGCGCCATGATCCGTAACCTGATCAATGAAAGGGAACAGACACAGTTGGAAGTTATATCCGAGATTGGTTCTAAATGGGGCTATGGGCAGACCATCAATGGGCCTGTGCTATCCATCCCTTATTATCATTACATAGAGCAAGATGAAAAACAATACCGGGAGATCCGTTTTGCACATTTTTTGCCTGGACAACTTGAAGTTGAGGCCGATGTCACACCTGAGATCCGCTATCGGGGGATTTACAAAACGGTTGTTTACAATACCATGCTGAAGGTTTCCGGATCTTTTGACTTTCCGGATACAGATGAGCTCAAAATTGAGCGGACTGCGGTCCTTCCGGATGACGCCTTTGTCCAGGTTGGCATTACTGATATGAGGGGCATACAGCAAGTCCTTCCATTCGGGTGGAACCAGCAGGTACTGGAAGTGGAACCTGGCATACCTACCGATGATATATCTGCTTCAGGATTCCATGTCAGGATATCCCTGGAGGAAGGGGATCACTTTGATTTTCAATTTGAACTCAATCTGAATGGAAGTGACCACCTGTACTTTGTTCCCGTGGGGAAGTCCACCAACATCCGGATGAGATCTCCCTGGAAGCACCCCAGGTTTGACGGGGCTTTCCTGCCCGATAAGCGCGATATCTCTGATGGGGGATTTGAAGCCTCCTGGAAGGTCTTGCACCTGAACCGGAACTATCCCCAGTCCTGGAAGGGGTCCGCTTTTCACACAGAAGATTCAGCTTTTGGCTGTTATCTGATCCTTCCGGTGGACCAATACCAGAAAACCATGAGATCAGCCAAATATGCGATCATGTTCATAGCGCTGACCTTTATGATCTTCTTTTTCGTTGAGATACTGAACAAGCGCAGGATACATCCTGTGCAGTATCTTATTGTGGGACTGAGTATCAGTATTTTTTATGTGCTTTTGCTCTCCCTTGGTGAACAGGTAGGGTTCAACCTTTCCTACCTGATTTCCAGTGTGGCGATTGTGGGTTTGATCACAGCCTATGCGGCAAGCATATTCAGGTATTCTAAACTTACCATAGTCCTTGGCATATGCCTTGCCCTTTTGTATGTATTTCTTTTTATACTGATCCAGCTGCAGGATTATGCATTATTGCTTGGAAGCATAGGCCTTTTTATTGCCATGGGATTGATCATGTACACCTCCAGGAATGTAGACTGGTACAGTGCAAATTCCCTGAAGAACCAGGACAAGAACATAGGATTCTGATGGCAGGTAACCATTTTGCATTCCGGGCGTATAAAGGGTTGGATTTGAAAACACATGAAAGTAAGGATTAAACTGGCCGGGGAGGAGCATATCCCTGGTGTGGTGGGATTCTGGAAAGATTTTATGAATTTCCACCAGGCTAATGACCCCTTCTTTACCATGAGAAAGGGAGCAGATAAAGAATTTTCAAAATACTTTCGAGAGGTTATTTCAGCGCATGATGCACATGCCCTGGTGGCACTCGTTAATAAAGAGAAAATCGTTGGATTTTCCATCTCTGCTGTCAAAAACCATCCTCCGGTATTTGCAGAGACAAAATATGGGGAGATCATAGACCTGGCCATTCATGATGATTACAGAGAAAAGGGATTAGGCGAAGAAATGCTGAAGATCATCTTTGAATGGTTCGATGCACATGATGCCAGGCGTATCGAATTGAGAGTCGCTGCGAAAAATATGAACGGTTATTCTTTCTGGGAAAAACACGGTTTCGTCGAATGCCTTCACGTTCTCAACCTCGAGAGGGGGGCTTAAATTCCATAAGATATTTATTTATGTTCCGTTTAGCTGTCGCTGAAATGGAAGACTTGCTACATATATAAAAAAGTAATATATAAGACTTGGATATATAAGATAATTATATATATTTGCAGTATGGTTTCTAATGATTTATTAAAAGGTACGTTGAAGACGATCGTCCTGTCATTACTCGAAGAGAAGGGCAGGATGTACGGTTATGAGATCACCCGGGAGGTGGAAAGGCTCACGAAGGGGAAAATACAACTCACCTGGGGTGCGTTGTACCCAACCCTGCACAAGCTGGCGGCGGATCACCTGATCACGGCAGAGGAAGTCAGCATCGGTAAACGGGTTAGAAAGTATTACACCCTGACTGAAACGGGCAATAAAACCGCCAAGGAAAAGGTGCAGGAATTTCTGGATTTCGTGACCATTATGGGACAGATCCTGAATCCCAAGCCCAGTTTGAATTTGGGTTGAATATTAATCCATGGCTGAACTGACTGAAAAGGAAATTGGGCGACTTAACCGGGAGATTCAAAAGCAGGGCCTTACTTACACGGAACTGCAACAGGAACTCCTTGACCACCTCTGCTGTGATGTGGAGGCGGAAATGGAAGAGGGACTGGAATTTATAAAGGCGCTTGAAAAGGTCAGGAAAGGGATGGGGAAAGACAGGATCCAACAGTTACAGGAAGAAACATTGCTGCTTATTAACCAAAAATACCGAATTATGAAAAAGTTTATGTATATCCTTGGGATGATCGCCCCGGCGATGCTCATTACGGGTACCATCTTTAAAATCCAGCACTGGCCAGGAGCCGGTGTACTACTTGTACTCAGCCTTTTCATATTGGGAGCCATCTACCTTCCGGTTTTTGTTATGGTCAAGATCCGGGATACCAGGAAAGAGGGTAAAAAAGTCAATATGCCAATGTATATTTTCGGACTCATTGCCGGGATCATTTTCATTGCCGGGGCCATGTTCAAGATCCAGCACTGGCCCGGAGCCGGTATCATGATCAGCCTCAGCGGGTTAGTCACAGTATTAATATTCATCCCAATCCTGGTTGTCCAGGCATTAAAGGACAAGGAAAACCAGGTGCAGAATTTCACCATCTTAATTTTCGTGCTATGTTTTGTTGCCATTACCTTCATGATGTATGCCCTGCGAGTCAGTAAAAATGTGCTAACAGCTTTTAGCGTGGCAACAGAAGGCCATATTGCCTCAACCGAAATAGTAGAAGCCAGGAATGCGGCATATCTGGACCGCTTACAACAATCTGTTCCCGGGTCAGATATTATCCAGGAACAGGCAAAAGAAATCAGTAGCAGGTCGGATGCACTGAGTGATTATATCAGTGACTTAACAGCCGATATGGTACATAGATCACATCCTGATAACCTGGCAGCAGTGGACCAGGAAGGGAACATTGCATTTGATAAGCTTGACAACATGGATGAACTGTATAGTGTTAGGGTTGTGATATTTGGAGACGAGGGTATCCCCGGAAAGGGCAATGATCTGCAACAGAAGATAAATGAGTACAAGGAATTCCTTTCAGAAAATTCCGATCCAAAGCTTGCAGGCATGATCAACAAACTCCTGGATACCGGTCCCCGGGGAGAACTAACATGGGTACAATATTGCTTTTTACAGGCACCCATGATAGGCGCTGTAAATGTGCTGACCAGTATTCAAGCCAACATCCGGGTGGCTGAAGGGGAGGTGCTCAGTCAGCTATTACACAGGCCTTTGGAGGAGGTCGTGGAATAATTGTTCAGACTGAGTCTGTCAAAACCTTATATTAGCAGGATAGTAAATTATTTATAATGAAACGAACTATCCTGCTTTTTTTATGCTTTTTGCTTGGGATGAGCCTGGTCTCTGGACAGGCAGATGAACGCAAAACCGCGCTTGTACTGATCGACATACAGGCATTTTATTTTGATACTACCAGGGCTCCCCTGGTA
>RCNC010000859.1_pt1 | contig 20017 bp, 19 predicted proteins | sample 2041301 | NCBI WGS metagenome assembly RCNC01 (sample SAMN09708231, study PRJNA481090) | Marine sediment metagenome, whole genome shotgun sequencing project. | biome: marine sediment; feature: ocean; material: sediment; isolation source: Sewage treatment plant 13A marine sediment (STP13A) ...
GCAGCAGAATATTTCCACGAACTGGAAGAATCCAGACCGCCTTCCTGCGGCAGTACTCCTGCTAGTAGACTGTTCATCGCTTTACTCCTTTCTCTTTGTAAAAACACATGCGTTCAAACTAAAAAAACCTGACCCCGGACAGTTCGACCTCAAAGAGGCATCGAGCAGTCAGTAATCAGGATGACAATACAAGATAATGTTGCTCTTTCTGGAAAAACCTTCAAACATCAATATATCAAAGAAAAATTGATTCCTATTGATCCTTGTATAACCTGATAATGGAAGCTGTCGTTGTTGGAGCAACCCCCAAAATCAACAATAATGTACTCCAAAAAATGAAATTCGTATACCAAAAAAAAGGTACCACAAACGTCCGCTTTGGGTGGTATTTCACACCCTTCAAGTAATAAATGTATTAATTAAATACATACCACAAATGAAATTACTAATGGAGTCCATCTCTGTCAAGAATTTTGGTGCAAATGCACAAAAAAATTACTCGGTCCACTTTTGGGATGCAATGGGCTCAGGGAAAACCTATGCCATGCTGCAGTAGTTGGTTCTTTTTTAGTTCATCCGGAAAACACCTACCTGAAACAGGAATGCGCATACTCGCTGTCCCCCGCTTGGTGACGAAGAGCAGCGGAGCTGGCCGCAGAATAAGGCGGCGAGCAAAGGGAATCTCATGAACAACTGAATGATGATTATAACAAACAGCTGCTCGTTTGCCGGAAGAGCCTCTTTTTTAGTCAGAGATTTTCCCTGTTTTAATGTGGCCGGCACTCTTTTGAAAAGATACAATTCCTCGGCAAACAGGAAAAAGTAAGATAGAATAATCGGAGAAAAGAAGGTCAACCCTACACCGATAACTCTATGCAAAGACACAACCAGCCATTCACGCTTTTTGGTATCTCTCTGAAAGGAATAATTACCACTCTGGTATTTCTGGTTACTCTGTTTGTGGTTTTCGATCAGCTCGATATGAAATCGATGTTCAGTGAAACAATCTCAACCATTCAAAAGAAACAAAATGATGATACTCAACCCGGGCAGGAAGATACTATCGTAGCCACTCCCAAGATGGTTTCAAAGGCCATCAGTGAGATCAGAGCAAGCAAGAAACGTGATCATGAACAAACTGACACAGTGTCCCCAACGGATCGATTCTTTTATATCGTTGAACTCTACAATGGTGGGGATATTGAGGCGTCTGATGTTACGATTGAACCGGAATTGGTAACTATTATATCAAAAAGCGGTATTGAAACGGTCATTCCCCGTACAACAATAAAAAAAATCCGCCGTTATAAACTTCCTGACCCGCTACAGCCGCAATCGACACAATAATATCAGGCGCCTCCTACGGTTGCAAATTGAGGCAATTATTCGCGTAGGCTTTTTCGGAGTTGAGACCCTCCCCCACCAGATACTCGAAGAAGTAAATATCCGGGTCCAGAGAGCCCGGCATTGGTAGCCCCTTGTCTGATGATTTCTTGTTTTTTATGATCGGTTTTCAGGAATAAGACGCTAAATAATACGCTTTCTAACCTTTAAAAATACAGAAAAATCAGAAAGAAAAGCTCATCATCAAATATGATAGTAGTGGTTGGATTCCCATATCGTCTCTGTTGTCTATTTCTATGTATTATTACCCATGTCAAGACATAACAAACCAAAACCTAACAAATTTCTAACATTGTCGACCAGCTCTTTCGTTTCAAGCTTGATAAACGGATATCAAAGTGATTTTCTATAGCTATAAGGAGACTGCTGTGATAGAGTCACCGCCTCTTTATTAGCTGCTGTTTACTGGTGTTGAATTCTTTCTTATTACTTCTGGAGCCTCCGCCTTGCCATTAAAATATCAACAATGGCTTCCCGCCCTGAGTCTGACGACAGCAATGGTTCTCTGGGCGAGCTCATTTATCGCCCTGAAACTCGCTTTCCAGGGATTTTCCCCGATGATCGTAATATTGGGGCGTATGCTCATCGGCAGCTTCTGCTTCATCTTTTTCTACAGGCAATTGCGAGCGGTATCATTTCAACAAGAGGACCTTAAGTGTCTGCTTTTTATGGCTGTTTGTGAACCATGCATTTACTTCATTTTTGAAGCAAAAGCGCTTCAGCTGACCACAGCTTCCCAGGCAGGGCTGATTACCTCCATGCTCCCGCTGATGGTTGCGCTCGGTGCATACCTGGTTCTCAAGGAAACAATCACGAAACGAACGATTTTTGGATTCACCATCGCAATCAGCGGGGCATGCTGGCTCAGTCTCAGCGGCGAGGTTTCTGTAGATGCACCGAACCCGGCGCTTGGCAATTTTCTGGAATTCCTGGCGATGGTGGCGGCAACCGGCTACACCCTGTGCTTAAAGCATCTGAGCGCACGCTATTCCCCTATCTTTTTAACAGCATTTCAATCGTGGGTCGGGGCGATATTTTTTTCTTTCTTTCTTCTCTCTCCAGAGACAGACATACCAACTCAATTTCCGTTCATTCCGACACTGGCAGTATTATACCTCGGAAGTTTTGTCACGCTGGGAGCATACCTGCTCTATAATTTCGGTGTCAGTAAAATTCCGGTAAATAAAGCTTCAGCCTATATCAACCTTATTCCGGTTTTCACGGTGATTCTGGGGTTCCTCATCCTTGGAGAAACCTTCACCGTCACCCAGTATTGCGCTTCAATACTGGTCCTTCTTGGTGTCTACATTAGTCAGCGAAAACCTCGCCAGCTGGTCTGAAAATTGCTGATCGCTAATAGTCTATGCCCGGTTGAGGTTCTATATCTTTACGGTAGGCGTGCTTAATTTCATTAACTTCACTGACCGTATCAGCCCGGTCGATAATGTGCGGGTGTGCGTCACGGCCGGTGATCACCAGGTGCAGCTGCTCAGGTCTCTCATTGAGTATTGACAATACCTGGTCAAGATCAACCAATTTTAGATGAAGCGCATTATTGATCTCATCCAGAATCAGCAGATCAAATGCACCTGATTTCATTTTCTCGTGAACAAGTTGTATGGCATCCTGCGCATTTTTCCGGTGCTCAGCATGAGAATAGGGGTTTCCCTGAATACCGCAAAACCCCTTCCCCGTTGAGGTAAAATCGACCTGGCCGCCGAGCAGCTTTACCCCATCCCATTCACCCGAATAGAGATCGCCTTTCATGAACTGGATCACACAGACGTTCATGCCATGCCCGACTGCCCGTAACACCATGCCCATGGCACTCGTCGTCTTCCCTTTACCGTTTCCCGTCAAAACAACGACAAGACCCCTTTTTACTTCCGGCTCAAGTTTACTAATCTCCATTCTCCACTCCATACTTAATACTGGTTCATTCCCTGTTAAAATTCTCATAAAAAGAAAAGCAGCAGGATCGTTTATTCTACGTTGAATAATCTTACTTCTGGCGGTTGCCAAGCGCCGTACCGTAGGCAATCGCCTCAACACTGCCAATCTGCTGCTTCTGGTTTGCGCGAAATCCTATTGCAGCAGTTTCCAATCGTACATTAACCACAAGCTCAAATCCCAGCCCTGCAGCTTTCTCCTTCATCCTCAGAATCGCTTCCCGACGGGCACGCTCAACAAGGGATTCATAGGAGACGACACGTCCGCCAAAGATGTTGCGAACAGCGCCGAGCAGTCTCTTGAAATAGTCAATTGAGATGACCACGCTGCCGGTTACCAGCTCACATCTTTGTCTCGTCAGGTAATCAAATCCCTCCTCAACGGTGACGACCATGATATCAGCGAACTGCTTTTCCCGCTTCTGCAGAGATCGATAGTGGCGTTTTTCATTAATAGTACCGGCTCCATAACCAAGACAGACCAGAAACAAAAAAATGGTCAACCCCGAGAAATTGAAAAGAGATTCCATTATCTACTCAACCTTGACTGCGGTACCGTAGACAAACAATTCAGCGGCACCCTGAGCAATTGAAGAGGTAGCAAAACGTATATTTATAACAGCATTGGCCCCAAGCTGATCGGCCTGATCGCCCATACGTGCCATCGCTTCCTCCCGCGAGTCCTGTAAAAGTTCGGTATATCCGCGCAGTTCTCCACCCACTAAATTTTTCAGTGTTGCCATAAAATCCCGACCGATATGTTTGGCCCTCACGGTGCTTCCCTGGACAATCCCATAATGCTCGACGATCTCTTTGCCGGGAACAATACCGATATTTGTAAATATCATTCTCCTTCCTCTCATATAACCGGGTATTGAGTAATTATTACAATTATCCACAACCGTTTTTCTGTATTCGAGAACGTATGTATTGAATCAACATTTTGCATTATTTTTTTCTCCCTGCTGCTCACAGCATCTTCCTTATTGTTATCCCAACATAATATTACATATGCACCCGATCGTATTGTCAAAAAGCTAATTTTTGTGTATGAAATATATCAATTAATAATGTGAGATTCTAATGCAGCTCTACTCCCGTATAATTGGCGAGGGTAAACCTCTTGTCATCCTCCATGGCCTTTTCGGCATGTCAGATAACTGGATATCCATCGGTAATGGACTGGCTGAACATGGGTTTTGTGTTCACCTTGTCGACCTGAGAAACCATGGGAAATCTCCACATGCAGACAGCCACCGGTACCCTGACATGTGTGAAGACCTGCTGAAATACTTTGATCAGCATACTCTGGATAAAGCCAGCATAATCGGGCACTCGATGGGAGGGAAACTTGGTATGGTGTTCGGGCTGCTGGAACCGGAAAGAATCAGCAGATTGGTTATCGTGGATATCGCGCCCTCGGACTATGGATCGTCCGAGAACAATTACCACCGTAAAATTATCCACACCTTGCACCAGATTGATCTGACCAGCCACAAAAGCAGAGGATCCATACGAAAAGAGCTTGCAAAAGGACTCGGCGATCAACCACTGGCTATGTTTCTGGTTAAAAGTATAACCAAAGATAACGAGTCGAAAACATTTAGATGGAAATTCAATCTGACGGTATTGGAGAAGTTTCTCCAACATATCTATATTGGTCTGGAAGAGCTGTCGATCTATGCCCCCTGTCCGGTAAAAACACTCTTTATAAAGGGCAATAATTCGTCATATTACCTTGATGAACATGAAGCTGATCGACATTTCTTCTTTCCGGAGTCCAACGTTGTAGGGATAGATAATGCAGGACACTGGCTGCACAGCGATCAACCTGAACAATTTATAGAAACAGTAGCCCGCTTTCTCTGCTGACAGATATTATGATCACCAGAGATATACCCCGTATCCTTCTATCAATAGTTCTCTCATCCTCTAGCAACCCCTTGCACCACGAGTCTGAATCCCGGTACAGGAGGATGAGCAGCGCGACGGCAGCAGAATAAAAGACAGCACATTGAGTATATCTCCATTTTTTCAGTTGATTTCTTTTTTTTCGGTACAATTATGTGCCTATTGAGAATCGCTATTATTTTTTTGGCTTAAACTCAAGCCACTTCAATATTATGACAAACCGCAATTATCCAATATCCTATCGGAGAGGAGATCTATTATGCGGATCGGGGTACCAAAAGAAATCCATCATGGTGAACAGCGGGTAGCAACGACACCTGACGTTGCCGCACTGCTGCTGAAGCTCGGCTACGATGTGGCTATAGAATCAGGTGCCGGAATAGATGCAAAATTTACAGACAGCCATTATCAGGATTCAGGGGTTACTGTCATTGATGATGCCAGAACACTGTATGACCAGAGCGACATCATACTCAAGGTCAGAGCCCCAGAAAACAACAGTGCTGACGGGATAAACGAAACTGATCTGCTGCGGGAGGGCCAAACCCTAATCAGCTTTGTTCAACCAGGCCAGAATGAGAAGCTGATGGAAGAGTTATCGGCAAAGAACATTTCAGTGCTGGCCATGGACTCCATCCCACGGATCTCAAGAGCCCAGAAAATGGACGCCCTGAGCTCAATGGCCAACATCGCAGGCTATCGAGCTATTGTAGAAGCTGCTCAGCACTTTGGCAGATTCTTTACGGGCCAGATCACCGCAGCAGGGAAAATTCCACCTGCCAAAGTACTGGTGATCGGAGCCGGTGTGGCGGGTCTTTCTGCCATTGGAGCTGCCAAGAGCATGGGGGCTATTGTCCGTTCCTTTGATACCCGCCCCGAGGTAAAAGAACAGGTTGAATCGATAGACGCCGAGTTCCTGCTGCTCGATTTCGCTGCCGAGGATGGCAGTGGCGAGGGCGGTTATGCCAAGGTCATGAGCGATGAATTTATCAAAGCTGAAATGGCTCTTTTTGCTGAGCAGGCAAAAGAAGTTGATATTATCATTACCACTGCGCTGATCCCCGGAAAACCGGCTCCTGAATTGATCACCGAGGATATGGTAATCAGCATGAAGGAAGGAAGTGTGATCGTTGACCTGGCTGCAGAGATGGGCGGCAACTGCAAGCTCAGCGAAGCGGACAAGGTGGTTGTCAAGCACGGAGTTACCATCATCGGCTATACCGACCTGCCTTCAAGACTGGCAACACAGTCCAGCCAGCTTTACGCCACAAATTTACGCCACTTGCTGACCGATCTGACACCTGACAAAGACGGCAAACTGGTCATCAACATGGAGGATGAGATCATTCGCGGTGCAACCGTCATTAAAAATGGCGAGATAACCTGGCCGCCACCAGCACCGAAACTTTCGGCTGCCCCTGTCAAGAAGTCGCCAACGCCAGTGATAGTCGAGGCTAAGCCCGAAAAAAAGAACGCTTTTGGATCGCTGATCGCCATTGGAGCATGTGCTCTTGCCCTGCTTGGGGTAGGAAGTGTTGCTCCTGCTGAGTTCATGTCCCATTTCACCGTTTTTGTGTTGGCCTGTTTCATCGGCTATATGGTTATCTGGAATGTTAAACCGTCATTACACACTCCGTTGATGAGCGTGACCAATGCCATCAGTTCGATCATCATCATCGGTGCACTTCTGCAGATATCATCAGAGAGCGGTTTGGTCATTTTTCTTGCCGGAATTTCAGTCCTGATTACCAGCATCAATATCTTCGGTGGATTCGCGGTGACCCAGCGAATGCTTTCGATGTTTAGAAAATAGGAGAAACCAGATGTCACAAGGTATTGTAACTGCAGCCTATATCGGTGCAATGATCATGTTCATTCTCGCACTGGGAGGACTGAGCAATCAGGAAAAGGCGCGGCGAGGAAACCTGTACGGCATTCTCGGAATGTCGCTGGCGCTGCTGGCAACCCTATTCGGAATTGTCTCAAACAACTTTTTTATTTTAATCGTTGGGCTCCTCATTGGTGGTACCATTGGACTGATCCTCGCCAAAAAGGTGGAAATGACCCAGATGCCGGAGCTGGTCGCCATACTGCACAGCTTGGTCGGATTAGCCGCGGTTCTTGTCGGTTTTGCCAACTTCCTCGGTCACTCCACTGCACTATTCGGTGTGGATAAAACAATCCATGATGTGGAAACATATCTCGGTATCCTCATCGGTGGGCTGACCTTTACCGGTTCCATCGTCGCATTTCTCAAACTGAGCGCCAAGATCAGCGGCAAACCGCTGCTGCTCCCGGCCCGTCACTGGCTTAATCTTGCCCTGCTGGTGTTATCAATCGTACTCTGTTTTTCATTTGTCAATCAATCTGCAGCAGGCGGCGGCACCCTTCCCCTTCTGCTCATGACTCTTATCGCCTTTGCTTTCGGTGTCCACATGGTGATGGCCATCGGTGGCGCGGACATGCCGGTTGTTGTCTCGATGCTGAACAGCTATTCGGGCTGGGCCGCAGCAGCAACCGGTTTTATGCTGAGCAATGACCTGCTGATTGTTGTCGGTGCCCTTGTCGGCAGCAGTGGTGCGATTCTCAGCTTCATCATGTGTCGTGCCATGAACAGAAAATTCATCGCCGTTATTGCCGGCGGTTTTGGTACATCAGGCGGTGAAACGGCTGCTGGGCCGGAAGGTGAAGAAGGTGAAATTATCTCAGTTGAAGGAGCAGAGGTTGCAGAACTGCTCCTTGATGCAAAAGAGGTGATGATCATTCCCGGTTACGGCATGGCGGTAGCCCAGGCTCAGCATACGGTAAATGATATTACCCGGAAGCTGCGCGACAAAAAGATCAACGTCCGTTTTGGCATCCACCCGGTGGCCGGCCGTATGCCCGGCCACATGAATGTTTTGCTGGCAGAAGCCAGAGTACCCTATGACATCGTCTTTGAGCTTGATGAGATAAACGATGACTTCCCGAACGTTGATGTGTCAATCGTCATCGGGGCCAACGACATCGTCAATCCCGCCGCCCAGGAAGTACCGGACAGCCCGATTGCCGGAATGCCGGTGCTCGAATGCTGGAAAGGGAAAACCACCATCGTCCTGAAACGATCTATGGCCACTGGTTATGCAGGCGTGTCAAACCCGCTTTTCTATAAGGAAAATACCAGAATGCTTTTTGGTGATGCCAAAGACACCCTGGAAACGGTGCTTAAAAATCTGTAAATTTCAGGATTAGATGATTGGAACCGCGCGAATCTCAGGAATGGCCGGCAGATTAAATCCATACAGCTTCAACTAACAAGGAAAATCGAAGCTGTGTGGATACGTGAGTCACATCAGCAAGGATCATGGACCACCATACTAAATTTTCAACCCACATTACCTGCAACGAAAATGTAATTTTGCTATTGCATCATTTCTGTTCCACCTGATGAAATGGAAATTGTGAGAAAATAGGCCACCACTCCAAAGGCTTGTGAAAACAAAATGCTATGCCATCATCATCTTTTCTTTGCACCTTTGCGGCCACTTTAATAATGAGCTCACTCTCTTCTCCAAGCAAAACTATTTCCAGACTTACCTCGTCGTTAACATCCAGCCGGGATTGACACGTCAGGTAAATTGACTCGATACTTACATCTCTGACAATACCTTTTGAAATGCCCTTTGTACCTGATTTAATGAAGGCATGAGCCGAGTAGTTTATCCTTGCTCTTGACCGAAGTGATGCATCCATGATTTCTCTTACCCACCTGTAATTTTAAATTTGTATAACTCACCAGCAATCTGTTTCTCTTAGCAACAGCTGCCCAGAATTTTATTTTTTCTAACGAAAGGCTTTCTTCACCCCTATCTGCTGGCCGTTGATATTTTGAACGACAAATCGTCTATTGGTAATCAATTGCGAATTCCAATTACATTTCAAGGAAACTTCCTGGCCCACTGACAGTGGATGTTGGATAAACACCGGCTGGGATCTCCACCCCTGCTCCGTTATAGGACAGATCTTTCAGATTAACCTCCAATTCTTTTCCAGCTTTAGTTGTCAGCAGGATTTTACCACTCTGGAAGACCCGCTTGTCAGTGCGACGGTTAAAAAGACAGCGTGTACTCTCACCACATTTGAAACATTTAATATTTTTTCTGCGAAGATTGTTGATAAAAAAATTTCTTCTCCCGCCACAATATGGACACTTGAATTGAAACCGTCGGTTAATCACCCTGAACTCTTTCGTCTTTCCCACAATAGTTTCGTCTGTTTTCCACAATCCAATATTTTATTGGTATAATTACCGGCCCCTCTCAACGAGACAAGCAGTCTACAGCTTACAAATGGAAGCTGCAGTGCACGGCATCACTCATCAATCGTTGTTAGATAAACGTTAGAACAATACCTCATTTGTATCACATTGATACGCCAATTGTCAGGTATTTAACGATTTTTTATTGATTATACGGTGACGTTAATAAAAAAGTCCTTTCTGGGGTGACCGTCTGCCCGGCAGACTTCGCAATGCATGCAGCTCTTTGCTTACATTGCAACGCTCAGGCAGTACGCAATTACCTGTTTCCTCTGCGTATATATTGACAATCTGGAACAATTATATTCCAGGTAATCTCCAGCCTGTCTAGAGAAGCCCTTTTTCAGGCAATGATCCATTGCTCACCAATTCAACCACCGCTGAGATCGAGGCGGCCGTTGTCCAGGCGATCGTTCTTCTTCTATCGCCAGCGATCTGGAGAGGATAATAGGTTTTGACAAATTCTTCGCGAGACAGATTTTGGTCCGTCCAGCCCTCAACCGAGGCGTGAACATAAACGACATCCTCGCTCACCGGCGGCTTTGCATTGACCAGAATTTTACCCGCTTCCTCCCTGTCTTCACGCATCAACAGCTCATGTAAAAAGAAGTTCATCAGGGCAGCGTGCCCGGGATAACGGATCGATTTATAATCGAGGTTCTCTACCAATCCCTCATAGGTTTCGCACATTGTGCCAAGACCGCCTGACAATCTAACGATAAGCTGGGATTCCGGTCACCTCCTGGCCGACGATAAGGGTATGCATGTCATGGGTACCCTCATAGGTGTAAACCGACTCCAGGTTATTGGCATGGCGCATGATCGGGTATTCCCCCATTATGCCGTTGGCACCAAGTATAGTGCGTGCGACACGGCAGATATCAAGTGCTATTGCAACGTTGTTCATCTTAGCCATTGATACCTGCGCCGGGCTATAGTCCCCCCGGTCTTTGAGCCTTCCAAGTTGCAAGGCCAGGAGCTGCCCCTTGGTCAGTTCCGTTACCATCTCAGTTAATTTCTTCTGCTGAAGCTGAAATGCGGCAATGGGTTTATCAAACTGAATTCTTTCTTTTGCGTATTGGAGTGCTGTCTGGTAGCAGTTATCAGCGGCCCCGAGCGCTCCCCAGGCGATGCCATATCGGGCCTGGGTCAGGCAGCCCAGCGGCCCTTTGATACCAATCACCTCCGGCAGGAGACTCTTTTCTTCCTCCACCAGCACATTATCAAGAATCAGTTCCGAGGTAACCGATGCCCGCAGACTCCACTTGCCTTTCATCTGCGGTGCTGTAAACCCAGGCGTTCCTTTCTCCACAAGAAACCCGCGTATGCCCTCCTCGGCTTTTGCCCAGACAATGGCAACATCAGCCAGAGTTCCGTTGGTTATCCACATCTTGGTACCATTCAGCCTCCATTTCCCGCCCGGCTCTTGGACAGCCTTCGTTCGCATACCGCTGGGGTTGGAGCCATGATCAGGCTCGGTCAAACCAAAACAGCCGATTGCCTCGCCTGTCGCCATTTTGGGGAGCCAGTATTCTTTTTGAGCCTCGCTGCCGTAAGCATAAATCGGATACATCACCAGTGATCCCTGGACAGAAGCCATGCTTCGCAGCGCAGAATCACCGCGTTCCAGTTCATACATCAGCAATCCATAGGCAACATTGGACAGGCCGGCACAGCCATACTTTTCGGGAAGGGTTGGGCCGAAAAAACCCATCTCTCCCATGACCGGAACCAGATGGTTGGGAAAACGCTCATCCTGGGCATAACCGTCGATGATTGGCAGGACCTGCTCATTGACAAAAGTACGGGCGGTTTGCCTGACCAGCTTTTCCTCATCATCGAGCAGAGCCATAAAATTCATATAATCAGTCAATTCGGTGATGGTTTGCATATAATGACTCCTTTATGTAATAGCGGTTTCCGCGCCTAGATTTAACTGCTACAGCTCAAACTTGATGCCCTGGGCAAGAGGAAGAGCGGTACCATAATTAATAGTATTGGTTTGCCGGCGCATATAGCCTTTCCAGGCATCGGAGCCTGACTCCCGACCGCCACCAGTTTCTTTCTCCCCGCCGAAAGCCCCACCAATTTCCGCCCCTGAGGTACCAATATTAACATTGGCTATGCCGCAGTCGGAGCCGGCTGCCGAGATAAAAAGTTCCGCTTCCCTGAGATTCTCGGTAAAAACAGAAGATGACAGCCCCTGGGCGACACCATTATGGATGGAGATTGCCTTTTCAATTCCACCTGAATAGCTCAGCAGGTAAAGAATGGGGGCAAAGGTCTCTTCCTGGACGATGGGATAGTTATTTTCGGCCTCGGCGAGTACCGGCTCCACGTAGCAGCCGGACTCAAAGCCAGCTCCCTCAAGAACCCTGCCGCCACAGATAATTGATCCACCCTGATCTTTCAGTTCCTGCAAGGCCTTCTGATAGGCAGCCACCGCCAATCGATCGATCAGCGGGCCCAGATGATTCTTTTCATCAAGCGGTGAACCGATCCTGACCGAACCATATGCCTTGCTGAGTGCCTGCTTAACCTTTTCATAAATCGATTCATGTATGATCAGGCGCCTTGTCGTCGTACAGCGCTGGCCTGCTGTGCCAACGGCTGAAAAAACGATTGCCGGTACAGCCAGTTCAAGGTTTGCCTGCGGTGTCAGGATGATAGCATTATTGCCACCGAGTTCCAGAATACACCTGCCAAATCTCGAAGCGACCACCCCTGCGCCGCGACGCCCCACTCTGGTCGAACCCGTGATCGACACCAGCGGAATATCCGGGTCGTGAAGCATCTGCTCCCCGACTGTCGAACCAGAGCCGATAGCGAGGTTGAAAATACCCTCGGGAAGATCATTACTGCTGATAACCTCGGCCAGGATATGCTGGATGGCAATGGCGGTCAGAGGTGTCTTTGATGACGGTTTCCATACACAGGTATCACCGCAGACTACCGCCAGCATGGCGTTCCATGACCAAACCGCGACCGGGAAATTGAAAGCACTGATGATTCCCACCACCCCCAGTGGATGGTACTGGTCATAAAGACGATGCGCTTCCCGCTCTGAGGCCATGGTGTACCCGTAGAGCTGCCGTGACTGACCAACAGCAAAATCGCAAATATCGATCATCTCCTGAACTTCGCCCAGCCCTTCCTGAAGTGATTTCCCCACTTCCCAGGACACCAGGGTGCCGAGTTCACTTTTTTTTGCGCGCAAACCATCACCTATCTGTCGAACCACCTCACCCCTCTTCGGGGGCGGAACCGTTCGCCAGATGATAAAAGCCTTCCGGGCAGCCGCCACACAGTTACTAAAATCCTTCTCTGAGGCAAGAGCTACTTTGGCAAGCAATCTGCCGTCAACCGGGGAGAACACCTCCAGTTCGCCGGCCTGCCCGCCTTTATTCCATTTACGACCGGTTGAAGCCCCCGGATTCAATTCCTCAATTCCCAACGCACGTAACGTCTCCATGGCTAATCCTCCCTGCTAAATGGCGCTGTTATCGAAAACTCTATTTACTATTTTCATCGCGGCCAGATACGTTTTTTCTGTAAATCGTGCCTGTAAGGCCAGTTGCAACATTTCAAGATTGAGTACTCCTGTCTTTTTTGTCAGAATACCGACAGCAGCAAGGGCCCAGTCCTGTTTTTTAATGCTCAATGGCTTGAAATCAACATCAAGAACGCTGGCCTCTGTTTCCGGCAGCCTGACACTCTTTTCTCTAATAATGATAGTATCGGACTGCAGGCCTCCAAAAACAGCTTTTCGCCTTTGAACACCTTCGCCGCTCAAGGCCAGGATTGCAGATGGAGATCCCAAGGTTCATTTCGAAGACGATGATTCGGCGAAACGATCGAGCTTTTTCAAGCAAAAGCTTCTCAGGTAGCGGCCTACAATGTCTTCAACGTCAGCGTTGAAACAGCAACATCTCTGCTCGCCAGGATCCCCACTGCATCACCAACAGCGCAGGCAGTGACACCATACCTGATAATCAGGATCTCTGAACCTTCCTTTATGTCTTCATCAAAAAGAGTGATCCGTTCACAGGCGCTCTCGATTTTTCCCTGCAGTCGTTCTTGATTTTGTGCGATCACCACCGAATCAGTGGTAATAAAACCATCAGCGCCATGGGTCGATGAGGTGATTCTCACCAGAGTCTGCCCACCAATGGGCAGAAATGGCGGAGACTTTCCGGGTTCTGCCCCAAAAGGCAGATAGGTTTTTCCGGTGAAAAATTTTCGATGAATAATCGACGGGAGAATCACCGCATCGAGGTCAATGCTCTGCCTGGTCAACCCTATTTTTTTATTGGAAGCGATAAAGACAGGACACCTGAATTCTTCAGCATAGTTAAAAGCGTGAACGGCAAGAAGATAACAGTCGAGAACATCTTTTGGTGCAAGAACTATGACCGGTACACCCCCGGTACTGCCCCATCTCAAGAACTGGATATCGCGCTGTCAGCTCCTCTGGTAGCTGAACCTGTTGAGGATCCCAGTCGCTGCACATCCGCTATGACCAATCGGGTCTCACTCACTTCCAATGGCAAAAGAAATCTGCTCACTGTAGAGGCTGATACCAGGGCCCGAGGTCGCGGTGAGCGCTTTTTTGCCAGCTCTGACCTGGAAGGTGCCACAGGAATCCTTCAGAAACATATTTCAAACGTCAGGGAGCATGCAATCGCCAGTATTAATAGATTCAATGAAGAGAAATCACTCAAAATCATTTAATGCCTTACGCCTGAAAACTATCTCTACTGCCTAATATTTCAGGGATTGATCACCTCTACTTCCACCCTTCTGTTCTGTTGTTTCCCTTTTTCCGTAGCATTGTCAGCAATAGGATTTTTGCTGCCAAGGCCGTATACTTCCATTCTGTCGGGATGGATTCCTAATCCCAGGAGATAGCTCTTTACCATAGTGGCCCTGATGAGCGAGAGCCGATTGTTGTATTCCTCAGATCCGGATAAGTCGGTATAGCCTGAAATCTTTAAAGAAATAGTATCACGGTCTCTGATACTGAGGCCCAGCCTGATGAGCTGATCGAGGTTGGACGTGGAAAAATCATTTGAGTTTCTTGGAAAACGGATGATAACGCTTTCTTCTTCCACTCCCAAAACAGAGCCTTCTGCCATTGTTCCAGGTTGTTCCGAAGACCTCTGCTCCTGTGTCAGGACTGGCCCTTCTGGAACGGATAGTGGGGAGGCAGTCCCAGGCAACTCCAGTATATCAGATGCTGTTCCTATCTGGACATTTTCACCGGTTCTCCTTTTTTCTGTTTTCTCAACGGCGGCGCTCGCTTCATATATATTGGCGTCAATTTCTATAGATGTTAAGCCTGCCGGCAGGTCCACTAACTCTGCATTACCTGCTTCAATCAACACCGTTCTCTGGACGGAGTTTTCTCCCACAGAATGTTCTGGTGCATTTTTCTCTTCATTGGAAATACCCCCCTGAATATCGGTTTGTGTCGGTTTTTCCTCAATTGATACGCGTTCAGTAATTTCTTTCGTTTCAGCACTATCGGCTAACAAGGTTTCAGTTTGCATCGATAGTTTTCCCTCACCTTCCTGTTGTTGCTCCACCTGGGTTGAACTGGATTTACCCCACAGAGATCTCGCAACACTTTGATATGTCGACACTAATTTTCCGGAAACATTGAGAGAAGGGCTGACAAGAACAGCGATCATAAGAAAAAGTGCCACGGCTGGTATCAAAACCAAGGCCATCCTCCGCCCCTTCAGAGGGGAAGACGTAATCTCCTCGATCCGTGTGTGCTGCTGACCATCCTTACCTTCTTTTTTGGTTTTTTTAGTGTATCGGGGGATCGCTATATCCTTGATACATTCACTTACAACTTTTGAACCAATTACAGATTTTTCCTCGATATAGCCGGTAAGCAAACAGTGGTCACAGATTACATTTATTCTTCGTGGAATTCCCTCCGAATGAATAGAAATATCCTTTATAGCAGCGGCGCTGAATAGTGGCCGAGAAGCACCCGCAACTTTCAACCGATGCCTGATATAAAGTTCAGTCTCCTCCATTGAGAGCGCATCAATTTGATAGTTAAGCGTGATTCGCTGGGTTACCGCTCGATTTTCTGGTCTATGAAGTATTTCGTTAAATTCGTTCTGACCCACGAAAAATATATTGAGGAGATGATTACCGTCACGGTTGATATTTGATAGTAATCTGATTTCCTCAAGTAAGTCCTGGGTCAGGAGCTGGGCTTCATCAATAATCAGGAGAACCTTTTTCTTCTGTTTGTAAACACTTTCAAGAAACCACCCAAAATGAAGAAGAAATGCCCCCTTTGAGTTAAACTCGCCGTCGATATGAAAAGCTTGAGCGATATAATTTAAAAAATCGATAAGATTAAGACGCGGGTCCGGAACAGAGGCGAATTGTACATCATTACCCAAACTCTCCAACAAGGTATTGATTAACGTTGTCTTCCCCGTGCCGACATCTCCTGTCAGGAGCATTAGCCCCTTGTTATCAATGACACTGTATTTTAAGGTTGCTAACGCTTCCTTGTGTTTTTCTCCAAGCCATATAAACGCAGGATCAGAAGATATCTGAAACGGCTTTGCATTTAGTTTATAGAAAGCGGTATACATTTAAGCTGGTATATGGGTGCTTTGATTAATAATTGACGGTTTATATTCAGGTATCAACACCATTGCATTGATAAGTAAATGTCAGTCTTTATACAAGCAGTTGGGATTACTATCGTTTGAAAATCGTCTATCTCTCTCCCGGATCTACGTAAATACGATGCTAAAAACTATCGGCATTATAATTAAATTATATGTATATATTATAATCATATACAATTGAAAGGTATCAATAAATCGTATCAATCCGTAAAAAATAGACTCAGGAGCCGAACCAGATCCCTCCCAAATTTCTTAAATGAAAATGATACTATCTTTCAGGTAATCATTCCATAAAACCTTTCGTATATAGTAAACATACTAATCGCCAGTATGGGTGGTTAATCGCGGCCAAGGTGAATCTTTGAGCCAATCCTATCCACATTTACACCGGGATGTAATGATTTTCCTGACGCCTTGTTGGTATCAATTCAAGCTTGTAATGTGTTAAAACCTGTTGTATTTAAAAATAAGTCCGCCGATAGTTTTCACCATTTACAGAGATGAGGGGTTTAATGATGGCTCAGGAAAACAAAATTGCTCTGCTTATTGATTGTGACAACGTAAGCCATAAATCTATTGAAGGGGTAATCGATGAATTATCGAAGTATGGTAAGGTAAATATCCGCCATGCCTACGGCAACTGGAAGAGCAAGAGCCTGACGGGCTGGGAAGATAAACTGCACCCGCATGCCATAAAACCTATCCAGCAATTTGCTTATACCACCGGTAAGAATGCAACCGATGCAGCGATGATAATAGATGCAATGGATCTACTATATACGCAAAACATCGACGCCTTTGCCCTGATGACAAGTGACAGTGACTTCACACCGCTGGTTATGAGAATCCTTGCCAATGGAATTACAGTCTATGGTTTTGGAGAAAAAAAGACACCCTCACCATTTGTTAAAGCCTGCTCTCAATTTATTTATACAGAAAATATCGAATTACATGAAGAAGAGGAAGAAGCCACAGAAAAGAGTAAGAAAAAGAAATCTCGAAATGAGCTGAGGCATGATGCAGGACTGGTTAAATTATTGCGTACAGCAGTAGAACAGGAGGCTGGTGAAGACGGGTGGTCTCATCTTGGCCGTGTTGGCCAGTACATATCCAACAAGACCTCCTTTTCTCCGATAAACTATGGCTACAAAAAGTTAGGCGATCTTATCAGGGTATCTGATCTTTTTGAAATAGAGATGAGACATGATAACTCGGTGATGTACATAAAGGACTCGAGAAATTAATTTATAAAGGTAACTCCCCAATCGAATCATGGCAGAGGCCAAAGCAGTATCGGCCTGCCCTGACCGCTCGGTCATCACGTCAATTGTTTACAGCTCATCATCAGGCTCATCTCTGTTTGATTTTCTGACAAACAGATAAGGAACAATGAGGACTGCCGTCAGGATAGTCAAAGGTGTGGTAGCGTTGGGCAGCAGGTATATAGTCACCAGAAAAATACCGATGAGAATGGCAAGGACGATTCCTATCTGATAGCCCGTAAATATAGACAGAAGATTCCCTAAGTGCTCTTGATCATCGTTTTTCATCCGCAATCTCTCCTTTGTTCATACTATAAGCTCTGGATATCCGACGTGCAATCAGCGAGACGGAGATTTCATATCGAAGGAGATTACCGTATGTCCAGGATAGATTAAAAAACCCAGGTTTTCCTGCAGCAAAATCGATACTTATCTTGACACCAATAGATCAGTCAATTAATTTGATAAATCAGATGATGCAGTTCCAGGTAAGGCAAAATTTTCTGCCATCTTATATTACAAATGATAACGGTAACCTAAATAATATTTCGGTTTACCCGAAATATCTTCATAGACACCTTTTTCTTCTGAAGATACGGTAATGAAATTCAGTTTGAACTTTGCCTCTCAACTACTATGATTAACGTAAGGAGAACATTCAAGTTGAGCCTTCGAAATAGAAACGTTTTCGTCTTGTTCATGATCGTTCTTGTAGGTTCCTTTACGGCTTCTTATGGAACAATCCAGGCAAAAGAACATTCTATCCACATTCAATTTCACTATAATACCAATGCATTACCAGAAAAACAGCTTATCGGGTATAACCTATATAAAGATGGTGAAATAATCTGTAACACAAGTCTTTCAGAATCAGAAATTCAAGATTTTGAATGTAGTTTTCAAAGTCCTGGCGGATATTTTCCTTTCACCTTAACCGCCTTGTTTAGTAACAGAACAGAAAGCCCTCACTCCGCTCCTTTCTCACTTATGCTCATAGATGAATCAATGGCCGTGTTAGGTCTCAAAGTTCTTAGTGGCCAGAATCCGCAAAGTACCGATGGCATAGGGCCACAATCTGGTACCAGCCAGATAGAAATGGCTGATGTCATCAAGATGCTAAGAGAGTTGCCTTGAGTGACCGTAATGACTTGAGTGAAATTGTACTCCTGAGTCATCATTTTTTATTTCAAAATAAGTCTGTTATCTCGAAAAGCCATTTTCCTTATAAGAACCATCACAGAGAGGCTTTTATCATTTTTCTACCCTTTTCCCATGTTTAATAAAGGTCTCGTTTCGTAACTCGCTAAAGGCCTGCTCAAGCTCCTCTTGAGTATTCATTACGATAGGTCCTCTCCAGGCAATAGATTCCTTTAAGGGTTTTCCAGAAAACAGTAAAAACCGCAGGCGACTGTCGCTTGATGTAACTGCCATCTCATCACCATCTCCAAACAGTAAAAGTGTACGATTTGAAACAAACGTATCTGTAACACTCCCTTCTCCATCTATTACATAAAGAAATACTGTGTATCCCCTTTTGGTTTTATGGATAAATTCTGTTGCAGGTGGGACCAGGCAGTCAAGATATTGCGGATCTATAACGATGTCGTCGGCAGGGCCTGAGCCCCCTGAAACGTTACCTGCAATTATTTTAATCTTCGTTCCATTATCGAGTTCTACTTCAGGGATATCTGCTGCGCTGATATCCCGGTACCGAGGTTCCATCATCTTCTGATTTGCCGGAAGGTTGGCCCACAACTGAAAACCATACATTGAACCCTGGTCATCACCTTTTGGCATTTCCTGATGTATTATTCCGCTGCCGGCTGTCATCCATTGCACATCTCCTGAGGAAATAACCCCCTTATTCCCGAGACTGTCACCGTGCTCAACATCACCTTTTAGAACATAAGTTATGGTTTCAATACCTCGATGAGGATGCCAGGGAAAACCGCTCAAAAATTCCTCCGGAGAATCAGAGCGAAAATCATCCAGCATAAGAAATGGATCAAAAAGTGATGTGTCATTAAAACCAAAGACTCTTCGTAAATGAACTCCAGCCCCCTCGATAACAGGTTCTCCTCTGAAAACCTTTTCCACCGTTCGCCTTGTTGGCTTTTCCATGTTTTTCTCCTCTGAAATCACTTCTTGAAACAGTATGCCCAGGGGTTGGAATTACCAACTGCCCTGAGAAGCAAGAAACGCTGTCAACTATGAAAAAAATATTTCATTAGATGAGGTAACTGAAATGCCGACAAGGATGAAGCGTAACGCTATTTATTCGGCATGAGGTGGAAACGTACACGTATCGTATCGTCTTCTAAATCGTCTGGAATCGAAGGGTACGGCTCCATATCCCCCAGAGCTTTTAAAGCATGTTTGTTGAACTCCTCATCTGATGACAGCTTGAGCACCTTCTTATCAAGAACAGATCCTTCTCTGTTCAGTATCAGGTCCACCTGGACTGAATAGAACAGGTTATCAAGGGTTTTCCGGTAAGACCACTGCTCATTTACATACTCTTGGACGGTTTTC
>RCNC010002082.1_pt1 | contig 20009 bp, 16 predicted proteins | sample 2041301 | NCBI WGS metagenome assembly RCNC01 (sample SAMN09708231, study PRJNA481090) | Marine sediment metagenome, whole genome shotgun sequencing project. | biome: marine sediment; feature: ocean; material: sediment; isolation source: Sewage treatment plant 13A marine sediment (STP13A) ...
ATTTTTAAGCAAACAAGACCGGTTTTAAAAAAACTCATCAATACCATGGAAGAAAATATCACCATGGAAGAAAAAAAGCAGATGATAAAAATATTGAAAAAAGTACAATTTAATTTCACGCAAGAAAAAGTAGCGTTATAACCAACATTATGAGAAAGATTATATTAAGCATATTGGGTGTATTAATAATTGTGGCATCGGTTTTTGTTGCAAAAATGATTATTGATAGCAAGAGTAGCTCAAGGCCAAAAGTAGAAAGGGTAGTCAAGACCGTATTTACGGAAAAAGTACAGAATGGTACTGTACCAATCATGGTGCCAGCCAACGGAAATCTAATCGCCAAAAGCCGGATGGAACTTTATTCAGAAGTTCAAGGTGTATTTCGAGGCAGCAACAAGTTGTTTCGTCCCGGTCAAATCTATAATAAAGGTGAAAGCATTATACGGATAGATGCCGCGGAGTATGCCGCTAATGTTCAATCGGCTAAAAGTAATCTTTATAATCAACTTACGTCGATTATGCCTGATCTTCGATTGGATTACCCAGATATTTTTCCAAAATGGCAAGCCTATCTTACTGGTTTCGATATGGGTAAAACTACCCCGAAACTTCCTGATATGAGCACGGAGAAAGAGAAATTCTTTATTTCCGGACGCGGTATATTAACTACCTATTACAATGTGAAAAATATGGAGCAGCGGCTTTTAAAATATAGGATCTTTGCCCCATTCAAAGGGGTTTTGACCGATGCATTGGTTACCGAGGGCACTTTGATACGGGCAGGTCAAAAACTAGGTGAATTTATTAATACCGATGTTTACGAATTGGAAGTTTCTATAAGTAAGAATTTTAGTGATCTACTAAAAATTGGAGAACAAGTTGCACTTACCAATTTGGATAAATCCAAAAAGTATATAGGTAAGGTCACTAGGATAAATGGTAGTGTTGATCAAGCCAGCCAGACCATAAAGGCTTATATCGAAGTTAGGGATAGTAGTCTAAGGGAAGGTATGTATTTAGAAGCAGATCTTAATGCCAAAGAAGAATCCAATGCAATAGAAATAGATAGGAACTTGTTGTTGGAAAACAATCAAATATTCGTCGTACGTGATTCCATATTAGACTTAATAGATGTTTCACCAGTATACTTTTCTGATAAAAAGGTGGTATTGAAGCAGGTCCCAGATGGTATAACCATTTTAAGTAAGCCTTTAATGGGGTCTTATGTAGGAATGTTGGTTAAGCAATATCAAGGGCAAGATGAAGCTGAAACAACTAAAACCTTAAACTAATGAGAAATGTTATTGCGTATTTCATTAAGTACCACGTAGCGGTAAACGTTATCATTATTGCTTTTGCCATTTTTGGTATTATGGGGGCTTATTCATTGAAATCTTCATTTTTTCCCCTAACAGATTCCAAGAATGTTTTTATTAATATCACATATCCTGGGGCTTCGCCACAAGAAGTTGAAGAGGGGATAGTGTTAAAAATTGAGGATAACCTTAAAGGCTTAGAGGGTGTAGATCGTGTTACTTCAACCTCGAGGGAAAATAGTGGTAATATAAATGTCGAAATTGAAAAAGGTAGGAATATTGATTTCATGCTGCTTCAAGTAAAAAATGCAGTCGACCGGGTACCGACTTTCCCAACCGGGATGGAGCCCTTAATTGTTTCTAAACTTGAAACGATAAGACAGACCATTAGTTTTGCCATAAGCGGTGAACAAGTGCCCTTAGCAACTTTAAAGCAGATTGGTAGACAAATTGAAAATGATATTAGGGCTATTGATGGCATTTCACAGATTACCATCTCAGGATATCCGCTGGAAGAAATAGAAATTGCTGTAAACGAAAACAGCCTATTAGCTTACAACCTATCGTTTAATGAAGTTTCCCAAGCTGTTGGCAATGCCAATATTTTAGTTACAGGCGGCAATATAAAGACAAGCGCTGAGGAATATCTGATTCGAGCCAATAATAGATCATATTACGGTAACGAATTGTCTAATATTATTATAAAAGCTGATCCAAATGGGCAAACCATTCGTTTAAAAGATGTAGCAATCATTCGAGACAGATTCTCTGAAACTCCAAATGCTTCTTATTTTAATGGGAATATATCCGTCAGTACTACCATAACAAGTACCAATACAGAAGATCTGATTGATTCTGCACAAAAGGTGAAGGACTATATTACTGATTTTAACCAAAAATACAATAATGTTCAGCTGAGTGTGGTTAGTGATCAGTCGAAAACCTTGAGCCAACGAACAGAGTTGTTGACAGCGAATGCAATAATGGGAATGATATTGGTGCTCCTTTTTCTTTCCCTATTTCTGAATACAAGACTGGCGTTTTGGGTAGCTTTTGGGCTTCCTATAGCCTTCTTGGGGATGTTCGCAGTTGCCGGTTTTTTTGATGTGACCATCAATGTGTTATCCTTGTTTGGGATGATTATTGTAATTGGTATTTTGGTGGATGATGGAATTGTTATTGCCGAGAATATCTACCAACACTATGAAAAAGGAAAGTCTCCTATTGAAGCGGCTATAGATGGTACCATGGAAGTAATTCCACCTATTGTTTCTGCGATTATTACTACTGTATTGGCCTTTTCTATTTTCTTATTCCTTGATGGTAGGATTGGTGAATTTTTTGGAGAAGTTTCGGTAATCGTAATTCTCACTTTAGTAGTTTCTCTTGTTGAAGCCCTAATCATCTTACCAGCACACTTAGCGCATTCCAAGGCACTTCAGCCCGTGGATAAAAGAGAAAAGACAGGTATTGCAGCCGCGTTTGCCAAACTAAGGGTCATAAACCAGGCAGGTGATCGATTTATGAAATGGATGCGGGATTATATGTATGGTCCTACACTTAAGTTTGCTTTAAAATATAAGATGCTGACCTTTGGAATTTTTGCAATGCTGTTGATTCTTACTTTCGGGTCAATAGGTGGTGGAATTATAAGAACTTCATTCTTTCCACGAATAGCTAGTGATAGGGTGCAGGTAGAGTTATTGATGCCCAACGGAACAAATGAGAAAGTAACAGATTCAATTATATCAATGATTGATGACAAAGCTGAAATTGTAAATCAAGAACTTACTGAGAAGTATTTGAAAGGAACGGATAAAATTCTTTTCGAGAATGTAATAAGAAGAGTGGGTCCTGGTTCATCTGCAGCCACATTGACCATTAATTTGTTGCCAGGGGAAGAAAGACCTGACGCTATTCGTTCTGATTTGGTTACCAATCGTTTACGGGAATTAGTAGGTCCAGTAATAGGTATAGAGAGTTTAATTTATGGTTCGGGAGGCAATTTTGGAGGTGATCCTGTTTCAATTTCCCTGTTGGGGAATAATATTGCCGAGTTAAAGGCCGCGAAAACTGAATTAAAAACTGCTATGGTAAACAATTCAGCTTTAAAGGATGTTGCCGATAATGACCCAGCGGGAATAAAGGAAATACGCTTAGAACTTAAGGAAAACGCCTATTTGTTAGGGTTGGATTTAAGAGCGGTGATGAATCAGGTCAGAGCTGGTTTCTTTGGTACTCAGGCGCAACGTTTTCAGCGGGGTCAGGACGAGATTAGGGTTTGGGTTCGGTACGATCGCGAAAACCGTTCCTCTATTGCAGATTTGGACGAAATGAGAATTGTAACCCCAAGTGGTAATCGCGTTCCGTTAAAAGAAATTGCGAGTTATAGTATTAAAAGGGGAGATGTAGCGATAAATCGTTTGGAAGGTAGACGAGAAATACAGATTTCGGCAGACCTTGAAGATGCCAATACTACGAGCGCAACGGACATCATGGCTGAGATACGAAATGATATCATGCCAGAAATCCAGTCTAAATATCCTACGGTAACTCCATCTTATGAAGGGCAGAATAGAGAGGCAGGCAAAATGATGAAATCCTTGAACGTTGTCGGAATTACAGTTTTACTACTGATTTACATTACAATTGCTTTCACTTTTAGAAGTTTCAGCCAGCCTTTAATGCTGTTATTACTTGTTCCGTTCAGTATTACAGCTGTAGGCTGGGGACATTGGCTTCATGGTTTCCCAATTAACATTCTTTCTGGGTTGGGAGTTATTGCCTTAATAGGGATTATGGTGAATGATGGTCTTGTACTCATAGGTAAATTCAATGGCAATTTAAGACAGGGAATGAATTTTGATGATGCACTTTATGAAGCGGGCCGTTCAAGGTTTAGGGCTATCTTTTTAACCTCGATAACGACTATAGCCGGTCTAGCACCTTTAATGCTCGAGACGAGTAGACAAGCACAATTTCTTAAGCCTATGGCTATATCCATTGCTTATGGTATTGGCTTTGCTACTATATTGACCTTAGTGATGTTACCAATTTTCCTTTCTTTCAGTAACAAGGTAAAAGTAAGTTCTAAATGGTTGAAAACGGGTGACGATATTACCAAAGAGGAAGTTGAACGCGCCATTAAGGAACAGGTCGAAGAAGCCCATTTAAGGGGAGGTCTTTCACATAGTCATGCGGTTTCAATTGAAGGTTTGGAACACAATTAATTTAGTAGAATCTAAGTTAACATCTGAATTGTAGTATTGAATATTAAAAAAATACAGAGGTAAAGAGTAATGAGAAATAAAATATCCTATATATCCCTATTGTTTAGCATGTTTTTCTTGGGTTTACAGGCTCAGGATAAGCTTTTATCAAAAAATGAAGCCATTGCGCAGGCCTTGGAGAATAATTTTGGAATTAAGGTAGCCAAGAATCAAGTGGCGATTGCCGATAATAATAAAAGTATTCTAAATTCGGGATATTTACCCACATTGACCGCTATTGCTGGGGCCAATTATAACCGGGATGATTCGACTATTGAATTCCCAGGGCAATTTTTGGAAAATGGCGACCCAAGACCCGATGTTGAACTAAATCAGGCCGAAGCACAGCGCTTTAATTCCGGTCTTACACTTAATTATACGTTGTTTGATGGACTTGGAAGGTACTACAATTACAAGAGCCTAAAGGAGCAATACCAACTCTCAGAATTACAGGCAAGGGAAACAATAGAAAATACAATGTTGCAGTTATTCAGTATTTATTTTGAAGTGGCCCGACTTACAGAGAATGTAAATGTGTTTAAAAAAGCACTGGAAATTTCAAATGATAGGATTACACGTGCGGAATATTCCTTTGAATACGGACAGAATACAAAATTAGATATTTTAAATGCACAGGTAGATGTAACTAATGACAGTATAAATCTATTAAATGCTGAGCAGCAGTTGGCTAACACTAAAAGAGATCTGAACGTTGTTCTAAATCAAGATCTCAACGAAACATATTCGGTAGATACCGTTGTCACCTTTATTCCAAGAATACAGTTAGATGACTATATAGGCCTTGCTAAGGAGAATAACGTAGCACTTTTACAAACGAATAAGAACTTGGCTATTAATAAGTATGATATCAAGGTTAGTGAATCAGGGTACCTTCCCAATATTGGATTAACTGGTGCGTATGGATGGAACTTAAACCAAAGTGCGGCTTCTGTCTTTTTTCCTGGCACTGATAATCAAACCTACAATCTAAATTTGGTAGCAAGTCTATCTTGGAATCTATTTGATGGAGGTGGTACAACGGTACGTGTTAAAAATGCAAAGATCGCCTATAAAAATCAAGAACTTCTCAAAAAACAAATTGAAGTTGAAGTAGATAGGGATATATTAAATGCCTTGAGTATCTATGATAATAGATTAAACATATTTCAAATTCAAGAACAGAATGTGATTACCAATCTGAACAATTTTGAACGTTCAAGGGAGCAGTTTCAATTAGGTAGAATTACCTCTATTGAGTTTAGGCTGGCCCAAATTAACCTGTTAAATGCTGCAACCAATAAGAATTTGGCAAAATATGATGCCAAGCTGGCCGAACTACAGTTATTACAACTAACAGGCCAATTACTGAATATTGAGTTGTAAACGGTTCTATGTATAGTTTATAGAAATACCTTATTAAATGCTTGAACATTTTTTTCAATGTCCGTATTGTTGGGAAGAGATATCAATGTTGATGGATTCTTCTATAACAAAACAAACCTATGTTGAGGATTGTGAAGTATGTTGCAATCCAATAGAGGTCACTTCACAATTCAGGAATAATGAACTTCTTACTTTTGATGCCAAAGATTTGGAACAATAATTTTTTATTAAAATAAGCAGTCCCAAAGCAAATCTGAATCGCTAATAAAGACATTGGTATTGTAACAAAACCATAAACAGCGGTTAAAATATAAAGGCTGTTTTCCTATTATATACTGCGGAATTTTAATAATTTTATTAAAATTTAAAAAATGAATACCCAACCGCAAGAATCGACCAAATTCCTTTCATATATTTTTTCAATTTGCATTATAATCACAGGATTATATTCTTGTAAATCCTCGGTCGCTACTCTAGATAAAGTTGAAGAAAAGGTGATAACCGTGAACGAGGCTTATACCGAAACAATACCAGTTGCCAATTTATCATTTGATATGGTATTGGTTCCTGAAGGGGAATTTTTGATGGGTAGTCCGGCTAATGAGGTAAATAGAAAAGAAGATGAAGGTCCACAAAAAAAAGTTGTTCTCGATGCATTTTGGATTGGTAAATATGAAGTGACTTGGAGTGTTTTCGAGCTTTTCTTTAAACAAAACCAGCCACTTTTTGAAAGTCTGGAGGCAGATAAACTAAGTGCTATTGATGCCGAGCCCACCTTATGAGGACCCTTCTTATGGAATGGGTAAGGATGATTTTCCGGCGGTGAGCATGTCAACTTACTCCGCATTGGTTTTTTGTAAGTGGTTAAGTGAAATAACCGGACGTTTTTACAGATTACCTACCGAAGCTGAATGGGAATATGCAGCTAGGGCAGGTTCTGAAACCAGGTATGAGTTCGGGAATTCTGAAGAAGATTTGGCAAAGTATGCCGTGTATTATAAAAATTCGAATAGCAAGTATGCGAAAGTGGGGACTAAATTACCTAACAAATGGGGATTGCATGATATGCATGGTAATGTCGCCGAATGGACTTTGGATCAGTACAAAGCGGATACTTATGCTACTATGGAAGAAAAAAATCCATGGGTAATACCCATGGTATTTCACCCAAGGGTAATTCGTGGTGGTTCTTGGGATGACGACGCAGAAGGACTGCGTTCTGCTGCCCGTAGGGCCTCAAGTGTAAAATTGCAAAAACGTGACCCGCAAATTCCGAAAAGTTTTTGGTGGTTTACAGATTCCAATTTTGTAGGATTGAGATTGGTGAGCCCCAAAGAACAACCTAGCCAAGAAGAGCAAAAAAAATTCTGGCAAATGGTTTTGGATGAAGGATAGGTTTTTGGCCCATTTTTTGTTAAAAGAATAATATAAACTTTATAATAATAGAATGAGAAATCTAATAGTTGCCTTATTGGTAGTTTTTTGTTTTTCTGTTGGTTGGTCCCAAGAGAATTATTCATTATCCGATGTAAGTACATTGACGGTTGATGGAACTTCAACACTTCATGATTGGACGGTTACTGCGAATACATGTAGTGGTTCGTTAGTTTTGGATACAACTGTGCTTAAAGAAATATCATTTGAAGCAGATGTAGCAAGTATTGTAAGCACACGGGGTTCAACAATGGATAAGAAGACCCATAATGCCCTTAAAAAAGAAGAACATCCCAAGGTTATGTTTTCTGCTGCAGATGTAGCTTTTTCCGAAGGAGACAATCAGAGCATTTCCGGGAAATTGAATGTTGCAGGTATAGCGAAAGATGTTGTTGTTACTGCAAGTATCAAGAATTCTGATGGAAATATCCAGCTAACGGGTAGCTATAAAATCACACTCCAAGACTATAATATGGAGCCTCCGACAGCAATGTTCGGTTCAATCGTAGTAGGTGATGATGTTACCGTAAATTTCGATTTGGTTTTTGCAAAAGAATAAAAGCTACCAAAGGCGCTTTATGACTTTCCATATTAGTTTTATGGAAAGAGGCTTTTTTATAATCTTCTTACTTTTCACATGTTTTAAGGTACATGCCCAAGAACGGTTTGAGTATACCCATCAGCAAATGGGTACCCAGATTAGATTAGTATTTTACACGACATATATTGATAAGGCAGATTCGGTGGCTTCTTTGGCATTCGATCGTATTGATGAATTGAATGAAAAATTAAGTGATTATCTTGATAATAGTGAACTAAACGTATTAGCCAATCAAGTAAAGAAAGAGGTTGTGGTAAGCGATGACCTGTACAGGGTTCTTATAAAAGCTGTTGAGATTTCTGAAGCTACGAATGGTGCTTTTGACATTAGTGCGGGGCCACTAATCCGACTATGGAGAAAGACAAGGGAAACTAGAATACTTCCTACTACTTCAGATTTGGATAAGGCCATGCAAAATGTTGGTTATAAGTATATTAAATTTCCTAAAAAAAATGTGGTGCTGTTAAATGCCAGTGCTATGCAACTGGATTTAGGTGGAATAGGCAAGGGCTTTGCTGCGGATGAGGTTATTAAAATACTTGAATTGAATGGTGTATCTTCAGCCTTGGTTGATTTAGGTGGGGACATCCGGGTAAGCAATCCGCCACCAGGTAAGGAATATTGGGTATTGGCGTTTTCGTATTTCAATGAGGAAGGTAAAGAGGTCATTAAGAAAATTGGGTTAAAAGATGCCGCGGTTGCAACATCTGGGGATATGTATCAATATGTTGAAATAGATGGAAAAAAGTATTCACACATCATCAATCCCCAAACTGGTATGGCCTTGAATAATAGTATTCAAGTAACTACAATTGCAAAAAATGCCACGGAAGCTGACGCTTTTGCTTCAGCATTTAGTGTAATGGGTATTGCACAAACAACTGAATTCATAATAGTTAAGCCTGATATTGACGTATTTATGGTTCAGAAGTCAAAAAATACCTTCAAACAGTGGAACAACGATAAATTTCCTGGACTAAATAACTGAAGAGGATTAAGTTCAGATTTTATGTACAAAATTGAGTTGTTCTATATTGTCTAGAATGGGTTAACTTTAGATGATTAGCACGGTTTTTTACTTAAATCCTCATGAGGCAAAAAATATTGATCTTATTTATTCTTGCGTGTTTAACGGCATTCCTTTTAGCTTTAAAAAAAGGGGTGTTTGGTGTACCAGACGATGATAGTATTGGTTTAAGTATTCCGGATGTTGTGGATTATAATTTTCATATTAAGCCTATTCTTTCAGACAATTGTTATACCTGTCACGGACCGGATGGGAACAAGAGAAAGGCCGGACTTAGGCTGGATCTTGAGGAGACTGCTTTTCTTGAGCTAAAGGAAAGTCCAGGAAAATTCGCTTTAGTCCCAGGAGAACCCAAAAAAAGTAGGGCCTATTTGCATATCATTGCTGATGATCCTGAGGTAATTATGCCACCATCAGATTCTAAATTAAGTTTGAATTCTAACGAAAAGAAATTGATTAAGAAATGGATTGAACAAGGTGCTAAATTTGAAAAACACTGGGCTTTTATGCCTCCAGTTAAAAAAGAGGTGCCAAAATCTGAAAAATCACAATGGGGTAATAATGAAATTGATGCGTTCATCCTTAAAAAATTGGAATTGAATATTTTGGTTCCTTCAGAAAAAGCATCTGCAGAAACATTGTTTCGCAGAATAAGTCTAGATCTTACGGGGCTCCCACCTCGCCCAGAACAAGTTAAAGGATTATTGGGTAATGATACTGATGACTTATCTAAAACAATCGATGGGTTTTTAGCTTCATCAGGTTATGGAGAGTATTTGACACAATCATGGCTAGATTTGGCCCGCTATGCGGATTCACATGGCTATCAAGATGATAGCTTTCGTACAATGTGGCCATGGCGGGATTGGGTGATTCATGCTTTCAATAAAAACCTACCATACGACGAATTTTTAACATTGCAATTGGCAGGTGATCTTCTTCCCAATGCAACAAAAGAACAGGTTTTGGCCACAGGTTTCAATAGAAACCATCCGATTACGCAAGAGGGTGGTGTTATCCAAGAGGAATACCGTATAAACTATGTGTTGGACCGTACAAATACTTTAGGTAAGGGTATTCTTGGCCTTACTTTAGAATGTGCGCGTTGTCATGATCATAAATATGATGCCATCTCGCAAAAAAATTATTATGAATTGTTTTCATTCTTTAATCAAGTAGACGAAAAGGGATTACAAATGGATGCCGTGCAGGCAAAAAAACAAAAGTATTACGCCGACCCACCATATATTGAGATTTCAGCAGATGAAACCAAAGATTTACTTTCTTTCATTAATTTGGAAAAAAACACGAAGATAAAGGTGATGGTCATGAACGATTCCGCCCCGAAGACGACCTTTGTTTTAAACCGGGGTGAATACGACCAACCCACTGATTCGGTTGAGCCGAATACGCCTGAGACCATTTATCCTTTTCCGAAAGGATTACCGAAAAATAGATTGGGACTTGCAGAATGGATAACAGACAAGAATAATCCTTTAACAGCCAGAGTCTTTGTGAATCGCATCTGGACTATGTTATTTGGACGTGGATTGGTAGAAACTACCGAGGACTTTGGGGTACAGGGAAGTCTCCCCACACATCCTGAACTACTCGATTGGTTGGCAGTAGATTTTATGGAGCACAATTGGGACATTAAATACCTACTCAAAAAAATTATGTTATCTGCTACCTATCAACAGGAATCTAAATTGCGTCCCGACATAAAGAAAGTGGACCCTGAAAATATATTATTGGCAAGGATGCCCCGATTTCGCATGAGTGGCGAAATGATTCGTGACTATATTTTAACTACAAGTGGACTTTTGAGTACTGAAATTGGAGGGTCTAGTGTAAAGCCCTACCAGCCTGCAGGTCTCTGGGAGGAAACCAATGCAGGAAATGACCGAGGTATTTTGACCACATATGTGCCTGATAAGGGAGATGACCTCTACCGTCGTTCACTGTATACATTTTGGAAACGAACTTTACCACCTCCAAATATGACCATTTTTGATGCACCCACGCGAGATTTTTGTGAGGTTCGTCGTCAAAAAACCAACACTCCTCTTCAGGCCTTGGCCCTTCAGAATGATGTTCAGGTTCTGGAAGCTGCTAGGGTCCTGGCACAGCAAACGGTCGCCAAAAAAGTAGAGAACCCAGATGTTGTTACAGATGTCTTTAGACGTATTTTGTTTCGTTCACCAAAGAATGAGGAGATTTTGACTTTGAAGAAATACTATAGTGATGCACTCAACACATATCTAAAAGATATTGAGGGGGCCAAAAAACTTATCGCCGTCGGTGAATACGAACATTTGAATACTGATCCTGCAGAAACTGCAGCGTTGATGTTGACCGTACAGGTCATTTACAATCTAGACGAAACTATAACCAAAGAATGAGCTATGGAAAAGGATAAAAAGAAGGCAGAAAATCCGTTAAAAGTAAACCGACGCCATTTCTTTTCGCAACTGAGCGTGGGTATTGGATCTTTGGCCTTGGGATCGTTGTTGATTCCTGATTTGTTCAAAGGAGTTGCATCAGAACGTTTAACCCATCCTTTAGGTGTTGCCCATTTTGCTCCCAAAGCAAAGCGCGTCATTTATTTGTTCCAGGCTGGGGCACCTTCACAATTAGAAACATTTGACTACAAACCTACCCTGCGCAAACGGATGGGGGAGGACTTACCAGAGTCTATTCGAAATGGACAACGCTTAACGGGTATGACTGCCAATCAGGACAAATTTCCTTTAATGCCACCAGCTGTAGATTTTAAAAAATATGGTGAGAGTGGTACGTGGATCAGTGATTTTTTTCCATATACCGCGAAGATAGCTGATGAAATTACCGTGATTCGTAGCATGCATACCGAAGCTATAAATCATGATCCAGCGATTACATTTTTTCAAACGGGTAGCCAAATTTCAGGAAGACCCAGCATGGGTTCATGGTTGAGTTATGGGTTGGGTAGTGAAAACAAGAACCTTCCTTCTTTTGTGGTATTGACTTCAAGAGGAAAAGGTAATAGCCAAGGGCTTTACTCAAAATTGTGGTCCAGTGGATTTTTGGATTCCAAACATCAAGGTGTACTGATGCGTTCGGGTAAAGATCCTGTATTATATCTTAACGACCCTGAAGGTATCTCACGTTCTGATAAGCGACATTTGTTGGATCATGTATCGTCTTTAAATAAATTGCATCATGTCGAAACTGGTGATGATGAAATAGAATCACGAATTGCACAGTACGAAATGGCATATCGTATGCAGATGTCAGTCCCTGATGTGATGGACATTTCCAAAGAACCGGAATCTATAATCAAACTTTACGGAGAGGACTGTCAAGTACCGGGCACATATGCAGCAAACGCATTACAAGCAAGAAGGTTGGCCGAAAATGGTGTTCGATTTATACAGCTTTACCATCAAGGTTGGGACCAACATGGTAATTTACCTAATGAAATGGCTGGTCAGGCGAAGGATGTAGATCAAGCTTCTGCTGCCCTAGTGCTAGACTTAAAACAACGTGGTATGTTAGAGGATACATTGGTCATATGGGGAGGAGAGTTTGGTAGGGGTAATTATTGTCAGGGGAAATTTGACCCATCCAATTATGGTAGAGACCATCATCCAAGGGCATTTAGTATTTGGATGGCCGGCGGGGGTATAAAACCTGGACTTAACTACGGTCAAACCGATGAATTTGGGTATAATGTAGTTGAGAATCCGGTACATATCAACGATTTTCATGCTACTTTGATGCACACTTTGGGGTTGGATCATGAACAATTGACCTATAAATATCAAGGCCGTCGCTTTCGATTGACTGATGTGGCCGGTAATGTGATAAAAGATCTATTAACATAGCCTATGGCAGTAGAGAATAAAAGAATATGGGTAGATTATACTGTTTTTGGTCTTTCTATTTTCCTTGCATTTTGCTTATTGTTTGAATCATATATTGAGCTTCCAAATCTAGTAGCATGGATAGGACGTTGGCATCCGTTGGTATTGCATTTTCCGATTGTACTTTTATTGGTTGCCATTTTTTTGGGATTCCGAGGTAAGGATATTCCTAATAATTTACTAGTTGTGGCCACAATAGGTACGTTGGTCACGGCCATTTCTGGTTTTTTTCTGGGTTCGGAAAATACCCCCAAAGGCGACCTCCTTTTTTGGCATGAATGGCTGGGTAGCACATTGGCACTTGCTGTTGTTCTTTGGTATTGGTTAGACGGGATGCAGCTTGGAAAGAAAGTTTATTCTAAAGCTCTTCAAATTTTGATTATAGGATTAGTAGGTTTTACCGGACACTATGGGGGCATGGTAACACACGGGGAAGACTTTTTGGCCCTACCCATAGAAAAAAGACAAAAGAAAATTCCTGAGAACCCATTGATATATCAAGATGTTGTGGGAAGGATTTTAGAAAATAACTGCATGTCATGCCATAACCCAAATAAACAAAAAGGGGAACTGCTGATGACAAATCTAAAGGAACTTTTAAGGGGAGGTGAAGTTGGAAATACTGTAATTCCGGGAGATGCTGAGCAAAGTGAGATTATCAAAAGATTGCATTTACCAAAGGAGGACGAAGAGCATATGCCCCCTGATGGGAAAAAGCCGTTGAATGATCTTGAAATCCAAATTTTAGAACGATGGATTGACCTAGGTGCATCTGACACCATGCGATTAGATCATTTGGAAGATACGGAACCATTGGTAAACTTGGTTAGAGGTTTGATGGAGCCTGACCCAATGGAAAATTGGGCAAAACTTCCAAAAGTGGCTGACAGTACATTGCAAAATTTGTCTACCGATTACATTACTATAAATCGAGTAGCAAGTAATTCGCATGCATTGAGTGTCAATGTTTTCTTATCCCCTAAATTCGATTCATTAGTGATTACCAATTTACAACGGTTAGCTAAAAATATTGTGGAACTCGATATGAGCGGTTTACCAATTGGGCAACAGGAAATGAATATGGTATCTTCTTGTTCCAATTTGGAATGGCTTGAAATTGATGGCACCCCTATTACCGATACTCAGGTAGAAGTATTAAGAAACCTTAGAAATATAAGGTTATTGAAAATATATGATACGAAAATCGGGGACAAAAGTATTCCAGTATTTAAGGACCTTCAAAGCTTAAAAAGCCTTTATCTTTGGAAAACTGATATTTCTGAAGCAGCTTTAGAAAGTTTAAGACTTAGTAGGCCGAGTTTATTGATCAATAGTGGTATTGACAATGAAATCAAGACCTTTTTTGTAGAAACTGATTCCATAACTAATAATAAGTAAGAATGAAATTCAATCTTCAAGGGAAAACAGCAATAGTTACCGGTGGCGGTAGTGGTATTGGAAAGGCAATTTCCAAAACCCTCGCAGAACAACGAGCTAGCGTTCATATTTTGGAACTCAATGTTGATACGGCCCAGGAAAGTGCAAATGAGATTGTTGCTCAAGGCGGTATAGCTTTTGCCCATAAGTGCAATGTTGCGAAACAATCGGAGGTTAAACATGTGGTCGATACCATTGCCCAGAATGCCCAATTAGACATACTCATTAACAATGCTGGTATCGCCCATATTGGCAATGTCGAGAATACATCAGAAGAGGATATGGACAAAATCTATGATGTAAATGTAAAAGGGGTATACAATTGTATCTATGCTGTAATCCCTTATATGAAAAAAGAAGGTGGCGTTATTTTGAATATGACATCAATAGCCTCCACTGTTGGGATTAATGATCGTTTTGCCTACTCAATGTCCAAGGGGGCAGCGTTAACTATGATGTATTCTGTTGCCAAGGATTATATTGAATATGGAGTAAGGTGTAATAGTATATCGCCTGCGAGAATTCATACCCCTTTTGTTGATGGGTACTTAAAAGATCATTTCCCGGGAAAAGAAGAAGAAATGTTTGGTAAACTATCGGCGACACAACCTATTGGAAGAATGGGTAAACCTGTGGAAGTGGCTAATTTGGCACTATATTTATGTTCAGATGAAGCTTCCTTTATTACGGGGACAAATTTCCCTATAGATGGTGGTTTTGTGACATTAAATGGTAACTAAAAAATTAGAGAAGATACTATGAAGTTAATACGATTCGGAGAAGAAGGAAAGGAAAAGCCTGGTGTACAATTAGAGGATGGAACAAGGCTGGATGTTTCCGGTTTTGGTCAAGATTATGATGAAAGTTTTTTTGGAAGTACTGGTATTATTGATTTAAAGGAATGGTTGGTTTCAAATTCAGCAACATGCCCAGTGGTTCCAAAAGAAATTAGATTAGGCGCACCTTTATGCAGACCCTCCAAAATTATCTGCATAGGATTGAATTATGCAAAACATGCAGCTGAAAGCGGAATGGATATTCCCAAGGAACCTGTATTGTTCTTTAAAGCTACCTCGGCTATCGTTGGTCCAAATGATGATATTGTTATCCCTAAAGGCAGTACAAAAACTGATTGGGAAGTTGAACTGGCTGTAGTCATTGGTAAAAAAGCCTCTTATGTGTCTGAGGAAGACGCAATGAAACATGTCGCAGGCTATGTCTTACATAATGATTACAGTGAAAGAGAATTCCAGATAGAGCGTTCTGGGCAATGGGTCAAGGGTAAAAGTTGCGACTCATTTGCCCCTTTAGGGCCTTTTATTGCCACCAAGGATGAGATTAAGGACCCACATAATCTGAATCTCTGGTTGAAACTGAATGGGGAAATGCTACAGAATAGTAACACTACTGACTTTGTTTTTAATATTCCTGAAAGTATAAGTTATATAAGTCAGTTCATGACATTGCTTCCCGGGGATATTATTTCAACGGGCACCCCTTCGGGTGTCGGGTTGGGATTTGACCCACCTCGCTATTTACACCCTGGTGATGTTGTAGAATTGGGGATTGATGGGTTGGGGTCTTCTAAGCAGAAAGCTAGGGCGTTCAGGGGATAATTTATGAGGCATTTGAGCTATAAGGGCCCAAATGAGGAATCCCGAACGATAAGTTCTGTTTTCTATGGACCTATTTTGGCCGCTTTTATTTTAGCCATACTTACAAAAAGAACACGCGCCCTAGGGGCCAATATTGGAATTATAGTGGGGGTGGCCTTCAATATTTATTTATGGTTATATGTGCCACAGGTATTTTGGTTTTGGTGGAATACCCTAGAAGGTTTAATTACCATCATCGTTGCATTGGCAGCAAGTTACTTGGTCAAGCGCCAAGTAAATGAAAGATTGGAGGTAGTCTATTATTCCAGAAAGAAAGAAGTGCTTATTTTAGTAGGATGTTTTGTGGTTATGGTGTTATTCAGCCTTTATCTGCCACAATGGTTAACTTAAACAGATATTTTAATGAAGTTTGTAATAGCTCCCGATAAATACAAAGGCTCTTTAACGGCTTTTGAGTTCTGTAATGCGGTGGAAGAGGGATTAAATATGGTTTTGGAAAAAGTTGAAATAATCAAAATGCCACTCGCTGATGGTGGAGATGGTACCATTGATGTAGTCAAGCATTATCTAAAAGGGAATATTGTTAAGGTCAAGGTCAATGATCCCTTGTTCAGAACCATTGAAGCTCAGTATCTTTTTTCAAAGGAAACAAGAATCTCCTATATTGAAATGGCGGAAGCGTCCGGTCTTAAATTATTAAAGGAAGGCGAAAAGAACTGTATGCTCACAACTACCTTGGGTACTGGTGAACTTATTGCCGATGCCTTACAAAAAGGAGCAAAAGAAATTATTTTAGGAATCGGTGGTAGCGCGACTAATGACGCGGGGATAGGCATGGCATCAGCATTGGGCTTCCGTTTTTTGGACGAGAATAACGCTGTTTTGGAACCAAAGGGTGAAAATCTGATTCACATTAAAACTATTGATTCTTCAGGAGTTAATCCTCTATTGAAAAATGTCGTGGTGAAGGTAGCATGTGATGTAACCAATCCACTTTATGGTAAAAATGGTGCTGCATATGTCTATGCAAGTCAAAAAGGAGCTTCAAATGAAGATATAGAAGCTTTGGATGATGGGTTAAGAAATTATTCCAAAATAGTTCAAAGGCAATTTGGGATTGATGCACAGCAAATTGATGGTGCGGGAGCTGCCGGCGGTATGGGTGCCGGTTCAATGGTTTTCTTAAACGCCCAATTGACCTCTGGTATTGATTTGATCAAGGATTTGGCAGATTTTGATACTAATATCAAAGGTGCTGATTGGGTCATTACAGGTGAAGGTAAGTTGGACGACCAAACACTCTCTGGAAAAACGATCAGTGGGGTCATAAAATCGGCCAAAAATCAAAATATTTCTGTGGCAGCATTGTGTGGTTCAGTAAATATATCAGTTAATACTCAAAAAGAATTAGGATTAGACTATGCAGTATCCATTGTAAAGGGAATTTCAGATTTGGAAGAAGCTATAGCTTCCAGCTATACCAATCTAGTACATGCAACCTATAACTTTGCAAGTATTTTAAAGTAAATTTTGCTATAACCTTAACTTCTTTTGAATGGTTATTAGAGATCTTTCAGACCTATCAAATTCATTTTTAGGTGTTTCCCCGTTAAGAATAGCGAGTTCAACAAGTGTTTTAATACATTCACCCTTTGGTGGTTTACCTTTGCCCTAGCTCATGAAAATAACAAGTCCGACTGCTCCGTAATCGGTTTTAGTTTCGATCCAAGCTTCCAAAACTCCGTTTTCAACTTTCGACAAAACAAAAGCAAGCTATTTTTTTAGCTTGCTCTATTTGGTATCAGTTGAATGTATAAAGTCTAGTTTTAATGTGCTGTCTTCAGTTCTCATGTAGGCGCTTTCAAGCCAATAATAATTCAATTATTGTTAGAAACATCTCATTCACAAATTTTGATTCTTCATCTACATCGTATTTCAAACAAGGCTGGTTTAAATGCCTCTAAAAAATGGTTTTCAAATGTTTGTATGGAAAGATTGCACCATTAGGTCGCCTCCGAAAGTTCACGATGGGGATATTCACTTGACCTATTTTGAAATGAGGTAATTTTCGGATTTTGTATAATTCCATCTTTGATCTCAATTGCTCGTCGGATAGTTTCACTTCCTTCCCATTTTTCCGGGCCTCCCATTATGATGGGCAAATAAGGTGTCAGGTTGTTAGATATTTCCCAAGTGGCCGCATTCCATAGATATGAAGGCGTATGGTCTACAGCATAATAATATACCTTTCCTGTCTTAAATATCGGTGTCTCAAAGTTAGTAGGTTTGGCAAATGAAAAGCCCATACCTTCATCGCAACTGATATCCACAATTAGGCAGCCTGTTTTTAGGCGATCATTTTGATCTTCCGGCATTAGCATCAAGGGGTGGTCGGTATCCTGGAGCATTCCATTTACTATGATATCTACATCAACCAATTCTTCAACAAAGGGACGGGGTTGATGTTCCGGATGTAGCGACATCAGATTACCATCTTGATCTTCCTCGAATTGATAATAATTGACTCCGGCCATTTGGTCGGCCACCAGAAAATAATGTCGTTGGGTAAACACTGTAATGTCCTGTATACCCCTGGCTTGCAATGCGCGTACGGCGCCTCTGCTTACTGAACCGAAACTAAGCACTATTGCTTTGCGATTTTGTCCATAGTTTCCATCGATTCCCATCAGGCTCATAGCATGGTGCACCCCGGCATATCCGGCAATTTCATTATTGTTTTGAAAGATATGCATTTGCCAATCTCCGTGAGCTGACCAACGATGCATGGCCTCCCAGGCAATAAGCGTTAGCTTTCGATCAATAGCTGTTTGTGTAATACCCCTTTGCTGAACACAGTGTGGCCAGCCCCAATGGATGGTCCCCTCTTTCATGTCATCAAAATCTTCCTGTAACGGTTTAGCTAATAAAGCGATATCACAGCGTTGAAAGAGCTCGGAACGACTCAGAACACCACCGCTCATGGCAGCGAGTTGGGTGTCATTCACTCCAAATGGTAAGCCATAACCCTCCTCAAAAAGCAGATGACTTTTGATCTCTCCATCTATCCAATCCAATTGATTAGGGTGGATGGGCACTCTTTTTTCCTGTTTCTTTCTAGAGGTTCCGAATACACCGACTTTAAGTAAACTCATTAGTTTTTGTTTTTTTTATCTTTTTGTTTTTAAAAGCCAAATCCAAAAGATTTGAGGGACTTGGCAAACACGTCAAAGCCTTTAAATATAGCACTTTTTTAAAGTAAAAAAGCCCTCGATTACTAGAAGGCCCGTATTTACTGAGTGATCGCGACATGTTTACCTGAGGGTTTTCCTGAAAACCCTCCCGGCTGCAATTAAGAAACCTGGTAGCTTTCGCTACTGTGTTTTGCAATTCCAATCAGTTATGAAAGCTAATCGCTTTCAACCTTTCTGTAAATACAAAACCACGCTTGCCGTGTGGTTTCTTGAATGATGTGATCGCGACAGGATTTGAACCTGTGACCATCTGTTTGGAAGGCAAAAAAAGTACTACACCTATCATCATAGAATATTTTAACATATTGTATATCAGTATTTTAATCTTATTTGCTTCCAAGAAATAGTGTGCACAAAGTGTGCATTTTTAGAAAAGATGCGCGGGTAAACTATGAGTAAACGATCTCAAATTAATTGAAAAATAGCGTGTGCATAAAGTGTGCATTGAAAACAAAAAAAGGGGCAGACCTTTCGGAAACCCCTTGTTTAAAGTGATGGCACTAGGATTCGAACCTAGGACCGCCTGCTTAGAAGGCAGGTGCTCTATCCAGCTGAGCTATGCCACCATTTTTGATTAAGGGTTATTTGCCCTTAAACAAAAAAGCTCCAAGTTTCCTTGAGGCTTCTCATGTAGTAGCGGGGACTGGACTCGAACCAGCGACCTTCGGGTTATGAGCCCGACGAGCTACCTACTGCTCTACCCCGCGATGTATTGTAAAAGTACTACTTAAAAGCACTTTATTTTATTTTTCTCTCTCAGGTCGAGTAGG
>RCNC010000861.1_pt1 | contig 19992 bp, 12 predicted proteins | sample 2041301 | NCBI WGS metagenome assembly RCNC01 (sample SAMN09708231, study PRJNA481090) | Marine sediment metagenome, whole genome shotgun sequencing project. | biome: marine sediment; feature: ocean; material: sediment; isolation source: Sewage treatment plant 13A marine sediment (STP13A) ...
TTGAATGCAAGAACCTCCTTGTTCCGATGATTGGAAATCGTTTCAGCACCCCTACTCTCTTCCTGGCCGGTTTCTGACAGCATTTCTTCAAGCAAGTTGATTTTTCTCAGTCTTCGCCACCCATCGTACATGCCTGTCTTTCCCGTGGCAACAATGCCCCCTCCATTTTTCACAAATTCTTTGATCTTAATAGTCATATTATCATCCAGGCTTTCCTGGTTGGCGAGAACCAGGACATAGTACTTACCAAGATCTTCCTGTTGCTGGTCAAAGATTATATCAAACGGGATCTGTCGCTGCTGCAGGGCCTGTTCTGCCATATTAACCGCAACCTGGGTCTCAAGTATGTTGTACGCCATGGAAGGATAGCTCCTGAGAACCGCCACCTTTTCTGCTCCCTTCATTTGAGTATACAACTCCTTATGGTTAAGCCAGAAATCCAGGTACTGTTTCCTCACACCTTCGGGGATGTTTCTGCCGAGTGAGCCAATCGTCCTGTTCAGGGCCAGGTTCTCAGCAAAATCCTGGGCTTTATGGTTACCTGTCATGATGAAATTGCCGGTAGTCCGTCCCAGCTTGTAATGGCGGAATTTCCCGATGGCTACCCCATCTTCCCAGCGGGGATTGTTAGTATCTTCGGTCCAGATTACATTTGTATATTGCATGAGGTCCGGGTGGTTTATGCCCGCCTCCCATGCCCTGTTACTTCCCACCAGTCCATGGGGATTGACTTCAATGGCAATCTCCTTGTTCAATGCACGTGCGAACCTGGCACATTCTGCCAGCCTGGTGTTAAAGGTCCAGCAACGGAAATCTATCCATTCCTGTATAACCGGGTCCCTGACAACCACCATTTTCTCCGCCGGATTGGGATCATTCCACATGGGCGGCAGCACATAGGAAACATTTTCAAAGCCAAATCTTTCAATCCGCTCCGCAGGGGAGTATTTATCTGTAAGATATTTCCTGAATGCAGCTATGGTAGCAGGATTAAAGTCTGCCTCTGGAGGATAGTTATAGTCAAAATTATCGAAGTGGATGAAATCCGTTTTAATCTTTTCCACTGCGTAACGTATGATCTTCTCCTTGTAATATTCCATATAGGCATCATGGTTAAAGCAGGGCCTGTAACGAAAGGACTGCTGATAACCGTAAGTGAGCAGGATAGGTTTCCCATTTACATCTACCTGGTACCAAAGGTCTGTTTGAGCCTCCGGAACTTCGGCAAAAAAAGTTTCATATGCCATGGTGTTCCACTGTATGTAAGTATCCACCTTCAACCCGTATTTATGGGCAATGGCAGCAGCCTTTGCAGCCATATCCATATGCTCCTTCTCAGCTTCAAATCCAAATCCCTTGTAACAATAGATATGATATACTGTGATGCCTGCTTCAGCAAGAGATTTAATAAATTCCTCAGAGGTCTGGTAATCATAATATTCCCTTTGCCAATGGTTAAAATTTTCATTGTTCCTGCGCACCTGGAATATCCAGGGTTCATGCGTAGCACCGGCATCAGCAAAACCATCCCGTATCCATTCCGGAGTATATTTAGCCAGGTCACCGGATCCATCCTGGGCAAAGAGTAAACCCTCTTCTGCGAAAATCATAAAATAAATTACGAGGACAATTTGAAAAGTAATTGCGGTCTTTTCTGATTTTCTTAATAATTTCATTGATCAATATTTACGGTAGTTTTCATTTCAATCTCTTTCAAGATAGGACATTTTATACGACTAACTAGCTTTTACTAATATTAAGAAAAGGAGCCATTAAATGATCAAAAAAATCTTACGCTTGATCTTGTTTTACTTTGCTTTCACAGTATTGATTACTTGCCATAGTTCATTTGATCGGGATGGGCCTGAAGTTGAAATCTGGCACGGGCTAAACCAAAAGGTTGGCCATCTGGGAACTGCCCAGGATGATTTTAATGTGATGGGGAAAGTTATTCCTGCAGATTCCATCACATCCCTCACCTACCAGTTAAACAACAGCCCTGATATTCAGCTTAACTTTGGTGAAGGAACACCAGGATATAGAAGGTTTGCAGAACTCGGACACTTTAATGCTGACATTCCAATTGCTGAATTACATCCAGGTGAAAACACAGTCAAGATTATTGCTACTGACAGAGAGGGACAGCAGACCAACCAGAAAGTAATTATTGATCTTCAATCCGGTTCCTATCCTTTACCTGTCCATATTGATTGGAATAAAATTACTGATCCTCAAAACGTAGGTCAATATGTCGATGGTCAATGGGATTTGGAACCCGATGGATTACGGACCATGCACATGGGTTATGACCGCATATTTCTGATTGGTGAAAAAAACTGGCAAGACTACGAAATTACTGCCTCTTTAGTAATAAACCAGGTTAGTGATATTACAAGTCCTGTAAGTGGTGGCAATGGATTAGGAATACTATTCCGCTTTACCGGGCATGTTATTGGTGGACATCGGAATTTTCCCAAAGCGCAACCCAAATGGGGTTATCAGCCCTTCGGTGCAATAACTTGGTTGAGATGGGATCTGGATGAATCTCAAAACCTGCCTTCCAAAGAATTTTACCGGGGTGATAATAATAATACCATAAATCATGGTCAGTTCCCGGTTCAGCCTGGTGTGAGATTCTGGATGAAAGCAAAATGCCAAACTTTGCCTGATAAGAATGATGGAAATGGAGTATCAGTTTATTGTTTTAAAATTTGGATGGATGGAGAAAAAGAACCTGCTCAATGGGATTGGCAGGAAACACAAGTCAGTAAATATGCCAACCGCAGTGGAGGTGTTGCCCTGCTAGCTCATCATGTGGATGTTACCTTTGGGGATATTTGGATAACCAATGTAGTATTCAGCAAATAGCTTCTTTTGATTACTATGATTTAATTACTTCTGATAGTTACTTTTTTCGTGACCCTGGTTTCTTTTGTTCCGTCTGTAACAGTGAGGGTTACAGTATATTTACCTTTGGACAGGTATGTATGGTTCTCCACAGGCCTATAGGATATATCCGAGCCATCGCCAAAATCCCATATGAATCCGATTGGATATCCATCAGGGTCATTCGAGCCCTCTGCTGAAAATGACAGTGGTTGATTTTTTTCACCCGATTTTGGAATTTTGGACCCAATTACCGGGACTCGGTTGCCTGATGGTTCAGATCTGCCCAGGCACCACTCGGCTGCCATTTGCACAAACTTCCATGTCCCGGGGATAAATGACCGTTCAGGGTGAGCAACAGATAAAAATACCCGTCCCCGGCCGTAGAGGGTAGTGGTCAAAGCGGGTGTTTTCCTGATGGTATCGTAGGCAACAACCCAATTCACCAGGCCGGGAACGGCTGGCTTAAAGTCACTGCCTCCGCCATTATAATGTATACTCTCATAGAATGCAAAGCTGTCTGCCAATGATGAATACTTCAATACAGGATGTGCCAGATTCATCTCATAGGTTCTCATTCCTCTTCCGCTGCCAAAAGGATGGTGTCCGGGAAACAGTAACAATTGATTTTCCCTGGAGGAAGGTGTCGTCTCCACCGCAATCAGAGAGCCACCGCAAGTGCCGAAATAACCCATTCCCCTGGCTACAGCCTGCCTGATATTTGCAGCGGCAGCACTCGTTGGATTAAACTTAAAATAGGGTCCTCCGGCCCAGTACAAAAATTTCACATTCCGCAGATCAGCAGTAGCTATCTCATCATTTTCCAGGGATACTTCTAAAACATAACAGTCCAGATAAGTCTCCAGGATTTTCTTTACGGTATTATATGAGTCCGGATTAAGTGGTGACCCCGTAAGAACAACACATGTATCCTTTTGGCTTAAACCACTTGTGGTTGCAATAAATGAAATGATAATACAGCATATGACAAAATACAGTTTCATTATTTTTCCTTATTATTTATTCTCCAGTTCCTGCGGAAGCTTTTCTAACCTAAAAGTATATATATTTTTTCCTTAGTTTACGATTCCTTACTTTTATTTAATAATAATAGAAGTAATAAAATGGATCGAAGAAAATTCATAAGTAGTTCTACCCTTGTGGGAGCAGCTGCTCTTTCCGGCAGTGCTGCCACTTTTGCTGAACCCAGGAAACCAATGAGAATCACAGGTGCCAAAATCTTTCAAATTTCCATTGGTGGACGATATCCGGTTTTGGTGCAGTTATTCACGGATACCGGGATCAGCGGTTTGGGAGACGCTGCAGTGGCATATGGCGCCGGTACTAAAGCTGCAGCTGCTATGGTCAAAGAGCTTGCTAAGAAATTCATCCTGGGAAAAGATCCCTTTAATATTGAGGCATTATGGAGCGAGATGTATGACCATACCTTCTGGGCCAAAGGTGGTGGTCCCATCATCTTTGCAGGGATCAGCGCTATTGAACAAGCGCTATATGATATCAAGGGAAAAGCATTAAATGTACCAGTTTACGATCTTCTTGGTGGGAAAATCAGGGACAAAGCCCGAGTCTATGCCAATGGATGGTCATTTCGTGCCAACGAACCAAACGAGTATGCACTTGCAGCTGAAAAGGTTGTAAATGATGGGTATACAGCCATGAAACTTTACCCCCTGTCTACCTCATTGAATGATGCAGAGGGCCATATCCGGCATGTATCACATCGCTCTATTGACCGAAAGGCAGAAGATCTGGCTGTTGCCCGCGTGAGAGCTGTAAGGGAAGCGGTTGGTCCGGAAATCGACCTTATGCTGGATATGAGTGCCGAATTGACTACGGATGCCATTATTCGCATTGCCAGGAAAGTTGAAGATCAGGACATAATGTTTCTGGAGGAACCGGTGGATCCATTTAATGTGGAAGCCTTGAAAAAGGTGTCTGAACAGGTACAAATGCCTATTGCAGTTGGCGAGCGGCTCTATACCCGCTATGGTTTCCGACGTGTTATGGAACTTCAGGCTGCCGATATTCTCCAGCCGGATATAGGTAATACCGGTGGGATTATGGAAACCAAAAAGATTGCAGCCATGGCCGAGGTGTATAACATGAGAATACAGCCGCATACCTGCTCCAGTCCGGTTGCCACAGCAGCAGCCCTGCAACTGGATGCATGCATCCCGAATTTCTTCATCCAGGAAATTTACCCTTACCGCATCCCGGAGCATTTTCAAATCGTGGATCACGCACCGGAGTTGGATATCAAAAATAGTTACCTCACTATACCGGACAAACCGGGATTGGGAGTTGAACTGGATGAAGAGAAGGTTAAACCCTTTTTGTGGGCTCAATTATAAATGATTCGCATATCCTCCTTACAGTATGGGAACCAGAGGCAAAAGACAGAACTGAAAATCAGTATTATTGAAAACCTGGGTAAGTGTTTACTAAAATAAAACTAAAATGACTGATATAAAGCCTGTCAGCTTTTTTCAGATCCCATATTTCATCATTTGTATGATATTAACTATTCCGTTCATCCTGGCCTCCTGCAATCATGACGTAAAAACCGGAATTGACTGGCTGTATACTGCAGATCTGGATGGAGATGGAATAGTTGAAACCGTAAAGGTTGTGGACCTGAATGGTAATGGCATGCCTGACAAAATAGGGGACCTTCATCTGACCAGATGCAGTGATTCATTCTCAGCAAGGCTTTGGGCCAATACAGAATTCGATGGGGACTTTCATCTGACCGGATGTTGTGATTCATTATCAGCAAGGCTTTGGACAGAGACCGGATTCGATCTTGATGAAGAGCCGGATGAACTGAGGATCTATATCGACCGTAACAAAGATGGAGACATTGATACAACCGAAGGCTGGTATCTGCGCTTCCTTGATCTGGATGATGACGGAATTTGTGATGATCTGGATTCCGACCTTCACGAATTGGACCTGACAGGTAAGGGATTCGTTCACCTCAGGATAAGATACCGTGACACCGATGGAGATGGTGACTGTGATTTGTATTGTGAATTCCCCTCCTACAGGCTGGATGGCCCTGAACGGGTTTATCACTACATCACCGGTAACCGCTGTATGAGGCAGACCTGGAGGGGCCCGGTCCAAAGCTTCAGCTATGGTCTGTATCTGGATGGTGATGATGATGAAAAAATAAGATGGGATGCGGATGGTGCCGGCACCTCAGTGTTCCATGTCAGGCATGGCCGGGAGCTTCAAGGGCTCGGTGTCGAGGGCCGACGTTCGAGTGGTGAAGCACACCACTGGTATGATCTTAATAATGACGGTTTTACTGATATGCACCTGCGGGATTACGGACCAGGGACAATGAGATGGAGCTTTGATCTCGATGGTGATGCTCCAGGCAATTACTGCCTGGATGAACCTTTAATTACATTAGATGCCCATGTGGACTACGATGTCGCCTTTCATACCCTGGGCGAAATACCACACGGATGGTGGTCGGGAAATACGCAAAAACTCTGGAATCTAACAGTCGGTCTGGATTTACCTGGGTACTATCGGGAACCCGGCACTATTTTCGATTTCGGGCATGACTTTGTGCCGGCGGGCTCTAGTGTATATTATACGTTAAATGCACCCTGGCGAATCATCTCTCTCAACTGGCTCGAGGACACAGAAGACGCCGCACGCACCAAAGATGTAAGTTGTCATCGTCTTGAGGGAATCTGGAGTTATTACCACGATTTCGACCAAAAGACCGCATTTATTGGGTCACGCCGTGATTTCGACCGCGATGCCAACTCAGCATTCAGGCTATATCTCTCACCCATAGACAGCCTCTACCATCTTTATGAAGCTGAGGATGGGATATGGTACCGCGATCCTGACTGCCGGAGAAACCATTTTATGTTGCGTCCGACTCTTGAAAACATCAATAGTTATGTACGCGAGATAATCACTTATCGCGACAGTGATAATGACGGTTTCTTTGATACATTTTCTTTTGACCATGACCTGGACGGTAAGCCGGAGAAAGTAATTTCAAGACCTGAAGCAGATCAGGCGGAAATAATCGATATGACCCAAATATGGCGCTGTGGAGAAGCTCTTGATTCTCTGTACTATCGAGGTATTGAGGATACGCTTCCGGTGGATTTCAAGGTGCAGGTTGACTGGGAAAAGTCCAAATACAATCTTATCGCCAGGGTGCAACTTTCATCCTCCAGGCCTCTTGAGGGTTATCAGTTATGGCTCCGGGCAGAAGAAAATGTTGATTACAATATCCTGAGCAACCAATTACTGAAAGATGGCCAGAGCAGCTGGAAATTTAATGAAACAATACCAACAGCACAGTTTATTCTTCCCGGTCCTACAAAAGTGACTGCATACCTGGTGAACAATGTGGGGAGAATTGTAGGTAGCAGTCCAGCAGGAGAAGTGGAGCTTAAACCGCTCAACTCACCAGCGATGCTCCTAGGTTTTTATAATGCCTGGAGAGGAAGCCATGAAAAAGACAGAGAGACTTTGATCCGCATGGCACCTGATGAAGAAGTTAGGACTGGAGAGTGGATAAAACTCGAAGTAGGAGTGGAATTTATGACCGCTGTAGAAAAAACAATGATTTTCGAGCCATTCCTCACCGACCAGACTGAAAAACCACGCTGGTCTCTGGGCAAAAAAGTGTATAGAGTGGGTACTGGCGAGATGCTGGCCACTGCTACTGTTAAACTAGTCTCATTCGGAGAGGAAGTTTTAATGGCAGCAGGAAGTGGAACTGATCCTTCCCTGCCCGTCTCCCTTGAGGACTACCTTGGCATACGGGAGCAAGGTGACAGGATTTATATTCCGCCCGGTAGAACCTACCGGCCCGGATTCAGGATATATATTGACAACCGCCTGATAGAGGACAGAATCCTGTATTACGACTGGATAGAAAATATACCTCAAACAATAATAGTAAAATAACACTCACTATGACCACACGATCTTTTCTGATATTCGGGTTGGTAGTACCGGCCCTGCTTTGCTGCTCAAGAGTTTCCGAGCCTTATTATCTTGATCTTGAAGTGGCTGAGAGTACTCCTGAAGGTCGACACCTCCAGCATTACCCCGATGTTGGGCTTAAGGCAGGTGTTAATCCCCCGGGGTTCACATGGACAAGCCATAATACTGCAAATTCTTATCACTTTGTGCTTTATCAGGACAGTATTGGAGGAAAAATCTACCAGACGCAGGAAGGTCTGACTTCTACGGTGGCTACCCTCAAAAAAGAACTTAAACCAGGTATGTATAGCTGGCTTATTGTTTACAATGATTCTCTCGGGCAGCATGCCGGGCGTTCAAGGCTGCGGAAATTCACTGTTGAAGAGGGACTTCCTGTCCTCGTAATGCCGGATATGGCAGACCTGGAAAGACAGGTCAAAGACCAAAGGCCACGTTTATTCCTTACACCACCTGTGCTAGCCAATATCAAAGAGAAAATCGAAGCAGGAGAGATGCCTTTCTGGGAATTCTGCCTCCACCTGGCGGATTCTGCCCTGGTGGAACCACTATACCCGGAACCTGCACCATACAAGGATGGTAAATTCGAGGTGACCGAATGGCGCAGGATATACACCCCTGGTAAAGTGGGCAGTGCCCACATGGTACGCCTGGCATTGGTATGGAAAATTACCGGAGAACAAAAATACCTTGATGGTGCCAAAAAATGGCTTGTTCACATAGCCTCCTGGGATCCGAACGGCATCACCTCCCATAACCTTCCACTGCCAGACGGATCTATAGGCAATGATGAGGCAGGCATGGCGATACTGGAAAGGATGGCCATTGCCTATGATTGGATAGGAGAAGAACTGAATACTGAAGAAAAATCCCTGGTTCTCTCAAGTTTAAAAGAACGTGGCAACCAGTTGCTGGACTATTATACTGAAAAAGACTTTATCTCTGCTCCCTGGTCCAATCATGCAGTAAGAGCCCTGGCTTTTACCGGACTCGCCGGGCTTTCTGCCCTGGGTGAACTGCCCGAGGCTGAAAAATGGCTGGAATATGTGATCAGGTGTTATCTCACCTCATTTCCCACCTGGGGTGGCGATGATGGCGGATGGTCGCAGGGATTGAGTTACTGGACCGCTTATGTGCTCTGGCAAACCAACTTTTTAGATGCCCTGCAGCTATGCAGTGATGTTGACCTGTATAAGAAACCATTTTTTCGTAACAATGGTTACTTCGCCGTATATTTTCATCCTCCCTACGCGACCAGGGGTGGGTTCGGTGACCATGGGGAGGCTGCTCCCAACCTGGCAGAGAAACTCCTGGTACAGAAGTATGCGCGTGCCTTTAAAGATCCTGTTCTTCTCTGGCAGGCCGAGAATATCCATTACGATGAAAGCCACCTTAACCGGCTTCAGGTAGTACCTGGGAAAATGGACTGGAAGGAATGGTTCATGGAAGATGTAATCGCCATTCTAAGTACCCCCCCTTCCAATTTGAATCCAACAAGTCCTGCCGGAATGCCCCAAGCAAAATTGCTCAGGAATATCGGGTGGACTGCCATGCATTCTGATCTGGGCAACGCGGAAAATGATGTCTGGATGCTCTTTAAGTCCAGTCCATATGGTTCTTTCAGCCACAGCCATTGTGACCAGAACAGCTTTCAGGTGAACGCCTTTGGTAAGGCCCTTATCATTGATTCTGGTTACTATCCCTGGTATGGCAGTCCGCATCACAACCTGTGGACACGCATGACCATGGCGCATAATGCCATACTGATAAACGGGCGTGGACAACCTCATGGAACAATGGCAGCAAGCGGGACTATCGAGAATTTCGAACCCACCGAAGCACTTACCATAGTCACAGGTGAGTGTGCCAGGGCATATAACCTTCCAATGAACGAGTTTACTGTTGATCAATGGTCAGCATACCTGGATAAGCCTGTGCCTGGTATGAAGCCGGAAGCCCAGGTGGTGCGTCGTACGGTGGTTTTTTCCCACAACAAGGAAAATCCATGGATTGCAGTATCCGACTACCTGAAAACGGCAGGTCCGGCTACATTTGACTACATGCTGCATGCACTGGAGAAGATGCAACTGGATCAAAATAAGCAGGAGCTGTTTGTTAAGAGAGGTGACGTGGGACTGGATGTTTATTTCCTCTCCCCGGAAAGTTTGGCATTCCGGCAGTATGACAAATTCCCTGTGGCACCAACAGAGAGAAATGAGGGTGCACCGAATCAATGGCATTTCACCGCGAGTACTACCACCGACTCAGAAGAGATGCGCTTCCTGGTTTTAATGATACCCCACCGCCTTGAAAAAGATGTAAATTCATCACTGGATGTAACAAGACTGGATTATGGTACGGTAAAGGGTTTTCAGGTGGGAGAGGAAAAAGTCCTGGCCTGGTGGGGCGCGGGCGAAAATGGTGATTTTTCCCAGGCAGGATCAAAAGAAAACGCGAAACTGATCATTGAATACTTTGAGAACGGTGAAAAAAGAAAGCGCTTAGTTCAATAAGCCATCAAAGAAACTTATAACTAATATATTTATAATGAAAAGAACATTAATTTTCCTTCTTCTGGCAATGCCTCCTCTTGCCTCATTTTATATCTCCTATGCACAAACCTCACAGGGCCCTTCTGTAACCATTGTTCCGGAAAATGGAAGTTTTTTGTACCTAACAGGTGAAACGGCAATCATGAATATTTCTGTCCAATCACCTGCAGTTAAATCAGATGCATCTTTAATCCATTACAGGCTTAGCCGAAATGGGGTACAAGTCCTGAGAGAAGGTACGATTACCCTCGATAAGGGAAAAGGAAGTATCAGTGCTACACTTAACCAGCCAGGTTTCTTACGCTGCGACATCAAATATGCTACAGATAGAGATACACTGTATGCTACCTGCGGATGTGGTTTCAGTGTGGACGAAATTCTCCCCGGGGGAAAATTACCGGAGAATTTCGATCGCTTCTGGCGCGAGGCCAAAGCTGAACTGGTAAGGATCCCCATTGATGCAAAAATGGAGGAGGTTGATGCCGTTGATCCAGGTGATGCAAAACGCTATAAAGTAAGCCTCGCCAATGTAAACGGTACGCGGGTCTATGGTTGGTTGCACCTGCCTGAAGGAAAGGGACCCTTTCCAACCGTTCTTTCCATTCCCGGATCCGGGATAGGGCGAACGGGACGGTTCGCCGGATTCACCGAAGCAGGTATAGCAGTATTTGCGATAGAGGTACACGGACTGGAGCCACAAAATCATGAAATTATCGGTGCCGCCCAATGGATGAGGCCCAGGGATGAGGAATTGGAATATTTCACGGAATTGCAAAATGGTATCCTGTCTGGCTATCATAGTTTTGGGATTGAAGACCCTTACCGGTATTACCATCGCAGGACACTGCAATCAGCCATGAGGGCTCTGGATTACCTCTACACCCGGGAAGATGTAGACCGGGATAAAATAATTGTATTCGGAGGCAGCCAGGGTGGGGGACTCAGCCTGCTTACAGCCGCCATTGATAAACGTGTCGATGCCATGGTTGCAACAGTTCCGGCGTTCTGTAATAATTCAACCAGGAAGGATAGTCATATACCCCATGTTTCCAGAACCATGTCCTACTATGATGCTGCCCTTGCAGCAAAACTCATTGAAGTACCCGCACTGGTAGGTGTAGGTTTTATCGACGGTACTTGCCTCCCCTCGAACGTTTATTCCGCATTCAATAGTATTACAGGCCCTAAACGAATTGAGAATTTTTACAAGGTGGGACATGGAAGTCCCCCGGACTGGAGAGAAAAAACGATTAAATGGATACTGATTACAATAAAATGAAAAGAAAGCCGATCACAATTCTGTTGGTACTATTCCACCTGGCCTCCTGTATTGGCTTCTCCCAGGAACTGTCCCAACCCATTTACCAGGTCATTGAGGAACTGGATGTCAAAGTGACCATGCGGGATGGGATCCGCTTGTCAACAAATATTTACCGACCGGATGTACCGGGTAATTTTCCTGTGCTGCTTATGCGCTCTCCCTATGGAAACGGCGGGCCGGATGACAAGGAAGGGCATTATTATGCCCGGCGGGGGTATGTGGTCGTTATCCAGGATACGCGTGGCAGATATGGCTCGGAGGGTATTTTTAATGCTATGCAAACGGAGGCCCTTGATGGATATGATACCCAGCAATGGGCAGGGGAGCAATCCTGGTGCAACGGAAAAATCGGGACCATCGGGGGTTCATATCTTGGTTTTACCCAGTGGATGCCTGCCCCCCTTGGAAGCCCCTACCTTAAAACCATGTTCCCAACGAAAACATTCTCAGATTTTTACAGGGAAGCATATGTGGGTGGAGCCTTCCGAATCTTAAGGTGGAGTTCCTGGAGCTATCATATGTCACGTCCGGATATTGTTGACATGTCTTTTTTGCAAGAAACAACTGACAGTGCCTACAGGGTAATCCCATTTATTGAACAGGATAAAGTATTGGGGTGGAGAATCCCATTCCTCAGGGATTGGCTGGCTCACCCGGAGAAAGACCTGTACTGGGACAGGTCATGTATTGGAGATAATTATTCAGATATCAGGACTTCTGTTTACCATTTAGGAGGATGGTTCGACAGCTTTCAGCAAGGTACCCTCGACAATTTTATGAGAATGACAGCACAAGAAATAGATCCTGAAACCAGGGCAAAACAAAAACTGCTTATGGGTCCCTGGATACACGGTTCGGAATCACGTTTTACCGGAGACCTGGATTTTGGAGAAGATGCAGATTTTGATACCAGGGAGCTTAAACTGCGCTGGTACGACAGCCAGTTAAAGGGGATAGATAACGGGATCATGAAAGAGCCCCCAGTAAGGATATTTATTATGGGTAAAAATGAATGGCGATATGAAAATGAATGGCCATTGGCAAGGACAGATTACCGGGAGTACTACTTTCATAGCGGTGGAAATGCCAATACCCTTGAGGGAGATGGCAACATTGATACAGCTATCCCTGGTAATGAAAGCCCCGATATTTTTGTTTACGATCCTGAAGACCCGGTTATTACACCTGGAAGAGATGAACCAATCGACCAACGGGAAGTTGAAGCCAGGAAAGATGTCCTGGTATACGCTACCGGAATACTAAAGGAAAGCATTGAAGTTACGGGTCCGGTGGAAGTGGTTTTGTATGCCTCAAGCTCGGCCATAAATACTGACTTTACAGCCAAATTGGTGGATGTTTACCCCGACGGAAAAGCCATCCGTTTGTGTGAAGGGATCATCCGGGCCAGCTTCCGTGATCCCGAAGCTCCTCCATTAGCTATCCAGCCCAATAAAGTTTACAAATACAATATCAGTCTCTGGTCCACCAGCAACCTGTTCAAAGAAGGGCATCAGATCCGGGTAGAGATCTCCAGCAGTAATTTCCCAAGGTTCGACAGGAATTTGAATACAGGAATTTTCCCTGCAATGGATACAACAATTGTGAAAGCTACACAAACAATATATCACAGCAGGGAATATCCATCGTGTATTGTACTGCCGGTTATTTACATCGAGCCGTAAATGGCAAATTACGCCTTGCTGCTATGGATATCTAAAACAAAGAAAGTCATGAAGAAAAATATTAAATCAGAAATCAGAAGGTCATCATTCTTTTTAATACTGCTCATTCTTATTGGTTCCTGTACATCTGATAAACCGGGAGTTTACGAGAGAATTAAAAAAGCTGTCGACAATATATGGTTAATTAATACTCATGAACATCTTATATCAGAAGATGGGAGGCTTACGCTTACAACAGACCTGTTTTATCTGTTAAACAGTTACGTAAAGCATGATCTTATATCATCCGGGATGAAAGAAGAAGATCTTGAATTTGTCTTAGAGCCTGATAATCCGCTTGAAGAAAGATGGGACAAGTTTCATCCCTACTGGGAAAAAACCAAAAATACAGGTTATGCCCTGTGCCTGACTATAGCTGTAAGGGATTTGTTCGGTATTGAGGATATAAATGAAAATACTTATAAGGAATTGAATGAGATATTGCTTGCTTCTAATAAAAAAGGATGGTACAAATATGTTCTAAAAGACAGGGCTTTGATAGATGTATCAATACTTGATCCTTTGGAAAAGATTACTAAAATCGATAGTAACAATTCTAAGGAATATTTTGTTAAAGTAAAACGCTTTGACAAGTTTGTAACTATTAATAATAAACGTATTAATGAAATTGGAAAGCAGGCAAATGTTAAAATTTATGCATTAACAGATCTCCTAAATGTTCTTGATGCGGAATTCCGGAAAGCTATTATTGAAGAAGGCATTGTTGGAATAAAATCTGGCCTCGCTTACGGCCGAATACTGTACTATGAAGATGTCCCTCAAGCAGAAGCAGAAAACATATTTAATAAAATGTTTCAAAGGAGGCAACTGCTGACAATAGATGAATCAAAAAAACTGCAGGATTTTATGATGCACCAGGTAATCGAGTATGCTTCCAAATATGGCCTTCCTATTCAAATCCATACAGGTTTACGTACGGGCAACAGTATTAGAAAGCCAACCGAAACCACAAATGCCACTCACCTTGCAAACCTGTTCCTCAAATACAAAGAGGCGAAGTTTGTTATTTTTCATGGCAGCTATCCCTATATGGCTGAACTTACCGTACTGGCTAAGAAATTCCCTAACGTTTATATCGATATGTGCTGGATGCATATTATCTCCCCAGAAGCAAGCAAGCAATACCTTGAGGAGTGGCTTTTGACAGTACCCTCCAACAAGATAATGGCATTCGGTGGTGACTTTGGAAAAGTTGTTGAGGGTACATACGGACATTCTGTTATTGCGAGGAAAAACGTTACTGAAGTTCTTACAAAACTGGTAGAAGATGGGTATTATTCAGAAGAAGATGCCATTTTGATTGCAAAAAGAATTCTTCGCGAGAATGCCCTCGAATTATATCAACTAAAAAGGGTTGGTGATTTTTTTGAAAGATCCGAATAAATCATAATGAAAAGATTAAATCAATTTAAGACTATTATGTTATGCATATTAAAAATTATCTGATATTAACCGGCATAGTAGGTCTCGGGATTGCCTTTGGATCTTTAACAGGTTGTGGAACTAATAATCAACAGGAAGAAGCAACTTCTCCAAACATCATTTTTATTCTGGCTGATGATCTGGGCTATAACGAACTGGGTTGCTATGGCCAGGAAATCATTAAAACCCCGAATATTGACAGGATAGCAACAGAAGGAATACGGCTTACCCAACATTACTCCGGTAGTCCAGTGTGTGCTCCCTCGCGCTGCGTGTTATTGACCGGCAAACATACGGGCCATTCCTATGTGCGAAGTAATTTTCAAATAAAAGGCGGGGATGGCTTTTGGGGTCAAAAACCTCTTTCCGACAGTTCCATAACCATCGCGGAATTACTTAAATCAAAAGCTTATTCGACAGCTGCAATGGGTAAATGGGGACTTGGAAAAACCGGATCGGAAGGAGATCCGAATAGGCAGGGTTTTGACCTGTTTTTCGGCTTTAACTGTCAAGGTCATGCTCATAATCACTATCCAAGATTCCTTATAAAGAACCAGGATACAATCTGGCTTGCAGGCAATACCAGGGAATTATCCGGAGAACAATATTCACAAGACCTGTTCATTAAGGAAGCGCTACAATTTATCAAGAACAATGAAACCACACCCTTTTTCCTTTACCTTCCTTTCACCATTCCTCACCTGTCAATCCAGGTACCGGAAGAATCGTTGGAAGAATACAAAGGAATTTTACAAGAAGACGATTATAAACACAGGGATCATTATCTTCAACATCCTACTCCCCGTGCCGGGTATGCCGCTATGATCACTCATATGGATAAAGGAATCGGACAAATCATGGCATTATTGAAAGAATTAAACATTGAGGACAACACTTTAATAATTTTTACTTCCGACAACGGTCCAACCTATGACCGCCTAGGTGGTTCCGACTCGGAATTCTTTAAAAGCGCAGGAGCGTTCAGGGGACTGAAAGGAAGTGTTTATGAAGGCGGTATCAGGGTTCCTTTTGTTGCCAGATGGCCGGGTAAAATAAAACCCGGAAAAATAAACGATCACATTTGTGCTTTCCAGGATATTCTCCCAACGCTTAGTGAAGTTGCTGGTGTTTCTGCGAAAAATCCTGATGATATTGACGGAATAAGCTTCGCTCCTGCCCTTCTGGGAAAAGATAAGCAAGTAGAACACGAATATCTGTACATGGAATTTGCGAGTTATGGAGGGCAGCAAATGGTACGAATGGGAGATTGGAAAGGGGTAAGGCAGAATATGTTTAAGGATAGCCTTCAGATAGAATTATATAAGCTGTCAGATGATATCGGCGAGCAAAACGATGTATCTGAGCAGCACCCGGAAATAGTTGAACAGCTCAGGAAAATAATGAAGGAAGCACGGATCCCATCAAAAGAATTTCCCTTTAAACAAATTGATCCATAAATGAAAGAAATAAAGACATCTGTAATTATCATATATGCTTTAGCTTATATATGTATTCAGGCTAATGCTGAAGGATTGAAAGGCCAAACGACCAACAAAGACCGGATCCGGCCGTACTCAGAAAATCCAATGTATTGGCAATATAAGGGAAAACCTGTATTGCTCCTGGGCGGTTCAAAAGATGACAATCTCTTTCAAATTCCTGATCTGAAGGAACATCTTGATTTGCTGGCAAGCATAGGAGGCAACTATGTTCGCAATACAATGAGCGACAGGAAGGACAAGGGTTTTGAGGTTTATCCGTTCAAAAGATTGCCCAACGGCAAGTATGATCTGAACCAATGGAACGATGAGTATTGGAACCGTTTTGAGAACCTGCTCAAATTGACCGGCCAGCATGGTATTATTGTACAGATCGAGGTGTGGGACCGGTTTGATTATACGGACCATGATAGTTTCAAAACCTGGAAATCAAATCCATACAATCCTGCAAATAATATCAACTACACATCCGCAGAATCCGGGCTATTGGCGGAATATCCGAACCATCATCCGAGCGCAGACAAACAACCCTTCTTCCACACAATACCGGGGATGGATGATAATACTATGGTACGTCAATTCCAGGAAGCTTTCGTGGACAAGATGCTCTCTTATTCGCTGCCCTGCGGCAACGTGCTGTATTGCATGAACAATGAGACCAGTACCCATCCTGTATGGGGGCAGTATTGGATGAAATATATTAAGGGCAAGGCCGACGAAGCCGGTGTTGAAGTCTATGTGACCGATATGTTCGACGTTGGTTGGGACCTGGAAACTGAAGAAAAATTCCTGCTATCTTTCGACCGGCCTGATCTTTATACTTTCCTCGACATCTCGCAAAATACCAGCAATAAGAACACTTTTACAAAACAATGGCAAAATATATTGTTTGTAAGGGATCGCATAAAGAACAACCCACGCCCGATAAACAATACCAAAAATTACGGGTCTGACGAGAGGCCGCCAACTAGTAATTATCACAAAAGAGTATGGCAACGCTGGGGTACTGTTTCGTCCGTACAGAGTTATGTAATGAATGTGATTGGCGGTTGTGCCTCGACCCGTTTTCATCGCAATCCCAGCGGTCTCGGCCTGACCAAACCCGCCCAGAACTGCATCAGGGCCCTTCGTCAACTTGAAACCCTTGTAAAAATATGGGAACTCACTCCAGGCAACGATCTCCTGACGGACTGTGAAGACTCGAAGGTCTTTCTGTCTGCCGATCCGGGCAGAACATACATTCTTTTCTTTATGGAGGGTGGCTCCGCCAGTTTTGATCTGACAGGTTTCAAAGGCAGTTTCAGCTTAAAATGGATTAATCCTTTTACCGGGCAATGGGGCCAAGAATACAAAATCGCTGGCGGTAAAAGGGTAACAATTTCAGCACCGGACACCGGAAGTTGGATTGCCATCATCCGTGCAGCCGATCTGCAACAATGATGTTTCGACACAGGTAAAATAAATGAATAGAATAAGGTTAAAATACAACTAGTGTAACTAACAAGTCTGCTATATTATGCAATAAGAATTCGTGTTCAATGTAAATAACAGGAAGAGACCAAGGTTGATTTAATAATATAATTTCATCATAATTCTATGAATTTATCAAAAATTTTACTCGTATCTTTTTTAGCCTTAATTGGTTGTAATCAGGAGAAACAGAAACTCAATGTGTTGTTTATCATAGCCGATGACCTTACGGCTACAGCAGTATCAGCTTATGAGAACAAGGCATGCCAGACACCAAATATCGACAAACTGGCCAGCGAGGGGGTTCGTTACACAAGAACCTATTGCCAGTATCCGGTTTGTGGTCCTTCCCGGGCGTCCTTAATGTCGGCGTATTACCCAAATGCCACAAAAACATTTGGTTATGTAAGCGGGCGTGAAAACATTGGCCCGGACCGAAAAACATGGTCGCAATTATTCAAGGATAATGGTTACTACACAGCTCGTGTAAGTAAAATTTTCCATATGGGTGTACCGATAGATATTGAAAATGGATCAAACGGTACCGATGACAAAGCTTCCTGGATGGAGCGATTCAATAGTAAAGGTCCGGAATGGAAAGCTCCGGGAGAAGGTGAATTGGTACAGGGAAATCCCGATGGCATACTCCCGATAAAAGGCGGTAATGTAATGACTATAGTGAAGGCAGATGGGGATGATCTTGTTCACGCCGACGGAAAAACGGCACAGAAGGCATGCAAGTTAATCAGGCAGCATAAATACGAGCCCTTCTTCCTTGCGGTAGGTTTTGTCCGTCCACATGTACCATTTGTAGCGCCCGGGAAATATTTTGATCTCTACCCTTTTGAGGTAATTGAAATGCCGGAGAAAATTGAAGGAGATTGGGATGACATACCCAAACGAGGCATCAATTATGTAACTAGTGTAAATGCCCAAATGACACTTGAACAGGAAAAGAAAGCCGTTGCTGCCTACTATGCATCAGTAGCATATATGGATGCCCAGGTTGGAAAGGTTCTAAATACGTTAAAAGAAGAAGGGCTGGATGACAACACGATAGTAGTTTTTACTTCCGATCACGGATTTCATTTAGGGGAACACAATTTTTGGATGAAGGTGAGCCTCCACGAGGAATCAGTTAGGGTACCAATGATTATTAAGGTTCCAGGGAAAAAACCTAATGTTTGTCATTCGTTTACAGAATTGCTCGACCTTTACCCGACAATTGCAGAACTGGCGGGTTTACCCGTTTCAGAACATATTCAGGGAAAAAGCCTGGTTAAAACACTTGATAACGCAAAACATGAAGTTAGAGACATGGCATTTTCTGTAACCCACGGAGGGCAATCCTTCCTGTTGCGTACCAACAAATGGGCATATATTCAGTATGACGAAGATGCAGGTGCAGGTATCGAGCTATTTGACATGGAGAATGATCCTAAACAGTTTACAAACCTTGCTGATAACTCTGATTACGCCCAAATAGTTGCCAGCTTTAAGGAAAAAGTAAAGAATCCACCTTCTGAGAAGGTGGCTTTGAAATACCCCCATAGGGGGCTTTAAAAATCAAAACGATGTTGTTGTTCTTCTATGCGTTTTTCCTCTTCCTCCTGGTGCTTCACGTACCTCTTTATTACATCTTCGTCGATGCCAACCGTGCTGACAAAATAGCCTCGAGCCCAGAAATGATTTCCCCAGTATGGCTTTTCTTTCATCTTTGGGTAGCTTTTGAACAGCTTTATGGCCAGTTTACCTTTCAATATCCCCATCATCTGAGAAACAGACACCTTCGGAGGAATCGTCATGACAACATGAATGTGGTCACTCTGGACACTCATTTCTTGAATCTCGCATTTTTTCCATTCACACAACATCTTTATATCCTCTTCTATCAGCTTTTTGATTTCTCCTGTCAAGATTCGAAACCGGTATTTGGGTACCCAAACAATATGATACTCACACTTGTAAATAACATGAGATAGTTTTTTGTACTTACTCATGCTACAAATATAGGCATAGCCGACAGAACATTACCACCCCCGAAGGAGGTGGGTTTTTAATTTAAACTAAACGTTTTGAGAAGATGTTACTGGAGC
>RCNC010000862.1_pt1 | contig 19985 bp, 12 predicted proteins | sample 2041301 | NCBI WGS metagenome assembly RCNC01 (sample SAMN09708231, study PRJNA481090) | Marine sediment metagenome, whole genome shotgun sequencing project. | biome: marine sediment; feature: ocean; material: sediment; isolation source: Sewage treatment plant 13A marine sediment (STP13A) ...
AGCCCGCTGGATCTTCGATGGGCTGGCCGACCTGCAGAGCTTCTGAGCCATTCCCCACCGGCAACGGCGGCCCGGTCCTATTTCATGCGACACAATAAATAAAAGGGACGCCCCGGAGGGCGTCCCTTTTCCGTCACGATCCGGCAACAACTTCCGGCGGACCTGGATTACCGCCCGCCCATCCCGCCGGCACCAGGCTGGCTCGAGCCGGTGGGCAGGGAGAGGCTGAACTTGATGTCCGTTTCCAGCTTCTCATCGCCGGCGTCGAGGGCCTTGAGCACCTCTTTGATCTTGACGATCTTTTTCTTCTTGTTTTTCACCGGCTCGTACCCGGTGTGGCCCGGCTCGATGTAGAAGTAGCGAACCTCGGTGGGCAGTGAATCCCAGTCAGCGTCGATCCCGGGGCACTCTTCCCCGTGGGCCAGCAGGCGCAGCACCGGCTTCTTCTCCCCGGGCACCTCGGCCACCACGGCGAGAAACTTGATCGTTGCCGGGCTGAGCCCGTGGCTTGTCATATCGTTGACGCCCTTTTCCAGCCCCATCAGCACCTCCACCCCCTGGTGGTTGGTGTTCACGGTGAGCTCCACCGGAATGCAGCGCACACCCTCCCCGGCCGCGGCGGGCACGGCGGAAAGCAGCAGGAAGATGGCCAGGGCCACGAAAAGATGTTTCATCGGTCTCCTCCTTCTACGGAACAGTGTTCAAAAAAACCGTCAGCCCCTCGACGGGGCCGGCAAGTGAATCCCTCGGCAGTCTGATTCATTTAAAGTGCAGCGATGATACCGATCTACCGAATCATACAACAAATAACTACGAACCGGGCCCGTCCAGGGTTTCATGGATAACACCGGGGTCCACTTCCACCGCCTGCAGGTGGTTCCCCAGCACCCAGGGGATGGTGAAAAGCAGGCCGCAGAGGGCCAGGACGAGGATGGGCCGGGCCGTGACCCTGCGGCGGGCCACCAGCACCAGGGCGGCAAAGGTCCAGCCCAGACCGGCGGCGGCGAAGAGGTCCCAGTCCTTGTACGCCCCGAGATCGGGGTTCCAGCAGAGGGCGAAGCACTGCAGCGAGATGGCAGCAGTGAGGGCAAAAGCCGCCAGGTTGCCCGGGATCCGGCTCCCCTCGCCCTTCCCCCGGCAGAGCATGACCAGGAGCAGCGCCAGGATCGCGGGAAGAGCCGCCAGCCAGAGCTGGTTCAGGGCTTCGAAGAGGTGGGCCGGGGTGAGGAACCCATACTGGAAGTGCTCATAGGTGTCGGGGTCGAGGAGGAAGACAAACTTCATCGCCGCCAGGTGGGTCTCACCGAACCGCTCGGCACCGAACCCGGCCAGGCGGCAGAGCCCGAAGGCGGCCGCCAGGGGCAGGGCGGCGCCGGCCACCAGGGCGGTGAGGCCGCCGTCGCTCCGTTTCCCCCCCGGATCCTTGCGGCCGCGCCCGGCCCACCAGAGACAGAGCAGCGTGGGATAGAGCCAGCCGGCCAGCAGGTGGAAGGAGACCGCAACGGAAAGCACCGCCGCCGGTGCGAAAAGCCCCCGGTGGGGCTCTCCCAGGTAGCGCACCCCGATGTAGAAATAGAGCAGCATCAGCAGCGCCACCACGGTGTAGTTCTCCACGTGGCCGAAGAGCAGCTGGACGTAGCCGCCGCTGAGCGCCAGCGCCAGCAGGGCCAGCCGCAGCAGGGCCGTGCCGGCCAGCCGGCGAACCAGCAGCAGCAGCACGATGACAAAACACCCGCCGGCCAGAGCACTGATCAGGGCAAACGCGGTTTCCGCGGCGCCGGGAAAGCCGGCGGCGACGAACAGTTTGTAGACCGCGGAGTGCAGCAGCAGCTCCAGGGCCTCGTCAAAGGTGACGTGCCAGCCTTCGTGGTGGACATACCAGGTCACCGCCTTGATCAGGTGCTCGCTGTCCCCCAGGGCCAGGTTGCGGTCGCGCAGCAGCCAGAAGACGCCAGCCGACAGCAGACCGGTGCCGGCCCAGGCCGGGCCCGGATAGCGGCGGAAGAACCCCTCGGCCCACCCGGCCGCCGGCTGGAGATAGCCGGCCAGCCGCTCCCCCACCCGGGGCAGCGCCGCGGCCACCAGGGCCAGCGCCAGCAGGATGCGGAGCCAGAGGGGCACCAGGGCCGCATGGCCCAGGCCCCAGAAACGCCCGCCCTGGTCGGCCAGGACAAAAACAGCGGCGCAACAGATCGCCGCCGCCAGGGGGAACCAGCGTTCCACCCGGCCGCTGTGGGAGTGATTCATGATCAAACCGTGTTGCCGGCCGCGGCCGGGCCGCGGGTCAGACACCGTGACAGTAAAGGTAGATCCAGTTTACCAGAAGGATCAGTGGCAGGCCCAGCCTGAGGCTCCAGCGGGCGGCCCGGCTCTCCAGACGGACCCGGGGCCGGGGCAGCCGGAAGGCCGCCAGGATCAGGGCGTAGATCACGTAGAGCACGGTGAGGATGCAGAGCACCGCCCCCAGGGGATTGAGGCTGAACGCCTCGGCGAACTGGCCGTGGACCACGTGGCGGAAAGCGCGGGTCATCCCGCAGGTCAGGCAGGGGATGCCGGTGAAGGAGTGGAAGGGGCACTTGTACCAGTTGGTGAGCACCGGCGGCACCAGCCGCGCCACCGCCAGGACCACCAGCCCCATCATGCCCCAGATCAACTCGTGATCCACCCCCGGTTCCCCGGAGCCGGGCCGCCAGACGTAAAAATGCATGCTCGATGCTGCTCCCGGGTTATCGATTTCCGGCCAGCCCGGCCAGCATGCCGGCGCCGAGACCGAAGAAGAGGAACAGGATGCCGCAGGCACAGCAGAACAGCAGCGGCAGCAGCACCGCCAGCAGAGCCCGTCCGGTTGTGGTCTCGTGCATCTCCCGGGCGCCGAACACCTCGGCCACGATGGCCCAGACCCCGCCGATCAGGCCGCCGCAGAAGGGAAACAGCTGGAACAGGGCGGTGGCCCCGGTGGCATAGCAGACCACCCGGTAGGTGGCCTCGAACCCGTTCTTCGCCCCGCCGGTGATCATCAGGCAGACGTGCAGGATCCCCGAGGAAATGAAGGTGCCGAGGAGCACCAGCACCGGGGAGAAGATCGCCATGGTGAGCAGGATCCCGGTGGAGAGGAACCACCCCTCGGCCGCTGCGCTGTCCGAGAGGAACCCCATGCTCTGCATCATCAGGTTCCAGAACAGGCCGCCCAGGACCCCGATGGTGCCCAGCAGCACGGCGAAGATCATCGGCGACGCGAGGTCACCCGACGTCTTCATCCGCCGGAAGGTGGCGGTGGGCTCGATAAGAACCGCGCGGATCATCTCGAAAATCGCCGGGAAGTCGAGCCAGGAGGACCGGCACTCCCAGGCGGTTTCCCCGCGGGCGGTCTCTTCCCGGTGGACCGTGTCTGTCTCACCCCCGCCAAAGCCGGGGATCTTGCCGCAGAAGGAGCACTGGCCGTGTCCGTCCATGGCGTTGTATTCGTTTCCGCACTGTTCACATCTCAATTTTCTGCCCTCCGCTGACGTGGCTTTCGCTATGACGTTCTATTTTACATAATTACGCTCACAGGGAAACGTGTATTCTTATCGGACTTATGAAACCCGGAACTCCACTAAAACGTAAATATAAGGACTTCCCCGTCAATCCGGGGAAAATCCATGGAGAGGATTCAAAAAATGACGATCACCATCCGGGACCTGACCAAGACATACAAGGGCGGCGTGACCGCGCTCAGCGGGGTTAACGTGGAGATCCCCGCCGGCATGTTCGGCCTGCTCGGCCCCAACGGGGCCGGCAAAAGCACCATGATAAAAATCCTGGCCACCCTGCTGGAGCCCTCCTCCGGCGAGGTGATCATCGACGGCCTCGACGTGTCGAAGGACCGGCGAAAGATCCGCTCGCGGCTGGGCTACCTGCCCCAGGAATTCGGGGTCTACCCCAAGATGAAGGCCCGCGAGTTCCTCGACTTCACCGCCCGCCTGGGCGGCATCCCCAAGGGCGACCGGGAGAAGCGGGTGGACGAGCTGCTGGAGAAAGTGGGGCTGGCCGATGCGGCCCGGCGCAAGGTCAAGGCCCTCTCCGGCGGCATGCTGCGGCGGCTGGGCATCGCCCAGGCGCTGATCAGCGATCCGAAACTGCTGATCGTCGATGAGCCCACCGTGGGCCTGGATCCCGAAGAGCGGATCCGTTTCCGCGGTCTGCTGCAGGACATCGGCAAGGACATCGTGATCATCCTCTCCACCCACATCGTCGGCGACATCTCCAGCACCTGTGAGAACCTGGTGATCCTGGACAAGGGCAAGGTGCGCTACCGCGGCTCACCATCGGAACTGACGGCCAAAGCCGAGGGCAAGGCCTGGGAAACGGTGGCCGAGGAAAAGGACCTGCCGGCGATCAAGGAGCGCTTCAGCGTGATCAGCACCGCCCCACGGGGCGACCGGCTGCACCTGCGGCTGGTGGGCGAGGGATCGGCCAACGGCCTGGAACTGAAACCGGTGACCCCGAACCTGGAGGATGCCTACATCAATTTCATGGGCGGCCTGGAGGAGGAAGACAATGTTTGACCTCGCCGGAATCATGGGCCTGGCCAAGTACGAAGGCCGGCTCCTCCGCCGCACCTGGAAGTTCTGGATCCTGGTCTGCCTCGGGCTGATCTTCCTGGTGGCGGTGAATATCTACTACAGCGTCATCCACAACTTCTTCTCCGGCTACTCGGGCACCATCGGCCTGCTCTCCGCCGGACTGGTGCTGGAGATCGTCTACTCGCAGTTCATCACCCTCTTTGCCGTATTGCTGATCTGGTTCTGCTACGACTTCATGAGCAAGGACCGCAAGTGCCGGGTTGACGGGGTGCTGCACTCACGACCGCTGAGCACCTTCGGGCTGGTCTGGGGCAAGTTTCTCGGAGCGCTGATCCCCACCTTTGTCACCGCCCTGATCCTCACCGCGGTCTCAGTGTGCCTGCGCTTCATCCCGATCTTCCAGCTGCCCTTCCGGCTGGCCCCGTACCTGATGCACCTCTTTGTCACCATCCTCCCCGGGCTGGCCTTTGTGGTGGCCCTGGTCTTCTTCCTCACCGTGCTGACCAAGAGCCGGGTGGCGGCCATCATCATCGCCCACGCCTACGTGATCATCGACCTGGTCCTGGTCATCGGCCTCGGCTGGTGGGTCAAGGTCCAGTATGTGCCGCTGGTGGACTTCAGCGGCTACGCCCTGACCACCTTTCATTCCGACCTGATCGGCTTCACCGGCTTCGGCCTGCTGCTGCTCCAGCGGGTCTACGTCATCGCGTTGACCATGCTGCTGCTGGCCCTCACCGCGATGATGTACCCGCGGCTCAAACAGGCCGGCCGGGTCTCGCACCCGGTGCTGGGCACCGTCGTCGTTTCCGCCCTGCTGGCCCTCTGCTATATCGGCGGGGGCCTCTGGGCCGGGCACGACGACAACGCCATCCGCGAGGCGGCCCGCGCCGAACAGACGGCGCTGCTGGAAAGCCCGCTGACCAAGGTGACCCACTACGACATCGATGTCGACCTGACCGGCGGCAGCCGGCTGGAGGCCACCGCCCGGATGACGGTGCGCAACGAGGGCGCCGAGACCCAGGACCGGCTGGTCTTCGTGCTGAACAGCGGCCTGGAGGTGGAATCGGTCACCGGCGCCGGCGGCGGCGCCCTGGAGTATGAACGGGGGGAGACCACTCTCTCCGTGACCATCCCGGCCCTGGAGCCGGGCAACGAGACCGAGGTGGCCGTGGCCTACGGCGGCGGCCTGGATCTGGAGATGCTCTTCCTCAACAGCACCGCCGAAATCAACGAGCTGGAAGGGCAGGACCGCAACAACGTGGCCATCCTCGGCTACCTCCCGTCCTATATCGGCTCCCGCTACTCGGTGCTGCTGCCCCAGGCGAGGTGGTACCCGTCACCCAACGTGGACTACGGCTACACCTACCCGGCCAAGCGCCCGGAAAACTTCGCCACCGCCGACCTGCGGATCACCGTGGCCGAGGGCCAGAAAGCCGTGACCCAGGGATCAATGACCGGCAGTGAACATTCGGGAGGAGCAACGGTCTTCACCTACCGTTCCGACGTGCCGGTCCCCGGCCTCTCGGTGAACAGCGGTGAATACCAGGTGATCAAGGGCGAAGTTGGCCCGATCAAGCTGGCCTTCTACTTCAGTGAACGCCATGCGGGCAACATCGAATTCTTCAACGATGCCCGGGACGAGATTCACACCGAGCTGGAGAAGCGGCTGGCCGACATCGAGGAGCGCACCGGCCTCGGTTTCCCCTACCCCACGCTGAGCCTGGTGGAGGTGCCCGGCGCCCTGCGGGCCTACTCCGAAGGCTGGAACAGCCCCAACCCGCTGATCCAGCCCGGCGTGGTAATGCTCAAGGAGGCGGGCTTCTTCTCCGCCAACTTCGAGCGGACCTTTGACAGCCGGATGGAGCGGGCGGAGGAGAACGAGGAGGAGGCCGACCCCGGCCGGATCAAGGTCGAGATGCTCGAACTGTTCTTCGACATGGACGTGGTCAGCGGCAGTCTGCTGCAGAACGCCATGCCCAACTTCTGGGGCTTCCGCCTCGATCCCAGCGGGCCGCTCTACCCGGTGGCCGGCTACTGCCTCGACAACTACCTCAAGGAAACGGTCACCGGAACGCGTCCCTTCGCCTCGGTCTACATGATGACCAACTTCCAGCAGGTGCTGCAGCAGGGGATCCAGGCCCGCTTCACCGGCAACTCCAGCTGGCAGGAAGCCTTTTACGACGCCACGGTGAACATCGACCGGGTCTACACGTCGATCAAGGCCACCCCGCTCTCCGAACTGAAACCGGAGGACGACCCCGAGCTGTTCTACAACGTGATGGGGCACAAGGGCCGCGGATTCGTGGTCACCCTGCGCGAGGTGCTGGGCGAGGAGGCCTTCCGCACGCTGATCAACGGCCTGGTGGAGCGCCACCAGTACGGCCAGTACACCATGGAGGACCTGCGGTCGCTGGCCAACGAGGTCTCCGGCCAGGACGTGGACTGGCTCTTCCAGCAGTGGACCCACAGCACCGACCTGCCGGGCTACCGGATCAAGGAATGCGAGGCCTACCGCCTCGTCTCGGACGGCGAGGCGCCCCTCTACCAGATACGGGTGGAACTGGCCAACGAGGAGGACGCCACCGGTTTCGCCATCCTCACCATCGAGACCCGCGGGGACGAGGTGGAACGGCGGGTGCGCCTCGACGGCCTGCAGACCGTGGAGGTGGCCCTGGTGGTGCCCGACGAGCCGGAACGGCTGGTGGTGGACCCGATCCTGGCCCGCAACAAGAAACCGCTGACCAGGGACTTCAAGCTGCCGGAGGAACCGGTGGACGCCGCGCCCTTCGAGCGGGTGGCGGTGCTGGAGACCGGGGAGTCCGAGGGGGCGTTCACCGTGATCGTCGACGATCTGGACGAGGGCTTCAGTTTCGAGGGCGAGGCCAAGGGCTCGATGCTGCGCTGGCGCTCATCCAAAGATGACGAGGAGGACGGCGAATCGGGGCCGGAGGAATACCTCCGGGGCATCCCCGACCAGTGGGTCAACTGGACCAACAGCGAGGCCTACGGGCTCTACAACCACACGATGAAGATGAAGGGCGGCAGCGAGGAGGGGATCTACCCGGCCAGCTGGGCCGCCCAACTGCCCCGCCGGGGCCGCTACGAGGTCTTTGTCTACATCGGGGTGGAGGGACAGAACCTCCGTGCCCGCTCCGATGACCGGAAACTGGGCAGCAACTACAACTACACCATCCACCACGAGGACGGCCCGGAAACGGTGACCTTCGATGCCACCGGCGCCGAGAAGGGCTGGAACAGCCTCGGCACGTTCTATTTCTCACCGGACAACGAGGCGCTGGTCCTGCTGAGCGACCAGGCCGACGGAGCGGTGATCGCCGACGCGGTGAAATTCACCTTCGCGGAAAAGGAAGGAGCAACCGAATGACCACCAGACGTTCAGGCGTCCCGATCGCCGCGGCGCTCTGTCTCGCCGCCCTCCTCCTCAGTGCCGCCGGCTGCAGCGAACCGGAATCCAGGGCCGGCCTGGAGGTGAAGATCCCGGTGCGGGTGGAGGAAGCCGGGCGGGACAGCATCGAGGAGCACCTCTCCACCACCGGCACGGTGCGGGCAATCCAGGAGGTCAAGCTGGACGCACCGATGACCGGGTATCTGAACCTCGGCCGGCTGGGCGGCAACGGACGGCGGCTGATCGAGGGCGACCCGGTGCGCGAAGGGCAGGTCATAGCCCTGCTGGACAACGAAGAGACGAGGGTGAACAAGAAGAGCGGCATCGACGCCCGCCGCGCCGAACTGCAGAAGGCCGAGAGCGACTTCCAGCGCTACCAGCGGCTCTTCGAAGAAGGCTTTGTCTCCGAACAGGAGATGAAGAACTACGAAAGCGGCCTGGCCACCGCCCGTTTCAACTACGAGAACACCCTGATCGTGGAGGAGCAGACCCGGATCGTTGCCCCGATCAGCGGCCGGCTGACCTGGCTGACCCGCGAAGTGGACGGGGCCAAGGTAACCGCCGGGGAGGAGCTGGCAGAAGTGATGGACTACTCCCGGGTGCTGGCCGACCTGGAACTGCCCGGCGGCGACATCGCCCGGGTCAAGGAGGGGATGGCGGTGCGGATCACCAACTACGCCTACCCCGACCAGGTCTTCGAGGGCACGGTGCGCTACATCAGCTCCACCATCCAGGCCCAGTCGCGGACCTTCCGGGTGGAGGTGCTGCTGCAGAACCGCGAAGGGCTGGTGCGGCCGGGGATGTTCGTCAAGGCCGACATCGTCACCCGCTCCCGGGAGGACGCGCTGGTGCTGCCGCGGCACGCGGTGGTGGTACGCAACAACCGGCCGTCGGTCTTCGTGGTTTCGCGGCAGAAGGCCGAGATGCGTGAAGTGGTCACCGGCCTCGAAGATGAGGACCGGGTGGAGATCCTCTCCGGTATCGAAGCCGGTGAACGGGTGGTGATCCAGGGTTACGAAACCCTGAAGGACAAAACACCGGTGAAGGTCAGTTCCTGATGAAAGCCATATCCAGCCTGGCGGTCCGTTACCCGGTCACCGTGGTGATGATCTTCACCGGGGTGATTCTCCTCGGCTACATCTCGCTGGACAAACTGGGCATCGAACTGCTGCCCGACATCTCCAGCCCCAAGGTGGTGGTGGTGCTGGAGTCGGGCAACCGGCCGCCGCGGGAGATGGAGGACGTCTTCGGCGAACGCCTGGAATCCCAGCTGAGCACCATCAGCGGCGTCTCCCGGGTCTCCTCGGTCTCCCGGGTGGGCAGCATCATGGTCACGGTGGAGTTCTACTGGGACAACGACATGGACTTCGCCCTGCTGGAAGTGCAGAAGAACATCGGCTACCTCCAGGCGGACCGCGAGGTGGACAGCCTGAGCATCCGCCGCTTCGACCCCCAGGCCGCGCCGGTGCTGCGGGTGGGGATGTTCCCCGCCGGTGAAGAGGCCGGTGGCGGGGGCCAGGGCGCCGACCTGGACGAGCTGCGCCGACTGGCTGAAGACTACGTGCGCCCGGCCCTGGAGCGGCTGCGCGGCGTGGCCGCGGTGCGCATCTCCGGCGGCCGCGAGCGGGAAGTGATCGTGGAGACCGACGAGTTCCTGCTGGATGCCTTCGGCATCACCGTGGACGACGTGGCCGCCCGGGTGAGCGAGGCCAACGTGGACACCTCCGGCGGCACGCTGGAGGAGGACGGCAAGATCTACGTGATCAAGGGGGTGGGCCGCTTCACCGACCTGGACCAGTTGCGGATGCTCACCGTGGCCTACCTCGACCGCAGCAAGGCCCCCTCGGACCTCGTCTCCGGCGACACCGCATTCGACCCGCTGAAGGTGCCGGTGCCCCTCTCCCGGGTGGCCCGGGTCTACTACGGGGACAAGGAGGTGCGCAACCTGGTGCGGATCAACGGCATCGAGGGGGTGGGCCTCTCGGTGCACAAGGAGGGGAGCAGCAATACGGTGAAGGTGAGCGACGACGTGCGCGGCACCCTCGACCAGCTGAGCCGCTCCCTGCCCGGTGTCAGTTTCGAGGTGGTCCGCGACCAGGCCCGCTTCATCACCGGCTCGATCCGCGAGGTGGAGGAGCAGGCGCTGATCGGCGCGCTGCTGGCCATCTTCATCCTCTATCTCTTCCTGCGCAGCTTCGGCGCCACCCTGGTCATCGCCCTGGCCATCCCGCTCTCCATCATCGCCACCTTCGTGCTGATGTATTTCGCCGGGCTGAGCCTCAACATCATGACCCTCGGCGGGCTGGCCCTGGGGGTGGGCCTGCTGGTGGACAACGCCATCGTGGTGATCGAGAACATCTTCCGCCACCTGCAGGCGGGCAAGGGCAAGATCGAGGCGGCCATCGACGGCGCGGCGGAAGTGGGCGGGGCGATCTTTGCCTCCACCCTGACCACCTGCGTGGTCTTCCTGCCGGTGGTCTTCATCGGCGACATCACCGGCGAGCTGCTCAAGGAGCAGGCCTTCACGGTGAGCATCTCCCTGCTCTGCTCCCTGGTGGTGGCCATGGTGCTGATCCCCATGCTCGCCTCGCGGATGCTGAAACAGAAACGCGTCGACGCGGTGGAAACAACGGCCGAACACGTGGTGCGCAGCAAGAGCTACTACGGCCTTCTGGACTGGGCTCTGAGCCACAAGCTGGTGGTGGTGGTGATCACCCTGATCCTCGGCCTCTTCGCCGCCGAGGCCTTCCGGCGCAGCGGCACCGAATTCCTGCCCCGGGCCGACCAGGGCGAGTTCGGCATCCGGATGGTGCTCCCCGAAGGGACGCCGGTGGAGCGCACTGCCGCGGTCTCGGGCTTTGTGGAGGACCTGCTGCTGGAAAACTTCGGCGAGGAGATCACCGCGGTGTACAGCGACATCGGCAAGCGGCGGCTGGAGGACGAGCTGCTCACCGAGGAGGTGTGGGACGAGAACACCGCGCTGGTGCTGGTTTCGCTGAAGCCGTTCGCCGAACGGGACCTGCACACCTCGGACATTATCAACTCCATCGACCCGGTGCTCCGGGACGTTCCCGGCCTGGAGGCCACCTACAACCTCGGCGAGACCGCCCTGCAGCAGACCATCGGTTCCGGTGACGCGCCGGTGAGCATCGAGGTGCGCGGCCCGGACGTGGACCGGCTGCGGGAGATCAGCGACGGGGTGGCGGCCCAGCTGGCGGAGATGAACGCCGCCGGCCGCGGGATCTACAACGTGCGCACCAGCTTCCAGGGCGGCCGCGAGGAGCTGGCGATCCACATCGACCGGCTCACCGCCGCCAGCCTGGGCCTCGATGTGACCACCATCACCCGGCTGGTCAAGCGCAAGCTCTACGGCGAGGAGATCTCCATCTTCCGCGCCGAGGACGAAGACCGGGACATCGCCATCCGCCACCCGATGATGAACCTCGACCAGCTGCTCAACCTGGAAATCGAAAACCCCACCGGCACCCGGATCCTGCTCAAGGACATCGCCCGGGTGGAGAGCGAGACCGGCCCGCGGGAGATCCTGCGCCGCGGCCAGTCGCGGGTGGCCCTGGTGCAGGCAGACCTGGCCGAAGGGGTGACGCTCAGCGAGGTAAGCGGCGATATCGGCTCGCGCCTCGACGGGATGAACGTGCCCCGGGGCTACCGCTTCCTGGTGGGCGGCGAGGAGCAGCGGCGCCAGGAGTCCTTCGACAAGCTGCGCTTCGCCATGCTGCTGGCCCTCTTCCTGGTCTACATGGTGATGGCCTCGCAGTTCGAGTCGCTGGTCCACCCCTTCACCATCATGCTCACCATCCCCATGGCCGGGGTGGGCGTGGCGGCCTTCTTCTTTATCGCCGGGCTGCCGCTGTCGGTGATGGCCTTCATCGGCATCATCATCCTCGCCGGCATCGCGGTGAACGATGGGATCATCCTGGTGGACTTCGTCAACATCCTCCGCCGCCGCGGCATGAAACGCCGCGAGGCGCTGCTGGCCGCGGGCCAGGCCCGGCTGCGGCCGATCTTGATGACCAGTTCCACCACCATCCTCGCCCTGCTGCCCCTCTCCCTGGGGTTCGGCGAGGGGGCCGAACTGCGGGCGCCGCTGGCCTACGCCATCATCGGCGGGCTGATCACCTCCACCATCCTGACCCTGTTGGTGCTGCCGGTGGCCTATGACCTGATCGATCGCCTGCGGCCCTCCGGGAGGGGGAAGGACGCGTGAACCTCCCCACCTTCGCCATCAAGCGCCCGGTGACCACGGTGATGTTCTTCATCGCCCTGGGGGTGCTGGGCGCCATCAGCTACACCACCCTGCCGGTGCAGCTGATCCCCAACTACATCTACCCCAAGATGTTCGTGGTGGCCGGTTACCCCGGCGCCTCGCCGGAGAAGGTGGAGGAGGATCTGATCGAGCGGCTGGAGGCGGAGATCGCCACCCTCGAGGACATCGAGGAGATCGAAGCCCAATCGAACCAGAACTACGGGATGATTACCGTCTCCTACAAACTGGGCACCGATCTCAACTACGCCTACCTCAAGCTGGAGCAGAAGGCCAACGGCCTGATCGGCATACTGCCCGAAACGGCGACGCTGAGCGTCGAGCGCTTCGACACTTCGGCCTTCTCCAACTTTGTCATGCAGCTCAACGTGGCCGGGCCGGGGGGGCTGCCCTACGTCCGCCGGCTGGCCGAGGAGAAAATCCGGCCGCGGCTGGAATCGGTGAACGGGGTGGTCAGCGTCCAGGTCTTTGGCGGGCAGCAGCTGGCGGTGCAGGTGACCCTCGACGAGAACCGGCTGCGGGCCTACGGCCTCTCCCCCACCATGGTGCTGGCGACGCTCAATGGCTTTCACCAGCGCCGGGAGTTCGTCGGCGAGGTGGAGGTGGATGGCCGCCGGCAGTTCGCCATGGTGGAGGGCCGCTTCACCACGCTGCAGGAGATCCGTGACCTGCCGCTGAACAGCGGCACCGGCCTGGTCTTTCTCCGCGACGTGGCCCGGGTGGAGGAGGCGCCGGACCGCCAGACCCAGGTCTCGCGGGTGGAAGGCCACCCCACGGTGAGCATCCTGATCCAGAAGGACGAGCAGTCGAACCTGATCAAGGTGGCCCGTCTGCTGCGCCAGGAAATCGCGGAGATCAACGAGGAGCTGGCCGCGCCGGGAGTCAGGGTCACCACCTCCTTCGATGCCGCGGAGATGATCGAGAAGGACATCGACCGGGTGAAGAAGCTCGCGCTGAGCGGCGGCCTGCTGGCCCTGCTGGTGCTGCTGATGTTCCTCAAGCGGCCCGGGCCGGTGCTGGTGGTCACGCTGGCCATCCCGGTCTCGCTGCTGCTGACCTTCAACCTGATGGCCGCCGCCGGCCTGGCCATCGACGTACTGACCCTGATCGGTCTGACCCTCTCCATCGGCCTGCTGGTGGACAATGCCATCGTGGTGCTGGAGAGCATCACCCGGCACCGGGAGCGGGGCCTGCCGCGGATGGAGGCGGCGATCACCGGCAGCTCCGAGGTGTTCAAGGCGATCATCGTCGGCACGGCCACCACGGTGGTGGTCTTCACCCCGCTGCTCTGGGTCAAGACCGAGTTCACCGAGCTGTACAACGACTTTGCCCTGGCCATCATCTTCCCCCTGCTGATCTCGCTGCTGGTGGCGCTGACCCTGATCCCCATGCTGGCCAGCCGCCTCGGCCGGCGGGAGGACCGTGCTGACGGACCGCCCTTCGATCCCAGCGGAGACCGCAAACGGCCGAAACGCTACCTTCAGCTTTACACCCTGCTGCTCAAGCAGTGCGCCCGGCACCAGGTGCTGACCACCGTCACCTTCTTTGCCGTGCTGGTGCTCACCGTGCTGATCACCACGCCGATCATCCTCTACCTCTACGGCACCAACCAGCCGCCGGACAGCCGGATCGAGATGAAGCTGGAGATGCCCGAAGGCGCCGACCTGGAGTCGACCCTGGCGGTCACCGCCCAGCTGGAGGCCATGACCCTCGACCTGCCCGACCGCAAGGAGACCCGGGCCACCGTCCGCGAGGGGGAGGCCTTTGTCACCGTGGAACTGCTGCCCCAGGACGAGCGGACATCCGACCACTCCCTGGGCGCGATCCGCAACCGGCTGATGGACCGCACCGAGGAGATCAACGGGGCCACGGTGCTCTTTGACCGATCGCAGTTCCAGAGCGCTGCCGGTGACGACGACGGCGGCGGTGGTGCGGCCATGCTCGGCCTCTCCCCCGCCGTGGAGACGGTGGTGCTCACCGGCGAGGAGATGCCGCGGCTGGTGGACTTGGCCAACGAGGTGAAATACCGGCTGGACCAGATCGACGGGGTGGAGAGCCGGACCATCCGCATGGACATGGAGGACGCCACCCCCGAGGTGCGGCTGGAGGCGCGTTACCAGGACCTCGCCTCATGGGGGCTCTCCATGCGCCAGGTGATGGCCCTGCTCTGGATGGCCCGCCGCGAGGGGGACAAGGTCACCTACCCCTACCGCGACCAGCAGGACAACGAGATGGATATCCTCGTCCGCCTGGGCGAGGAAGGCGAGTGGAGCTTCTCCGATCTGCGGAACCTCTCCATCCCCACCCCCACCGGTGAGTTCGTCCGGGTGCAGGAACTGATGAACTTCCGCCAGGAGGCCGGGCTGCCCAGCCTCAAGCGCCACCAGGGCACTCACCGCATCCGCGTTTTCTACGGTTATGAGGACGAGGTGCTGGATACCCAGAGCCGGCTTGACGAGATGCGCCTGTCGGTGGATGAGCTGCTGCTCTCCATCCCCCTGCCCCGGGGCTACACCCTCACCGCCGAACGGGAGGACGAGGAGGAGAACGTCTGGAAGTTCATGCTCTACGTGGCGCTGATCCTGGTCTACATGATCCTCGCCGCCGCCTTCGAGTCGTTCACCCACCCGTTGCTGATCCTGTTCGCCAACCCCATGGCGGTGGTGGGGGTGCTGATTCTGCTGGCGCTCACCGGGGTGGGCATGGGGCCGATGGTTTTCCTCTCCCTGCTGGTGCTGCTGGGCATTGTGGTGAACAACGGCATCCTGCTCATCGACTATGCGCGGCACCTGGTGCGCAACCGGGGTTTTCGCCCCGAGCGGGCGATCATCGCCTCGGGCCGGGCCCGCTTCCGCCCGGTGATGATGACCGCCACCACCACCCTGGCCGGCATGCTGCCGCTGGCCATGCGCATGGGCGGCGAGAACGAGATCTGGCCCCCCTTCGCCATCGCGGTGATCGGCGGGCTGGCCGCCTCCACCCTGGGCACCCTGCTGCTGATCCCCATGGGCTTCCTCTCCTTCCGCTTCATCGGCAAATGGCTGCGCGACACGCTGGGCCTGCCCTGGGTGCTGGCCAGCAGCCTGCTCACCGCCGCCGTGGTGTGGGGGCTCTATTTTCAACTCGAGTGGGTCGACTCCGATGTCTGGCGGATCATCTACCTGCTGCCCATCTGGTTCGCCTGCCTGGGCCTGGTGCGCTTCGGACTCTGGCTGGCCCGGGGCAAGCAGCGGCGGGAGGTCTTTGCCGCCGACCAGCCGTTGACCATCGCGGTCCGTGAGCTGAAGAAAATCTACGGCGAGGACGGCCCCTTCATCCGCGGCTGGAAACAGAACGCCCGCTGGCTGAAACACGCCCGGGACCGCGGCCGCCCCCTGGATACCCGCAGACAACTGGCCGGCGAGCTGATCTGGAAGATCCCGCTGCTGGCCCTGCTCTTCTACCTGCTCTCCTACTTCGAGAACCGGTTCTGGCTCTTTGTCTTCATCGGCGTCACCTGGTACTTCGTCCGTGATTTCCTGGTCACCATGACCTCGCTGTGGCGGATGCGCCGGGGGGCCGAGCCGGAACCCGGTTCGCCCACGGCCTTCTCCCGAAGCCGCTGGCTGAACCTGCTCTTCGGGGTAACACTGGCCGCCCTGGCCCTGGTCCAGGCTCATGTGGCCTGCGAACTGAAGTACGGTTTCACCATCACCATCACCGTGCTGCTGGCCCTGGCCACCCTGACCCTGCGCACCGGCGCCCGGCTGCGACGGGGGGAGTTGGACACCGAGGGGCGGGGTGGCAACATCTTCAAACGGCTGCGCCGCAGCTGGTATCGGCTGGTGGCCGCCATCCCGCTCGTGGGCCGGGAGAAGGATCGGGTGGCGGCGCTGCGCGGGCTCTCCCTGGATATCGGCGCCGGCATGTTCGGCCTGCTGGGGCCCAACGGTGCGGGCAAGACCACCCTGATGAGGGTGATCTGCAACATCTACGAACAGAGCCGCGGCACGGTGGCGATCAACGACCGCGACCCGCGGGAGAACCGGGACGCGGTGCAGAGCCTGGTGGGCTACCTGCCGCAGAACTTCGGAGTCTACGAGAATTTCACCGCCTGGGAGCTGCTCAACTACTACGCGCTGCTCAACGAGATCTACGATCCCGCGGAACGGGAAAAGCTGGTGACCGGCGTGCTGAAGCGGGTCGCCCTGTTCGAACGGAAGGACGAGAAGCTGAAAGGCTACTCCGGGGGGATGAAGCAGCGGGTGGGTATCGCCACCGCGCTGCTGCACCTGCCGCGGATCATCGTGGTGGACGAGCCCACCGCCGGCCTCGACCCCAAGGAGCGGATCCGTTTCCGCAACCTGCTGGCCGAACTGGCCAAGGAGCGGATCGTCATCTTCTCCACCCACATCGTGGAGGACATTTCCGGCACCTGCAACCGGGTGGCGGTGGTGGACAAGGGCCGGGTAATCTTCGACGGCACCGTCGAGGAGATGATCGACCGCACACGGGGCAAGGTCTTCGAGGCAGTGACCGAGGAGCAACTGCTGCCTGAGCTGTCCAAACGTCTGAAGGTGGTCACTCACATCGGTGAGGGATTCGACCGCATCCGGCTGCGCTTCCTGGCTGACGGCCCGCCGGCGGGGCTGGCGGCGGAGGAAGCGGAGCCCAACCTCGAGGACGCCTATCTCTACCTGCGCGGCGGGACCGCACCGGTATAACCAGAGGATTCAGGGGTGATGGCCACAGCAACAGTTCGCGGAAGAATCGGATCCTGGCTGCAGCTTTTCCGGCTCTGCCTCAAGGTGACCTTTTCCACCCGGTACTGGTTTTTACTGGTGGGCGGATTTGTCTACTTCGTCATCATCTGGCTGATGAACGCCTTTGGCGATGGCGATCCCTATGGACCGCTGGACGTGCAGAACATGATTCTGGCCGTCCCCGGAGTCTTCCTGGCCATCCTGCTGGGCATGCAGCTGGTGCTCCAGGAACGGGAAACCGGAACCATCGAGGTGATGTTCGCCATCTCCCGCTCGCGCTACCGTGTCTGGCTGCTCAAGGCGCTGACCGTCTACATCGCCATTTTCATCCTCCAGCTGATGCTGGCCATACTGACCTATGTCACCATCACCGACTTCCCCTTCCTGCCGGTGCTGCTGAACAGCATGATCCCGGCGCTGCTCTTCGGCAACATGACGGTGCTCTTCTCCATCGTCACCCGCTCCACCAACGGCGGAGCGCTGCTGGCCAGCATCGTTCTCTTCCTCGTCTTCTTCTTCCAGGGCGTCCTCAACCCGGGGCTTTTCTACCCCTTCCTCAACCTCCAGGAGCTGGCCCAGGACCTGCCCCACGAGGAATACCTGCGCATCGCCGTGATCAATCGCCTGATGATGCTGGGCATCGCCTTTGCCCTCCTCGCCCTGGCCCTCCGGCGCACCAACGCCCGCGAGCGCTTGCTGTAACCTACAGATGGGGACAGCTACCTCACGCGGTAACCCTCGTTTTATCAAATATTTGAAATGTATGGGGACAATTACCTTTGCATTGAAGGAGAGCATTTTGAATTGCAACCGCTGATTAACAGCCAATAGTTAAAAGGGAACTGTCCCCTCTTTTGGTAACAACAATGGAAACAAGTAGATGGCAGCAAGGGTAACTGTCCCCAGTTTTTTCCAGTTTTTTCTTAAATAGGTGGCTGTCACCTCTTCTTGGGAACCGCAACTATGCCGATACTTTACAAAAAGCAGCACGGGGACCTATATTGACGGGTGTAACGACCATGCCCGCCGGGCCAGAGGAGAAAATGATGCGCAGAGCCAGCCTGACCGTCACTGGAACCCTGTTTCTGTTCCTGCTTGCCCCGCTGATGGTGGGCACGGCCCCGGCGCTGGCCTCCATCGATCCGGAAATCGACCTGGCCTGGATGACGAAAAAATCGGTTGACATCGTGTCCGGCGAGATCAGAGCCCTGCTGGAAGCTGAAAAGTAGTGTGCCGACAAGGATTTCGCCGTTCCCGGAGCAGGTTTTCCCTAAAATAACCGCGCCTGAACCTATCCTTTTCTCTTTACATAATTTCCCAAAACTCCTATATTTATCTTGTTGAAGTTTGATTGTTACAGGGAAATTCGGCTGCAGGGCCCACGTTCTTCCGACCACGGCCCACTCCTCCAGCCGTCGAATTCCCGAGTTGGCTGGTTGCAGTCCGACCGACAACGCCCGGGTGGCGCCCGATTGCGGGAAACCGTTGTATACCGTTGCCGCAATGGTCTCGGTGGTTTCTCCGTCAACCGCAGGGGCACCCACTTATCCCGTTGTGTTGTACGTCTGCACGCTGCAAAGGCTGTGATCAATCAATAGATGGTTGTGGGTTAATCCGTATCCAAAGGAGGTTGTTGTGACCGGCAAAAAACTGATTTATTCCGTCTTTCTTCTCGGAACCTTTGTCCTGCTGGCGCTTGTGTCCACGCACCAGGCAGCAGCGCTGACCGAGAAAGTGGACCTGCCCACTCTCACCGCCCGGGCCGACCAGATCGTCACCGGCGAGGTGGTTCGTACCGAGTGCTTCGCCGTCGAGGACGGCCGGATCTACACCCGGTCCACGGTGCTGGTCACCGAGCACCTCAAGGGCGCCAAGAGCCTGGAAGTCGAAGTGACCCTTCCCGGCGGCACCGTGGGCGAACAGTCCATGCGGATGTCCGAGGCTCCCAGCTTCACCGAAGGTGAATCGGTGATCCTCTTCCTGAAAAGCAGCGGAAACCGGCTGGCCGGCTGGTTCCAGGGCAAGTATGTGGTGGTTGACGGGGTCGCCTACCAGTCCGCCCCCAACTGCGGCACGCTGATCATGGAGGGCGGGCTCCCCGCCGACGAACTGCTCCAGACCATCCGGACCGAGATTTCGGCCCAGCAGTAAACGGATCAGCACCCGATGATGAACATGCACTTGAATTTGCCTGTCCGCTCTGCAAAGGAGAGAAGGAGGAGAACGAGAATGAGATTCACCCGGATTACCCTTTATTTCGCCCTGGCCGGTCTGATGCTGGTCCTTGCCGGTCCGGCCCAGAACGCCGCCGGCTACGGCCTCTGCGGCTATGACTGGGATTACCAGGCCAACCCCATGGGCGAGAATTACCGCATCAATGGCAACTGCGTCGACGCCGCCGCCGGCTCCGCCGCCGAGCAGATCGCCGCCATTCAGGCCGGCGCGGCCGCCTGGAACGGCGCCGAAGCCTGCTTCGAATTCACCTACGGCGGCACCACCACCGGCACCAGCGTGACTTACAACAACATCAACATCGTCTACTTCGACACCACCCCGCCCGACGGCGGCGGCTACATCGCCGCCACCTATATCTGGTTTTCGGGGGGCAATGTCTCGGAGAACGACCTGGTGTTCAACGACCAGGATTACACTTTCAACGGCGTGGGCAACCCAACCGCCAGCCAGTTCGACATCTGGAACATCGCGACCCACGAGTTTGGCCACTACCTCTGCCTCGCAGACCTCTACGGCGGCGGCGACTCGGCCAAAACCATGTATGGCTTCGGCAGCCCGGGCCAGACCTACGCCCGCACCCTGCACTCCGACGACATCGCCGGGATCCAGGCGATCTACGGCTACTGTGCCGACTGCACCGACGACGGTTACGAGAACAACGACTCGTTCGGAGCCGCCTCTTCGATCACCGCCGGCACGATCAACAACCTGGAGATCTGCACCGGTGACGAAGACTACTACGCCTTCACCGCCCC
>RCNC010000863.1_pt1 | contig 19985 bp, 19 predicted proteins | sample 2041301 | NCBI WGS metagenome assembly RCNC01 (sample SAMN09708231, study PRJNA481090) | Marine sediment metagenome, whole genome shotgun sequencing project. | biome: marine sediment; feature: ocean; material: sediment; isolation source: Sewage treatment plant 13A marine sediment (STP13A) ...
CGTCTGGCATCTCACTGTATATCTGCTCACGTCAGGATTAAGTTCAATTTTCCTGATAGCTTTTCCATTGTATAAAACATTTACATCTGGTTTCGAAATAAATTCTATTTTCTCGTTCATTAAATTGAATGACCCTAAGAATTCTGGTGATTCTGCCGGGAAAATAATGTCATTATCCGCATGGCTTCCAACAGTGTTTATTCCATCATTCAGCCAAAAAAGTCCTGCTAGATTCAACCAACCATTATGACCTTTTAGGCGCTTTATTCGGTTCTCTTTCCATTCATCAACTGATTGATAATAGGAATTTGTATGATCGCTATTGTTTTCCTTATTCTGGAGTTTACAAGCACCCAGTATAATTAGTATAAAGATGAAAAGGCTGATATAGCCTGATAATCGGATTACTAATTTTTTTGATGTCATGGATGCTTTTTATAAAGATGTAAAGATATTAAATTCTCTTCCTGATTGTCTTTATATATCTGGTTTTATATATATTAGACTTCAATTTTAACTAATTATGGAAAAATCGATATTAATAACAGGATCAACAGATGGAATAGGCAAAGAAACAGCAATTGAACTAGCCAGTAGGGGATGGAGAGTAATTGTGCATGGTAGGAATCAAGTGCGAGTGGATAAAACCATATGGGATATTAGAAATATTATTCCAAATTCTAATGTATTAGGCTGCTATGGAGACTTCAGATCATTGAATGATGTTGATAAAATGGCTGATGAAATTATTGGATCAACTGACAAGCTTGATGTATTACTAAATAATGCAGGTGTTTTAATGAAATCATTCGAATTGTCAGATGAGGGATTTGAAATGACATTTGCAGTAAATCATTTGGCCCACTTTTATTTAACTGGTCGATTACTTCCTTTACTATTAAAGACAAATGGGGCTCGAGTCATAAATGTTTCATCAGGCATACATTCCAATAACATTAACCTAAATAGGTTCCTACTGTCTGAGGATTTTGAATCAGTGAAAAATTATTCTGACTCAAAGCTTTGTAACATTCTTTATACTAACAAGATGGCTTGTTTGCTTGAGGGAGAATCTATTAGCATCAATAGTATGCATCCTGGTGTGATAAATACTAAAATGTTAAAGAATACATGGGGAGCAGTTGGATCTGACCTAAAAGAGGGTGTTGACAGAGAAGTCTTCCTTGTTAGCTCCAATGATTTGGATGGGATAAGTGGAAAATACATTGATAGTTTCAAAATTGTAAAATCGTCTAAAGCTTCCTACGACATACCTTTACAGGATGAATTGTGGAGATTGAGTCTTAAAATGATATTGGATTCAGGATTGAAAAATCCATACTCTGCTTATTTGTAAGTAATTTAGAATAAAAAGAGATTCTTATATTTTTTGTTTTTAGTAGTTTCGATTCCAATTAATTCAGGGAGATGTTTTTCTTAATTGGATAATATTTTAGAACTTAAATCCGTAATACCTGAAGTTAATGTTTAGTGTTCCCGTTATACTAGCTTTTATTGTCAGCATTCTTGTAACTTTTAGTATTGTTAATGTCATTTCCAGAAAGAGGAAATCGCTGAAACAAGAAAAGGTTGAAGGTAATGCCGAGAATTGTGAAGTAAGCAACTTACACAAGAATAATAAAAATTGTTGGTGCAGTGAATATGATCTAAGTAAGGGTCAAAAAATTGAAATTTTTGAGAAGTATGGGGATCAATTTTGTGGAAAAAAACCATCCACTATCATTAAAAACAATGAAATAGATCCTTTCGTTGATGATAAGTTTAATGCTCATGATACCCTAACAAGGCTAAACTAAAAATTACTTCTTCCACTTAAATATATTTTTCAACTAATTAATTTTCATGAATTTCAATTCTGTGAAATGAAAGTCTGGATTGGGTATATCTATTTTCATTTCAGATACTTTTCCATCATCATTAAGAATAAACTGTGTTTTTCCTTCAGGTAATCCAGTGGTATAACTTAGCTTAATCTGGAAAGTATTGTATTGCCAATGACTAAGTTCTCCTGTGAAATCAGGTGTAGGAACAAAAGTGACTTTTAATTTCCCGTTTTCTAAAGAAACCCTGGCATCTCCATAAAGCTCTCCACTATATAAGCCAACGAATTCCTCTAATTCAAGGGAGGGGGTAGTGGTGGTGATTCTGTTTTGTATTTCCTGTTTCCTTCGCTGCTCAGCTTTTTCTTCATACGATTTAGTTCTTTGAAGGGCATAATTGCTCCAGTCCTTTTCTTCTGAACCGAAATACCTGTCTAGAATTTCGTAGGCCAAATAAGCAGGTAAACTATTGATGCTATTGGAAAGTATTACAATTCCCAGTTGTTCTTCAGGTACCAAACAAACCCTTGAAATTTGCCCGATTAGGCCTCCACCATGCGTTGCTATTTTCCGGCCATGATAATCATAAAGACTCCAGCCCAGCCCATATCCGCTAAAGTGTTTTGTTGGCATTGATTTCATGGAGTTTTCAGTAACTTTTGTCGGATTCTGGACAGTCCACATATCAACTGAAACATTCTTTGAGAAGTATATTGAATCACCTAAAGTTCCCTGGTTGAGTTGTAAAGTCATCCATTTTGACATATCCAATACACTTGAATTAACTGACCCGGCAGGAGCAATATTATCCCAATTTACCCATGGAATAGGAAGTTGTTTACCATCCACCTTATTATGACCCATAACATAATTCCCAGCCGAATTCAATGATCTAATTGTCGTGCTGGTACGTTCCATTTCCAATGGTTTAAAGAATCTTGTAATTAGGAAATCATCCCAGGATTCACCACTAACTACCTCAACAATTTGTCCGGCAGTGAGAAACATAATATTTGAATAACCAAATCCAGAACGAAAACCAAAAGTAGGTTCCAGATACCGGGCTCTTCTAATAACTTCATTTCGGTCATAATTACTGGCATACCACAAAAGATCTCCACTAAATGTCTTTAACCCCGATCGGTGGCAAAGCAAATCACGGATAGTCATTTCCGCTGAAACGTAATGATTATATAATTGAAACCAGGGTAGATATTTTTGTACTTTATCGTCCCATAAAATTTTCTTCTCATCCACTAGAATGGCCAATGCCGCTGCAGTCATAGCTTTGGTATTAGAGGCAATTCCAAATATTGTATTTTCATCTACAGGTTTACTGGTTTCTGTACTTGTGACCCCATAACCTTTCGAAAAAACTATCTGGTTATTTTTAACTATGGCTATGGCAAGACCAGGAATCTCCCAATTCTGGTAGGCCTCTTCAATATATTTATCTAATTCTGTAAGGTCTAAGTCACCAATTTCCTGACCAAAACTATGAGCCTGGAAAAGAAAGATAGAGATGAGTACAAAAAAGGAATTTACAATTTTCGACCTGGTTGCTGAAGGGAAGGTTTTCATAAAATTACAATTTGATTTTAAAAGTTTAAATTTACAAATTATATCTTAGGTTCTAATCTTAGATTAACACCGACTGGCTAACATATGAGGATCATTAATTGGGATACCACTGAAAAGGGATCCAAATACAGAAGACTCTCAACTTACCTACTCCTATTATTGGCATTATCATTGGTGATCTTTGTGACTATTAAGGCTACCATAAGCTCTTTTACCCATGATGAAAGTTATTCATATCTCCGGTATGTAGGACAGAGCATTATCCAGATTTTTTCATACGATACTCCGTTTACTAACAATCATATACTCAATACAGTTTTCATGAAATATTCTGAAATGCTATTCGGTAGTTCAGAAATCGCATTACGAACTCCCAATATTGTTTCCTTGATTATTTACCTGTACTTCACTTATTTACTTTTAAAGGATAGAAGTTTTACAATAATCCTTCCCGTGTTTATCCTTATGTCATTTAGTCCATACCTGCTTGATTTTTTTGGATTGGCAAGAGGTTATGGAATTTCTATTGGGTTCATGATTTTTAGTTTGTATTACCTACTTCGGTTTTTTGAGACAGATAAACAAAAGGATCTGGTTTTATTTAATTTGGGGGCATTGCTTGCAGCATTAGCCAATTTTGCCTTATTGGATTTCTGGCTTGCTGCGATTGTTGCTTTTAATTTTGTTTTATTTCTCAATTCTAGAATGTTAAATAAACGCACATCTTTTAAAGAATTCCTATTTAAGTACAATACTATAAATATAGTTTTCATACTGCTTGGCTCAGTTCTGCTATACGAGCCTTTGCGAAAAATAATGCAACTAAGCATAATAGATTTCGGCGGAAAATCCGGATTTGTACATAATACTATTGGTACCCTAATCATTAAAATCTTTTATAAGATTCCAGTTGGTTCAGGGACCTGGTTAGGTATGAAGATTTTCGTTTTATTGATTGTAGGGTTTGTTTTTATTGTAATAGCTAAGAATGTATTGAACAAAAATACGAGTTTTATGCAGCAGTTCAAACCTCTTATTATAAGCAATTTAATATTGATTCTTATTACAATCATAACAATTGTACAGCACCTATTATTCCAAATGGATTATTTAATGGGTCGATTTGCATTGTTCCTGTTTCCATTATTTATACTAAACATCGGATACACATTGGAGTATTTTTTGCAGAAGGGGTATAAGTATGTTTCGTATAGTATTTTTGCAATCCTGGTCATTTTAACTCTTGTAAACTTCTCAATAAACATAAATTTAAAAAGTTACCTTGATTGGCAATATGATGCAGATAATAAAAATGCAGTCGAAGAATTAATGTCTGTTTATAATAAGGATGATTCCAATAGAATAGATATTAAATTGGGGGTAAACTGGCTCTTTGAACCAGGATTTAATTTCTATAGAAAAACATGGGAGATTGATTGGTTACTCGAGGTTGATCGGGTGGGTGTTGAAAAAAGTGATGATTATTCCTATATATTTGTTGAAGAACTAAATGAAAAGGGATTGAAGGGTACTATTATTTTTTCCTCAGAGGCTTGTAATACCCTTTTACTCAAAAATGAAATGAAATAAATAGTCGTTATTATATATCTGGATTCTTTTTCTTTTCCTTTTCTTTTTGTTTTTCTGCTTTCTTTTCAGCCTTGGCCTTGGCTTTTTCTTTTGCTTTTTCCTGAGCTCTTTCGCTTGCACCGATAGGGATTCCTACCACTAAATAAAAGGAGGAATTTAATTGTGGGTTTGCAGGTTTTTCTTTGGTCACATTTCTAAGTCCCTGGTAGTATCTAGCAGCAAAGTACATTCCATGATGTGCATGAAACTGATAACCTATACCTGCCTCAACGCCAACATCTATCCTGTTGTATTCATCTACTAATTCTCTTTTGTATGTTAAATCCTTACTGCTATTTATATTTGCATAAAATTCATCATAAGATTTCCTTGCCAATAGTCCAAGCATAGGGCCCAGCTCGACAAACATCCGATTTTTGAATTGATATTTTATTAGGATAGGTACATTATAATACCTGATTTTCCTATCCACACTTCCAGTAGAAAAAACAGAATCAAGATCTGGATCATTCAGAGAATAAATATTAAGTTCTTTAGCACCCATGGGAGACTTAACAATTACACCCGTATGTAAATACCAGCTTTTCTTTTCTTTCAGCAGAATATCAAAATAAAAACCAATATTAAAGCCTGACTTGTATTTGGAGGGATCAATATTGCTAATGTTTGAAAAATTTGCGCCCCCATCAAGACCAAAAACAAGTTTGCCTGAATTTAGCTTATCTCCCAACAGAAGAGAAATCAATACCTGCCCCTGCATCATTTGTATTGAGAAAAAAAGCAGTAGGAAGGTGAAAAAGTATTTTTTCATGGAATTCTTTTAATTTCGGTTGAAAATCAAGCCACACCAATCAATAATTAGTTTCTAAAGATAAGTTATCAATTTAGATAATATAATCTTCATGCCTAAAGTTCTCGGTTTTATTATTAGCCTAAATTCTTTCAACCATTGACTCCAACTCCTCAATTCTGTCAAGCAATTGGAGTGCAAGAGCAGCACCAGCCAGGTTTACGTTCAGGTCGTTTTGAAATCGAACTACTTTACGCACGTTTTCGACAGTTGAAAAGGAAAACCTCCATTGACTTTTACTTTCACCAATAGGATCCAAAATTCCTTCATTCACCATTGCAATAATTAACTCTGGGTTTGACCTGCAAAGCTTACACAATTGAAATAAAGTGAGGGCATCTTCCTCTTCCATGACTGGACCCTGATAAACTCTAATAATATTATATTTCATGTTTCTTTACCTCCCAAAGTTTTCTCTTGGGTTAAAATTAAGATCTTTCATTTCTTCATATACCTTCCTTGCCTTTTTATCATTTGCGGGAGGTAAAACTATATTTATAACTACATACAGATCCCCTGGAGCCTTTGCAGGGATTCCTTTCCCTTTTAGCCTTAACTTTTTGCCCTGGGCTGATCCCGCAGGTATTTTCACCTTTATATTACTCACAGGAGAAGGAACATTGATAGTTGCACCTAATGCGGCTTCCCAGGGGGCAAGTGGTAAGTTGACATAAACATCAGAACCCTTAACATCAAAGGTCTGATTTTTTTCAAACTCTACCTTCATGTACATATCACCTGCTTCCCCTCCATTGAGTCCTGGAGCTCCCTGACCTTTAAGCCTGATCTTTTGTCCATTTTTAATCCCCTTAGGAATTTTAACATTCAAATTCAGTGGTTTATTAACAAGCTGCCCTTCAGGGCTCATAGATTGCACCGTGAAATTTATCCTACGGGTTGAACCTTCGTAGGCATCTTTTAATGGTACAGTTATAGAAACATCAATATCCTCGCCTTTTTGACTTCTCGATTGCCTTTTGGCACCGCCTCTTCCACGGCCTCCTCCAAATAGGGATTCGAAAAAGTCGCTGTAATCGCCTGATCCATCAAATCCGCCACCAAAATCAAAACCTTCACCACCAAATCCAGCACCCTGCTGTTGTTGCTGGTGCTGTTGTTGGTATTGTTGTTGTTCCTTGCCGGCTTTCCAATTTGATCCATATTGATCATATGCTTTTCTTTTTTCCGGATCTTTTAATACTTCATATGCTTCACCAAGCTCCTTGAATTTTTGCTCTGCATTTGAATCCTTATTCACATCAGGATGGTACTTTCGCGCTAATTTGCGATACTCTTTTTTGATTTGAGCATTAGTGGCCTTTTTATTTACCCCAAGTATTTTATAATAATCTTTATACTCCACTAATTATAAGTTTAATGGTACATACTATTGAAATATATTTATCAATGCAATTAAATACTTTGCTCAATCCAACTTGCTAAGTCAGCTTGACTCATTGCCCCTGCACGCTGATTTATAACTTTTCCACGTTCAAAAATAGCAATTGTAGGAATACTACGTATATGGTATTCAGTTGCTATAACTGGAGCTTCCTGAGTATTTAATTTGGCAAAAATAACTTGTGGTTCCATAGTGCTGGCAGCTTGTTCAAAGATAGGAGCCATCATTTTACACGGACCGCACCATACTGCCCAGAAATCTACAATTACCGGGATGGTTGTTTTTTGTACAAATTTTTGAAAGTTGCTGTCATCTAATACAACAGGTTTCCCCATGAAAAGGAAGTTGCCACATTTACCGCATTTGGGTTTTTCAGTTAGCTTATCCTTTTCAAACTTATTCGTTGCAAAGCAACTCGGACATACAATATAATTTACCTTGTTATTCATATCTTAGTTTTCTTCAAATTCAGCATCTACTACATCTTCATCAGCATCTGCTTGAGGATCAGTAGCAGCACTTCCAGGTTGGCTTTGTTGTTGGGAAGCTCCTGCCTCCTGGTGTTGTTTTACAATGCTATTTAAAGCTCCTTCAATTTCCTGCATTTTTGTTCTGATCCTGTCTGCATCTTTTCCTTTCATATCAATCTCAAGCTCAGCAATAAGGTTGTTCAGTGTATTTTTATCACCAGGATTAATACTTTCACCCAGGCTATCCATTGACCCACGAACACTATGAATCAGAGTATCTGCCTGGTTTCGAAGGGTTACTAGCTCCTGGAAAATCCGATCTTCTGCTGCATTGTCTCTGGCATCCCGTACCATTTGATCGATTTCTTCCTGGGAAAGTCCACTGGAAGCTTTAATAACGATGGATTGTTCACGGCCGGTATTCTGATCTTTAGCTGACACACTTAATATACCATTTGCGTCAATATCAAAGCTGACTTCAATCTGAGGTGTTCCACGTGGGCCGGGAGGGATATCCGTAAGGTTAAATTGACCCAGTGATTTATTGGCTGAAGCCTGGTCTCTCTCTCCCTGTAAAACATGAATGGTAACAGCATTTTGGTTGTCTTCAGCTGTGGAAAAAACCTGACTTGCCTGGGTAGGTATGGTTGTGTTCTTTTCAATTATTTTTGTCATAACACCACCCATAGTTTCAACACCAAGTGATAAAGGTGTAACATCAAGTAGTAGGATATCTTTCATATCTCCACTAAGCACTCCAGCCTGAAATGCCGCTCCAAGTGCTACTGCTTCATCAGGATTGACATCTTTTCGTGGCACTTTCCCAAAAAACTGTTCAACCGTTTCCTGTACTTTAGGCATACGGGTTTGACCTCCTACAAGAATAACATCCTCTATCTCCTTTGTGTCTATACCTGCATCGCTCAGTGCTATTTTACAGGGTTCAATGGTATCCTTTATCAGATCTTCTACGAGACTTTCCAGCTTAGAGCGTGTCATGGAAAGAACAAGGTGCTTTGGTCCTGTTGAGTCAGCAGTGAGGTAAGGGATATTGATCTCTGTTTGTGTACTTGAGGAAAGTTCAATTTTTGCTTTTTCAGCAGCCTCCTTAAGTCTTTGCATGGCCAAGGGATCTCCACTTAGATCAATACCCTGTTCTTTTTTGAATTCATCTGCCAGATAATTAATAATTCTAAGGTCGAAATCTTCCCCGCCAAGGAATGTATTTCCGTTTGTTGAAAGTACATCAAATTGTTTTTGTCCTTCTACATCAGCAATCTCAATAATGGATATATCAAAAGTTCCGCCACCCAAATCATACACAGCTATTTTTTTATCCCCCTGGTTTTTGTCAATACCAAAGGCCATTGCGGCGGCTGTGGGTTCATTTATAATCCGTTTTACTTCTAAGCCAGCAATTTGTCCAGCATCTTTAGTAGCCTGACGTTGTGAATCATTAAAATAAGCAGGTACCGTTATAACGGCTTCTGTTACTTTTTCTCCCAAATAATCTTCTGCGGTTTTTTTCATTTTCCCGAGGATTAATGCTGATATTTCCTGCGGGGAAAGTTTTTCGCCATTTACCTCAACCCATGCATCCCCATTATCAGCCTGGATGATAGAATAAGGTACCATTTTTTTGTCACGCTGAACAACATCGCTATCGAATTTCCTTCCAATCAATCTTTTAATAGCGTAAATGGTATTTTTAGGATTAGTAATAGCTTGACGTTTAGCTGGTTGCCCAACCAGTGTCTCTCCACCTGCCTGGTAGGCAACAAATGAAGGCGTAGTTCTATTACCTTCAGAGTTAACGATTATTTTTGCTTGCTGGCCTTCCAGTATTGCCACTGCTGAGTTGGTGGTTCCCAGGTCAATTCCGATTATTTTACTCATTGTTAAGCCCTCCTAATAGATTTATGGTTTATTATTAAAAAATTTTATTGCGATCGCTTTTAATTATGCTTCTGAGACTTCAACCCGGGCAGGTCGAACAAGTCTTCCATTTAGCAGGTAGCCTTTTTGAAATACATTTAAGACGATGTTAGGCTGACCATTTTCTACTTTTCTAATAGCCATGGCTTCATGATAATCTGGATTAAAAACTTCGCCTTTTGGATAGATCTCCTCAACCCCTGCTTGCTTAAAGGCATCATTACAGATATTGAGAGTAGAAGAAACTCCTTCCAAAAGGGATTCAGCATCAGCTTTTCCTTCCATATAGCCAATATCCAGCCCCTTTTCCATACTATCTTTGGCTGGTAATAGTTTTAATACAAAATCCTGTATAGCGTAATTTTTAGCATTATCCATTTCCCGTTCCATTCTTTTTCGCTGATTTTCTAATTCAGCACGGCAGCGGACAACTTGTTGCTTATAATCATTTACTTCAGTTTGCAATTCTTCCAATTCATCCGTAGTTGGTTCCGATTCTAATGATTCCTGATTTTCTGGAAGATTAATTTCTTCATTTTCATTTATATTTGTCATATTAATTTTATTTTTTAATTAGAGCTGCATCTTGTAAAATATTATGCGTTTACAAATTTTTAAAAACCGAAATAAAAACCGGACTTATAATTAGTTAAATACAAATATCGGTAAACTAGGATGCATATTACAACCCCTAAAAGTGGTAAAAAAGTGGAAATCAAAACTGTGCATGGGCAAGGCTAGCAGGAGTCGTATATAATATAACATATTTTTAATAAAACTATAGGAAAGAAGAGACCAGCCTGGCTATGGCATAGGTCAATTTTTTCAAAGTTCCTTGTTTTATCCATTCTTCATAAAATAGCTCATCGCATAACTCCAGGTCATCCAAAAATGCTTTTCCAAGTTTTTTGTTCAGGCTTTTGCCATAAATTACCGACATGATCTCAAAGTTAAGATCGAAGCTACGGATATCCATATTTGCTGTACCCACCACACTTAAGTCATCATCAACCACCACGGTTTTTGCATGCACGAATCCTTTTTTGTACATAAATATTTTCACACCTGCCTGAAGCAATTCCTCGTAATAAAACTTTGAGGCAGCACCTACAATGGCCGAATCTGATTTTTTGGGCATCATCAACCGTACATCCACTCCACTGATAGCAGCCTGTTTCAAAGCATCCAATATACTGTCGCTGGGTATGAAATACGGATTTGTAACATATAATTTATGTTTAGCTACGGTGAAAATTTTGAAATATGAAAGCATAATGGGTGACATGGGATAGATGGGCCCACCTGCAGCCACCTGGGCAAATTCCACTTCTTTTTTTTCCGTTTTCGGCTTTACATCCGGGAAAAGGTCTTTACTGATGGTTAATTTGTTTGGTTGGGCGGCATGCCAATTGACAATAAAGTGTCGTTGCAAATTATGAATAGTTTCACCCTCGATCTTCACATGCGTGTCTCTCCACCACAAGCCTGTGTCAATTGAATTATCATACCTGTCAGAAACATTCAACCCACCAACAAAACCTGTATGTCCGTCCATGATGATCACCTTGCGGTGGTCGCGATGGTTCATCCTGTTGGCAAATGCTGCCAACTTAACTTTAATTACAGGATAGACTTCTGCGCCAGCTTTTTTTAACTCTTTCACAATGTTATGCTTCATCTTCCGGCTGGCGTAAGCATCATACATCACCCTAACTTTCACCCCCGCTGTTACCCTTTCTAGCAATACATCTTTTATTTGATTGCCCCGGGTGTCATTCTCCCAATCGTAGTATTCCATGTGAATAAAGTGCTTAGCTGTTTTAAGTGTTTTCAGCACTTCCGGAAACTTTTCTTCCCCATTTATCAATAACTTAAAGTCATTAATACTGAGTTTTTCACCACCTAGGTAATATAGGAAGTGGATCAGATCGTCATATTTACTTAAGGATGTTGCATGTGCTTTTACCAATTCCTTGGTATGGTCTGGCACATTCTTTTTATACTCTTTTGTAAACTCCTCCTGTAAGGCAATTCCTTTCTTTGTAGCCTTTTGATGCCGGTAATTGATACCAAATGCATAATAGATGAAAATTCCTAAAAGAGGAACTACTGTAACAAGCAAAATATAAGCGAGTGTTTTTGGAGTAGAGTTGGTATCAAGCAATATCCTGATAATGGTGTAAATCAAGAGAATAATGTAAACTGAAAATAATAAATAGCCCATGATTGGGGACAGGTTGCCAATAAAAAGTATCATATGATTATTTTTTAATTAAAAGAAAGGATGATTTTATTGTTATTTTGATTAATTGATAAAATATTTATTCTTTATAAGAAGTAAAGAGAATCAAACACCAAAAAAGTGTTTTATACCATCCAGCATGAATTGTAGACCCATTGCAACAATGATAAGGCCCATAAATCTTGATACTAAGCCTTGACCACCGGCCTTTTTATTCGAGGCCAACAATTGCATTAATGTGATCACTATAACTGTAATACCTATTGCCAGAGTTGCACCAACCAAAGCTGTTATGGGCAATCCCCTTGAATTTTGAACAGCTGCCAGAGTAATCACCATGACTATTGTTCCCGGGCTTGCAGCAAAAAAAATCAAACTGGTTATTCCATTTTTTTGGTCATCAGTATTATTACTTGAACTTCCTAGCATCATATGAAATCCAATAGCTGCAAGAATAATACCCCCCACTATTTTAAAAGCATCCATAGAAATACCAAAAGCATTCAAAATGTATTTGCCACTTAATGCTGAAATAACTAAAATGATAAGGACAATACTCATGGCTTTTAACCCTGCAATGATACTGCTGTTTTTATCTTGCCCTTTCTGGATTTCTAGTAGCATAGTACCACAAACCACCGGATTTATTACCGCCAGCATAGCAATAGTTGCTTGTGAGTATGTTTCCATTATTTATTAATAATTTTAATTCATAGAATTGTAGGGTAGAAGGGTTGCCCATTGGAACTGGAGACCAAATCTGGGCGACAATCTAATTTTCCAGTTTAAATAAATTTATTTGCAAATAACACTTAAAATATCGTCGATCTCAGCTGTTGTTGAATCTATTTGGCTGGCAATTTGATCGGCATCTTCAGAGCTTATGGTATCTCCTTCAAGCTTATTAATTGAATCTGCCAGCTTATTATATGCCTTCACTGATTCTTTTATCTCTACTTTCTCTAGTTTTGCGGCAGTCTTTTCAACTTTATTCCAGACCTTATCAGCTTTTTTGTAGGCTTTGTTTATTTGATCAACAGTACCACTTTCAATGTTTGCATCTAAGGCATCAAGCGAATTCAAAAATGATGAAACCGTATTGCAAAATTTATTTTCGGCATTCGTTACTTTTTGGCTTTGTTGGGCTTCTGCTTGTGTAATTGAGAATAAAATAACTACCAATCCAAAAGCCAATACTCTATTTTTTTTTAAATTTTTCATTTTCTTATTTTTTCTGATTATTAGTTTGATAGATTGCCCCTTAGACCATAAGGCAAAAGGGGCAATCATAATTTCTTAAAAGCAAATTATATTTAGCTTTTCATCGCCTGCTTAATTGCCTTTTCTGTAGCGTCGTCAAGCTCCTTTTCGAATGTTTGTGTCTCATAATCCGCTAGTACTGCTGTAAAGTCAGCCACTGCAGCTGCTTCGCCAATAATTAATAATGCAGAGGAGTCCGGGACTAGTGATGCAGCAAAATCATCCAGAGCAGGGTCTTCGAGATCAACATTGTCAGCGTCTCCAATAAGGCCACCTACTCCACCACCTAATGCAGCTCCGGCAATTGCACCTCCAGGTCCGAATAAGAGACCAACCAGTCCTCCTAAAACAGCCCCAAAGCCAATTCCACCTGATACATTGCTGTCATCCTGGGCCCATGTACTATGCACGCGATAATTTCCAATTTTGTTTACAGAAATCTCTGCAACATCTCCATCTACATACCAATCGTATGTATACAAATTGTCTTCAACATTATCAAACGCTTTTCGCGCTGATTTTTTCCCGTCGAAAGTAAAAGCTTTAAAATAAGTCATAATTAGTTAATATTTAATTGATTAGTGAAATGAAATAGAAAAAATGTAATTCTTAATTTTTGTACCGGTAGTAAATGAATAATTTAGATTCTACCAGTATGATATTTGTTATTTACATACCAAGCTTATAATTTCATCAATTTCAGAAGCTGTGGCATCTATATGATTAGAGATCTGTTCGGCCGATTCTTCAGTAATAGGATCATCTGTAATTTTATTGATTTGGTCAACCAATTTGTCGTAAGATTTTCCTGCTGCTGTGACTTCAACATCCTCCAATTTAGCTGCACTATTTTCTAAATGATTCCATGCTTTATCAGCTTTAGTATAGGCTGCATCAAAATCATCCATGGTGCCAACTTCAGCTGCTTCATCTAGATTGTCAAGTGCTTCAACAAAAGATGACAGGCTATTACAGAATTTTGATTTTGCGTTGTCAACCTTTTGGTTAGTAGTGCAAGAAAATAGTCCTATTGCAATAGCAAATACTAAAAATCTAATGTTTTTTAAATTCTTCATTTTATTTAATTTTATGAGTTAAACTTATGTACTTTATGTTCTTAATTTTCAAATATGCCTCTTAAACCAGTTATTCCATTGGAACAGCTGGTTTATTTGGAAAAACAGCTTATTTGTTTTTCATAGCTGCTTTGATTTGTTTTTCAGTTTCATCATCAATCTCCTTTTCGAAGGTTTGTGCCTCGTAATCCGCAAGTTCTGATGTAAAGTCAGCCAATGTGCTTGTATCACCAATAATCAACAATGCAGAAGAGTCAGGCACCAGTGAGGCAGCAAAATCATCCAGGGCAGGGTCTTCAAAATCAATATTTTCACTATCTCCAATCAATCCACCAACACCACCACCTAAAGCGGCTCCGGCTATTGCTCCTCCTGGTCCGAATAAGAGACCAACCAGTCCTCCTAAAATTGCACCCACACCAATTCCGCCAGAAACATTACTATCGTCCTGTGCCCATGTACTATGCACGCGATAATTTCCATTTTTATTAACAGATATTTCTGCAATATCTCCATCTACATACCAATCGTATGTATACAAATTGTCTTCAATTTTATCAAACGCTTTTTGCGCTGATTTTTTCCCGTCGAAAGTAAAAGCTTTTAAATGAGTCATAATGAGTTAAATTTAAGTGATTAAAAATTTATGTATTGAAATAAATATCTATAGGTTTCACCTGTTATCTGTCAATTTGAATTCTAAGACAAAGTAATGACATATGGAGATCGAAATCCACCCCTAAAAGTGGAATTAAAGTGGAATTAAAGTGGAATTTTATGAGATTTTCTCTTAATCTAATGAGATATGGCTGAAATCAATTAGAATTTGAATTAGATTCTTTGGCAAAATGAGAAAATCCTTTTCAACTGATCCACCTTTTTTTAATGCCTTTTTCAAGCTAGTCTGTAGTTCGAAAGAATAATACTAAATATATTTTATGGACCCTGAATATTCTCTCAACTTAACAATAACGGCTCTGGAATACCTTTATATTTGTTGAATTAGGATAACTATAAAACCGGGACTGAATAGTACAATTGTAATTAGGAGATAAAGGGAGCTATATAAAAATAAGAAAAGCCACCGCAAAATTGCGATGGCTTAAATTTTGAAGCGGTCACGACGAAATCGAACAACTTTACGCACGCTATCAACAGTTTTAGTGATATTCTTGCTCGCAGGTTTGTCGAAAACAAAGATGATCGGCGGATAGTTGTGCTGCCTTATTCTTCCCTGCGGGATCGATCTATGGACCATCTTCCTTCTTAGTTATACAAGAGAGAATATATTATCACTTCCAAAAGAGGCTAAAACTGAATAAATGAATTTGCAGTTTTTACCTTGAACCGTAATTCCAATTAAATCTTCCCCCAATATTTTTGTCTTCAGCTTAATTGAATCGTTAACTTCCGCCTACCTTTTGAAAACCATTTTTTTGACCTGAGAGTAACCGGAACCAGTTGTAAGTTTGTATAAATATGTTCCTGATGGCAAGTTTTGGTCATAAAATGAATAATTGTAAGTGCCGGCAGATAGTTTTTCGTTAACCAAGGTTGCTAGTTTCTGACCGAATGTATTAAAAATAGATAAGTTTACCTGGTCGAATTTGGTTAAAGAGAAACGGATATTTGTTACTGAATTAAATGGGTTTGGATAATTCTGGGAAAGAGAAAAACTTTTTTGATTAATATTCCCCTCGTCTATTGCAGTTGTTACTCCATTCCAACTCCAATCCACTATTTTTGCATATACATCCCATCCTTCTGATCGACGGTTATCCATCCATGCAAAAATTATGCTTGAGTTATCTGCACATACTGCCGGTGATATCTCGCCTTCATTTGGACCATCGGCAACAATACGATAATTCCCGTCATTTGGATTTCCAGTTGCAAAATATCTTTGACCAAAAATATCTGGGTTATATTGTCCATATCTATTGTCTTGCCACACAATAACAAAATTACCCACTCCGTCCATTGATATGGAGGGAGTCCTTTGATGCATAATACCAGCATCATCGTTTACTTTTATGTTAGCTCCTAAAGCTGCACCTGTATTTGTGAATCTTTGAAAATATATATCCCAATTGATATTCCTAGAATCTTGCCACACTATAACAAAATTGCCAACCGCATCCATTGAGGTTGAGGGACCCATTTGAAATTCGCTACCAGCATCATCGTTTACTTTTGTGTTTACTCCTAAAACTCCTCCTATGCTGGTATATCTTTGAAAATAGATATCCCAATTGGCATTCCTAAAATCTTGCCACACAATAACAAAATTACCTGCTACGTCAATTAAGATGGCGGGAGAAACCTGATCGGCATTGCCCGTATCATCGTTTACTTTTGTGTTTACTCCTAAAGCTCCACCTGTGCTGGTATATCTTTGATAATAGATATCACGATTGACATTCCTTTCATCACTCCACACAAGCACAAAATTACCTGCTGCATCCATTGAGATTAATGGATTCCATTGCTTGGCAATACCCATATCATCGTTAACTTTTGTATTAACTCCTAAAGCTCCTCCTGTGCTGGTATATCTTTGATAATAGATGTCATAATTGTTATTCCTTCTATCATCCCACACAATCACAAAATTACCTGTTGGGTCCATTGCAATTAATGGATGCTCTTGAGATGCATCTTGAGTATCATCATTTACTTTTGTATTAACTCCTAAAGCTATACCTGCATCGTTGTATCTTTGAAAATAAATATCCCAATTGGCATTCCTAAAATCGTACCACACAATAACAAAATTACCTGCCGCATCCATTGATATTGAGGGAACGGATTGATCTGTACTACCGACATCATCATTAACAAGGAAATCATCTGCAATTGTGCTATTTATTATTTCAATCTGTTGTTCATTAGGTTTTAGACCTTTATGTGTGTTTATTCGTACTTCACGATTGTCTATATTTACTGAAGGATCATGCCTTAACCATTCAGATTCCTGGGCATTTAATGTTCCTACCAATAAAACACTAAGTAAAAAGATTAACAGGCAGAGTTTAAATTTCATAATTTCTTCCGATAATGTTTGAATTATTTTTTTGAACTTTTCGGAAAAAAGGCAGTTAACATATTATTATGTAGCTCAATGTACATATAATTAACCCAATATGCAAGAAATAATGCAATCCGTGTAATAATAGCTTGAAAGTAGTTTGTGGCTCCGATGTGGAAGGATTAACTCTTGTGGTATTATATTAAAGATGCGCCCCGCTGGTGAATTGTATCATCTTTCCTTTTTTAATATCTTCGTATGCAGGGAGGAACTGCGTTTAGCTCCTCATTGTGCAAAATTAGACGAACCTAGATGATTGACTTATTTAAAAGACAACAGATAATTGAACTACTATCTGATATTAAGCTAAAAGCTGAACAAAAAAAGTCAATATCACATCCTGATTCTGAAAAATATATTTTACAGATTTTTGAGAAGGTTGGAATACCGATTCAAGATGATTCCGCCAAATTTTTCGGAAAACCTGGCATTTTAAAAGAACTAATTCTTGATATCCATAGTTCTGCTTTTTTAACGGTTGATGACAGAAAAAAGATAAATGAAGATTTCAATGATTTTCTAAAATTGTTTCCTAAACCAAAATCCAAAGAAGAACTTAAGTTTAGAGTTCTTGGTAACAATGGATTATATCCAAATAGAGATATCAAAAGAGGTAAAGTATGGTATAAAAACTTCAATTCAAGACCAAGTATAACTACGATAAATAAAATTAATTCGGAAAAACAATATTCAAACGACTCTTCGATTTACTGGATTAGTCGGACTGAATTAAAATTCGCGACATCTTTAATATTGTCGGACTCTGGAACTCGATTATTTCCATATTTTAATCCTTACGATACGATTTCTTTGAATTATGAGGATGTAAAAGACATCCCGAATGAAGAACTATTCTATTTTCTGAATAGATGGATGGATATTAAAAATGTATTTATCCAACCAGATGGTAATATGTTTAATAGGAATCCAAGACCTGATATCTCAACTTATAGCTACTCAAAATTTGACGCAAAGGAATCTGGGTTTAATAAAATATTTGACTCTTTTAGTATTAGAGACCATTTGTTGATGCGAACCAGTAATTATTTATTGAAAGCACTAATGAATAGAAGAAATCTCTTATTTCAAGAAGAAGCAATTTTAAACTCATTTTTCGCACTTGAAGGAAGTTTACATCTTCTACAAAGAAAATATGGAGATAACTCAACAAAATTGAATAGAGAACTATTAAGAGATGTTTTTAAAAATAAACTAACTTTTTTACCTCAAGGAGAAGGAACTTATGAATTTATAGAGGAAGGCTACTTTACAAGAATCTCTTTAGTACATCCACAACCAAGATGGGGAGCGGAATGGAATCCATATGTTGATCATGAGGACTTTAGAGATTATTTTGGAATCAGTAAAATGGTTCTTGCTTGGATTTTAGGAGAAAATGAAACAACCTTTTGGTAAAAAATAACTATGCACAACACGCAATAAAAAACATAGGGCGAAAAGTGCTAAATTTAAACTATGTAGAATTTAATAGCGGTTTGGTAGCTTGAAAGGTAGGTGCTTCGAAAAGCCCTACGTTTCTTATTGCCATCCGTTCAATACCATTCCACTAAAGTGGACTTTTGTATCTTCATCCGCAAGGCGGGTTTCCAATCCAAAAGAAATGGTATTGAATGAGGAGCTAAACCAAATTGAGACATTTCTTTAATTTTAATCACCACTTTATTGGGACATCTAGTCAAAACGGTACAGAACTTACGCTAAACTCAATTTGGATCCTCCCTTTATACACCAGTTAAAAACATTGCAGATGAAGCAAGAGATTTCAAACAAGACATATGAATTGATTGGACAACTTTCTGTAGAGTTTAATAAGATGGAATATTTCACTGCATATTTATTTGATTCTTTTAATATTTCAAAAAAGACTGGTTTTAACATGATTTCCAAAAAAGGATTTCCTACGCTATTAAAAAAGATAAGATCATACGTTCCACAACTAAAATTATCCGAGATAAATAATTTAGAAATATATAGTTTGCTTGACAAGATTGATAATATGAGAGAGGAAAGGAATGCTTATGTTCATTCCTTACTTTTGCGAACTGAAGAGCATGAAAAAGAGAAGGCTATTCTTTTCTTTGACTCAATTCGAGAAAATAAGAATATTGAAAAAATAATTAATCATGAGGATATTGAAGCGGTAATTAAAATGTGTAAAGACATTGGAATACAAACAATCTATACAATAATGAATATTAAAAAAATTAATAGTATTACCGGTGTATAACACATTGTATAACCAATGCCTTGGTAAATCGCAATAGAATAACAACAAAACAGTATCTTAGTATAACATAAATAATAAACTAAAACCCTACTAACGCCGGCACTGGTCATACCATCGGAAAGTTCAATACCATTCCACTAAAGTGGACTTTTGATTATAATCTCATACCCCAATAAGTATCAAAACGAGGGTAAATGAAACAGCTACCTAGAGTAAAGACTCTTAGAGCATAAAATGACCAGTTGTTGAATTGGTGGGGAAATGGTGGGGGAAATAGATAATATGAAAAAACCCAACACTCTGATTATTAGGAGTATTGGGCTTTAGTTTTTCGCTTTTGAGCGGTCACGACGAGACTCGAACTCGCGACCTCCGGCGTGACAGGCCGGCATTCTAACCAAC
>RCNC010000864.1_pt1 | contig 19977 bp, 14 predicted proteins | sample 2041301 | NCBI WGS metagenome assembly RCNC01 (sample SAMN09708231, study PRJNA481090) | Marine sediment metagenome, whole genome shotgun sequencing project. | biome: marine sediment; feature: ocean; material: sediment; isolation source: Sewage treatment plant 13A marine sediment (STP13A) ...
GTCGTCGATCCCGTAAAAGGCTAGTAAATTCGCCATTGCATCCATATGTGCCTGTTCGCTTTCTTCAATATTGGCAAATATAGGGTTGCCCCATTTTTCATACAGAACACGATATACATCCCGCGCCATTTTCTCCTCTTCACGGATGAACAGTAAATGATGAATTTCAGTATCATCAAGTTCAGAGGCCTCAACTGCAGATTGCATGATCAGCGTAGCCGAACTGCCTGGCATTGGTGCGTCTTCAAAACATGGCTGGTCTTCACAGTAGTTTTCGTAGGTAGAGCCGTTGCCGATTTCGCCCCTGTTCTGATCACCGCCCGCCATTACGGTTGATATCCCCATAAACATTATCCCGAGTGCAAATACCGCTAATAACATGAACATCTTTTTCATAGAAAACTCCTTTTTATAAAAGATTTTTTGATACACTGACACTTCTGAATTTCATCATGCTTTTCCTTTTAACGTATAATAATGAAAAAGGTTACAGTGTTTGTGAAAAATTATGGAAGCCTATGAAAGTACTTCTTTATTACCGAATCAGATCCAAATGAAAGGGCACCCTGTATTCATTGCACAGCATGCACCTGCGACTCGCTGCAGAGGATGTCTGTGGAAATGGCATCGGATTGAATAGGGGAGGGCGCTTTCAGACGATGAGATCGTGTTTGTGGTGGAGTTGGTGATGGGGTGGATAGCTGATCACTCCCCACACTATTCTCCATGCAGCTAACTGTATTTTTCTAAGATTTTTTACCTGGATATACCTGGATTACAATCTCGGGTGTGGGGAATAATGTGGGGAACAAGAAAAAAGGGCTTAGCGGTTGATTTCGCTAAGCCCTTGATTTGTTTGGCTCCCCAGCACGGACTTGAACCGCGGACCCAGTGGTTAACAGCCACTTGCTCTGCCGACTGAGCTACTGGGGATTATAAGGTTTCTTTTGCCGTGGTGACGGCTAAAGAAGTGTCTTAAGTAGTCGACCATGATTTGAATGTCAAGGGCTTTTTTGGCCCGGGAATAGTGGTTCGTCCGTTCTGTTTTGCTGTTTTGAAAAAGATTATAACGTGTTGAAATACATTTATTTGTTATCTTTCGTGCGCCTCTCATATTTGCCGCGATTCATGTTTTTCGCTCCACCGGCATTGACCCGCCTTGTGCGACGCCCATTGACCGATTTAATGCGTGCAACCAAGGTAACGGCCGGTCAGGGTTTGAGGCGAGATAGCCGCTTTATCGAGAAGCCTTCCCAAAAATTTTTATGGCCCATTCGCTGCGTTGGCTCCTCGTTTCATGTCCTCGACTTACATCAGTATGCCTGCGGGTTGAAACGCGGCTCCGCCTTGACCTTGAACCAAAACCCTATTTTTGAGATAGGTTCCAGATAGCTGGAATTCGATGGGGATTTTTCAAAAAATGCGGTACATTAAGTTTCAGTATTTATCAATAATTGACCTTTCAGACAGTTTTTTCATTTTTATGTGAGTCTGAAAAACCTTCTAAATATGGTGTTGACGGGGCTAAATAAAAGGATTAAGGATAAGTATAACTGTTCATAGAGAATATACAAAAGTACGAACCGATAGTCATGTAGCGCACCTTTCAATTGCTGATTCATCCAGAATTGCCGCCACAGGAGACCATCATGGAATTAACGCTGTCTGAAAAAATCCAATTATTACGCAAACGATTGGGCTTGAACCAGGGCCAGTTTGGCGCCAAGGTTTTCAACACGAGCGTGGAGACCGGACGGACCAAAGTTAAAAATATTGAGCTGGGCAAGCAGAAACCCACGCCCGAAGACTTGGCCCAAATGTCAAAGGTGCTGGATGTGCCCCCAACCGTGTTCCACCAGGGTCAATCAGCTGAACCCCTTGCCCAGGTTCCGTTGCGACAGGGAGTACTCGTGGACCAGGCTGTTCTGGATCGTTTCGAACAGCTGGGTCCATACTTGGAGATGCTCAACCGGGCGGTTTTTATCAACGATGAAGAACTGATCGAACATATATCCGCCAAGCTGTCCGGCGTTTTGGTTTGCAGCGGCACTCTCAAGGCGATTAACAATTAACCCGCGGAGGTCGTGATGGACGATAACAACCGGGATTATCACTGCATGCGGGACCATTACCTGGAATTGCTGTGGACAGCGCAGAAAGTCGAGGACCGCCGCCTTACGGAATTGATTCTTCGGCGGCTCAAGGACACGGCCTTGGAAATGACAGCGGCACCCGCTCCTGCCTGTGAAATTATTCCTTTCCCAAGTACAATTGTCTGTGCCATTGGGTGTGCTGATGGATATGACGAGATTCGTCTGATATGGCCCCGGCAGCCATTGCGGCATCTGCTCTCCATGATCTGCGGATACGCCGCTGTTGTCGTTTTCTTCGGAATTTTTGGAATTACTGCGTAAACAAACCTTCCTTTCTATTTTTTTGCAGGTACAACACCACACTCTTTCCCAGTAGCGGATTGAGCAGACGGTCGATCCACCGGGTTACCCGTGGCTTTTTCATGATATCCCAGACGAGCAGGCGATGGTAAAGGTTGACTGCTGCCGAGTCCGTTCGTGTCAGACCGACGAAACACTTGAGCCACCAATAGGGGGCGTGGATGCTGTGGGCGTAGTGATGCCCCAGAAAGCGGGCACCCGCCCGCTCCAGCCGGTCGATCAATTCGCTTTGGCGATAGATACGCACATGGCCCTGGTTGGCGTTGAAATAGGCATCGGAGAGCGCCCAGCAGATGCGCTCGGGCAGGTAGCGGGGAACGCTGACCACCAGTGGTTTGCCATGCTTGAGTACCCGGATGATCTCTCGCATGGCCGATTCATGATCCGGAATGTGTTCCAGCACCTCACTGCAGACGACCAGGTCGAAGCAGGCGTCGGGAAAGGGCAGGCAGGTCACGTCGGCCGCGGAAAGGCACCAAGTTCCGCCCCCATGTTCGCCCAGCCGGTCATGAAAGCTGAGCCGCTCACGCGCTTCCTTCAGATCTGTCGGGTTCAGGTCTGCTCCAGTCACCCTTACTCCCTTTAGCCGGTAGGCCGCGCAGGCGTGCCGGCCGGATCCGCAGCCGATGTCCAAGATGCGATCGCCGGGGCGGACAGCCAGGCGGGAGAAATCAACGGTAATCAAGGATGGTTTCCCGATAGGCGTCAACAGTCTTTTCGGCTGCGCGACGCCAAGTAAAGTGCTGTTGCACCCGCTGGTATCCGCGTCGGCCAAGCCCATCGGCCTGATCCGGGTGGTCCAGCATGTCGATAATGGCCCGGGCCAGGGACATGTGATCTTTCGGAGGGACCAGAATGCCCGCGTCACCCACCACTTCCGGAAGAGCGCCGCCCGTGGTGCTGATCACCGGCACCCCGCAGGCCATGGCCTCGCCCGCCGGCAGGCCAAATCCTTCGTAAACAGATGAGACGACCGCCATGGCCGCCCGGGCATACTGGCGGACAAATTCCGCATCGCTGATGCTACCGGTAAAGACGATCAAATCGCCGATGCCCAATCGCCGGATCAACCGGCTGATGCCGCCGTTTTTCTTGGGTGTCCCGACCACTACCAGGCTGATGGCCCTTCTTTTTTTCGCTATTTCCGCCACCGCATGCAGCAGGTAGTAGAGTCCTTTGAGCGGGACGTCGGAACTGTTGGTGACGATGATGCGGCCCGGCTCCCGCTGGATCTCGGGAATGGGGTAGAAAAGTTTGGTGTTGATGCCGTTGGGAACAACTGCAAAGCGCTTCCGGGGAATCTTGAAATCCCGGGCGATATCTTCCCTGGCGCATTCGGAGACGGTGATGATCCGGCGAAGGGTGCGAGATACCCGTTTTTGCATGCCGATGAAGGAGAACCAGCGCAGGTGCTTGATTTTTTTCCAAAAAGGCCTCACCGAACGCACGGCGATGTCCCGGTCAACCGTGATGGGGTGGTGGATGGTGGCCACGGTGGGAATCTTTTTGGCGATGGACCAGATGCCGTAAGACAGGCTCTGATTGTCGTGAACGATGTCGTAGCGCTGCATCCGGGTGCGCAAAAAGCGCTGGGCACGGATGCCGAAGGTAAAGGGTTCGGGAAACCCCATGGTCGAGACACCCGCCCATTCCATGATATTGACAGGGTCGCAGAGCTCCCTGAGGGTGGGAACCCGAAACAGACTCTCCGGATTGTACAGGTCCAGGCAGGCCGGCCGGTGGGTGGGGATGTCCGGGTCAAGACCGGGATCCGGCGGGCCGGAAAACACTTCGACGTGGTGGCCGATATCTTTGAGTGCCCGGCTCAGGTTTTTCAGGTAAACACCCTGGCCTCCGCAGTGGGGATTGCTCCGGTAGCTCAGCAGGCAGATGTTAAGGGGCCGTTCCAGGCTGCTAATCATAGGCGTTAAACAGGTAGTCCTTCCCACGTGGCAAAATAGAACCACTTACAGCCCTGCTGTGGCCAACGTCAAGTGTTTTCATGTATTGATTCAGACTCGATTGGCAATCCTAAAGGGCATTGTCCGCCTTGCGGTTAAGGAATATGGTGACAGAGAGCAAACCGCAGTGTTATGCATGACCGAGGACAGAGGACAGAGGACAGAGGACAGAGGACAGAGGACAGACGGCGGAGGGCGGAGGGCGGAGGTCTGAAACCGGTGGCTTGGGTATGGTGAATGGGTAAGTGTGGAATGCTCAATAAATAGCAGATCATCCCTGAGAATGCGGGGACCTGGTTTGTGTTTACGGTATTTTCAGGAGGGCCCGTGGACAATGCGATGCCCGATGCAGTGACGCTGGTGGAAGTGGGGCCGCGTGATGGCTTCCAGTTCGAAAAAACTGTGGTTCCCACCCGCCGAAAGCTGTCCGTGATTGCCCGGTTGGTTGCAGCCGGGCTGAAACAGATTCAGGTGGCCTCCTTTGTCCATCCGGAAAAGGTGCCCCAGATGGCCGATGCCGACCCATTGATCAGACAACTTCCCCGCCAAGACGGTGTGGTCTACACGGCATTGGTGCTCAACCGGCGGGGACTGGACCGGGCCATGGCGTCGGGCATCGCGGCCGTGGAAATCTCCCTTTCCGCCAGTGATTCCCACAGCCGTAAAAACGCAGGCATGGCCCATGGCGAGGCACTGGAACACGGGCTGCGCATGATTGACCAGGCGATATCCGCCGGCCTTCACGTACGAGCCAGTCTCCAGTGCGCCTTTGGTTGCGTAGATGAAGGGCGGATTCCCACTGCTCGCATTGCGGGCATTGTCCGGCGGTTTGTCGAGCACGGGATCCATGTACTGGCTCTGGCGGACACCACCGGTATGGGATCACCGCCCCTGATAGAAGAGGTTCTGGATGCGGTACTTCCTCTGGCCGGCCGTTTGCCCCTGGCGTTGCACCTTCACGACACCCGCGGCCTGGGACTGGTTAACCTGATGGCCGCATTGAAATACGGCGTTTCGATTTTCGACACTGCTCTGGCCGGCATGGGCGGATGTCCCTTTGTTCCTGGCGCGGCCGGTAATATCGGCACCGAAGACACCGCCCACCTGCTGGAAAGCCTGGGGATTCATACCGGTGTGAATTACCGACAGGTGGGTGCTGTTTCGCGCGAAATGGAGACGTTTTTTCACCAATCCTTCCCCGGCCGGATGCACCGTGTGCACCGTGTGTCGGCCTTTCAAACACCGCACGAATCGATTTAAATCGGATTGCCCCGCCTCTCCTTTTTTTAACTGAACTCCTTTAGTTTAAAATCGGCCTGCCGATATTTGGAACATGTCAGGCAAGTGGCTTTAGCGGACAGCGCTAATTTGCGGCGGGGTTCCGAAACCAGATTCATTCACATAAATTCGATCAACGATGACGCTAATGGCAGACGCACCCAAAGAGACCCTATTGTTTGTGGATGACGAGGAAAGTATCCTGGAGGTGGCTTCGGAATATTTTATGGCAAAAGGGTACCACATTCTGACTGCTGAAAACGGCCGCCTTGCCGTCGACATCATTGAAAAAGAAAAAATAGACTGCTGCTTCACGGACATCAACATGCCCGAAATGGATGGGCTGGAACTGGCCGAATACATCCGAACGGTGGACAACACCATTCCGGTCATCATCATGACCGGCTATCCGTCCCTGGACAACACCATCCGCACCTTGAAAAACGGTGTGGTCGACTTTCTGATCAAGCCGGTCAACCTGAATCAGCTGGAAATCTGCGTCAAACGGGTGCTGCGGGAGCGGCAGCTGTTTATCAAAAACATTTTTCTGACCCAGGAGGTGGAAGGCAAACACCGGATCGAGAATCTCAATCGAGAGCTGACATACAAAGTCGAGGAACTAAACACCCTCAACCGCATCATGACCGACTTTGCCACCATCGACTCCAGCTTCGACCTGTTCAAGCGGGTGGTCGACCTGTCCACTGAACTGACCCACGCTGACGAGGCCTGTTTTTACGTCATCAACGAAGCGATTCAACGGCCGGTGCAAGTGGCACGGTCCGTTGCCGGCGGAAACGGGGGCCCGCCGCCACAGCAGAAGCATTCAACTGCGTCATGTGTCGATGAAGAGTTTGCCTGCAGCAAGGATATCAGTCAGTTGATCATGGACAATTGCGATGAGGACAAGCCCTTGCTGATCCATGAAAACGGCAACGTGCGGGGGGTGCCCGAAGCCATCCAATCCCTGATGCTCGTTCCGCTGAACATCCGCAAGAAAGTGTTCGGCGTATTGGCCGTATCGTCGCTGAACGGGGATGTCCGCTTTTCGGAAAAGGACCTGTATTACATGTCGTTCATGACCAACAAGGCGGCTTATGCGATCGAAAACGTCGCCCTTTATGAAAATATTTATGAGAACCTCCTGCAATTTTGTTACGCTTTTGTGCGGACCATTGAAGCTCGCGATCCATACACCGAGCAGCATTCCAGCCGAGTGACCCGGATTGCCATCGCCCTGTGCCGGGGCATGGGCGGCAGTCAGGAGGAGCAGGATATTCTAAACGTCGCCGGCCAGCTTCACGACATCGGGAAAATCGGTATCCGGGATGACATTCTGCTCAAGCCCGGCCGCCTGACCGATGAGGAGTTTAGCATCATAAAGCAGCACCCGGTAATCGGTGCAAATATCGTCGAGTGCCTGGGCCTGTGGGACCGGGAAAAGAACATCATCAGGTGCCACCACGAGCGTTATGACGGCAAAGGCTACCCCGATGGCCTGGCCGGTGAAAACATCCCCATGCTGGCCCGGATCCTCTCTGTGGCCGACGTATACGATGCCATCGCATCCGATCGTGCTTACCGCAAGCGCATGGAAGAGTCCAAGATCCTCGAGATCATGTATGGCGGATCCGGTACCCAGTTCGATGCCGGTGTCATCGATACATTCCGATCGCTCTATGACCAGGGCGTTTTAAAAGCAATCAACGAAACCTCGCCGTGATGCCTCACACGCATTTCCACGGGACCACGTATATCGGCACTGGGTCTTCACCGGCCGCTATCCCGTTTCCAAAATAGGCTGAAATCCTTCCTGCACCAATTGGGATTAAAAATTGTCTCCCTTTTCCCCCTATTTATCATTTGATCCGAATGGTGTAAAAACCGGTCAGCGTGAAACAGGCCGTGGGATCCTACCTACGCCCAAGTTGATTGGAGAATTTGATGCGCGTTGTTCTTATTCTGCTGTTTTCCCTCGGCCTGACTTGGTGTGGCTGTTCCAACGTGTTCGCCATGCTGACCATTGAAACCGATGGTGTGCTGCTCCATTTCCCAGAGGGTGAGGCAGCCATTGCAGCACGGTTGAACCACAACCTTGCCGATATCATGATCTATCTGCAAAAAATGGGTCTGCCGGTTAAACGACCGCTTCACATCGTTGTGGACGAGAACCAGGATGAACCCGACGTTCAGGTTCACGTCATCCCCCATCTGGAGATCCGCATTCCCCTGCGTGCCCCCGGTGTGTTGGAAGAGGGGTATACGGAAGCTGACCCCTGGACCTATTTTATGTTCAAGGGGTTGTGCCTTCAGGGTATTTACGGGCTGAGATCAAAGGTTCCCGGGGTGCTTTACAAGGGGTTCGGTGCAATCATTTCCCCCAACGTCATTTTACCCCCCTGGGTCGACGGCGGCATATGCAATTTGCTGTATGCCCTGTATCTTAACAAGGCGATTCAGGATCCTTTTGAGGCGGCGCTATTTCGATCTACCCCGCCGCCGGATCTCGAAATTATCAGTCACCACCCGCAAATCTGGCCCGGTTATTTTGCCTTCCGCATTTACGGAAAACCATTTATCTGTTGGCTCTATCAGGAATACGGCTGGTCGAAGATCCTGGCGTTTCTGCAAGTCCACGGCGCTGGCCTGATTCCTATCGAAATCGATTTGAAAGCCCGCGAGGTTTTCGGTAAAACGTTTTCGGCGCTGTGGCAAGACTTCCAGCGCCCCTATGCGCAGCCGCAGCGGTTATCGCCACCGGCTATCCTCGCCCGGGGATACTGGGCCGAACCCTTTGTATACTGGAATCGTGCCGGGGTCTTTCCCGGCAAGCTTCAAATCAGGAACCGCGGCCGTTACGGCGTCGTCGACCCGGACGGGACGCTGTGGCTTTCGGAATTCAATACCAGCGCCACGCTTTTCGGATATACCGGGGGCCGCGTGGTATCCACGTCGCGTAAACATATCTGGGATCCGGGGCCCGGACGCGTGGCCGTCAGCCGTATCGGCCGGCGCCCTTATCTGATGGTTTTCCCCGATGATGGCAAAGGGGGGTTCGGTCAAATCGACAGGGCCGCCACCGATGAACCGACCATGATTGAAGCACCGCAAGGCGTGATTGCGCTGTCCGGCCCGGTGCGCAACGAACGCGGTGCGATTGCCGTGGCAGCCAATATCCAAGGAAACTGGGATATCTGGATCTATAACGAAGGTTGGATGCAGCTTACCCAAACACCGTCCATTGAGCTGGATCCCTGGTGGGAGGGCGACTCCCTGGTGTACGCCTCGAACGCCAGCGGTCGATTCCAGATCCACGCAGCCAACCAGGAAGCGATCACCGCTGTCGACAGCATGGCCCTGCTTCCCAGGCACGGCAAGTTCCTCAATCTGACCGCAAACGGTTGGCGGATGGGCAACTATAAACACGATCGGGTCTCTTTTGGACCGCCTGTATACGCGCCGGTGGTGCCTGCCTTCAGGGAGCCCGAGGCGCCGGAACTGAACACCCAGCCTTATTCCCCCTTGAAAAGCATCTGGCCCAACTACATCCGGCCCGACCTGTTTGCCGACATTTCCGACTTTCAGATCGGCATCGCAACCAAGAGTCGTGACGTTAGCGGTGATTATCGATTGGACGCCGGGTTGCGCTACTCCTCCGACACGAATTACTTTGCCTTGCGGCTCGGCGCCCAGGCCAAAACACTGGGTACGCAGTTCACCCGCTACCCGGTTTCCTACACCACCGATGTCGATCAGACCGTTGATGAGTCCCGCCATGAAGCCAGACTGTTCTGGCGGCCATTGGAACGGGTCCTACCCGAAAGCGACAACCTGCTTCGCTCGTCGACCGGTTTAGACCGCTTTGACGGGCTCGAGCTGTCGTTGAACTGGCGTAACTGGGATCCGCTGAATACCCGAACCCCTGATTCATCCGCCACCCCCTCGGGCCATGAAGAGTGGCTTGGCATCGGATTGGCCAAGCAGGTGGAATTCATGAGCCTGTGGAGCAGTCTGGAGCTATTTTCGCAAGACCGCCAGTCGCTCACGTTGGGTGGACGACTGCTTTATGGTGATCAAACGCTGACATCGGTTCACCTGCTTTTGGGTCGGGCATGGGGCGGCGCGCCGAACCTGGGGCACACCACGTTCCGGGTCGGCGGTAACGTGTCTGAAGGGTATTTCACCCGCTTGCCCCCCAAGCTGTTTCCGATACGCGGGTTTAGCGCCAACCTAATTGAAGCTCCCAAAGCCGCCGCCGGCGGTATCGAGGTGTTCTGGCCCCTGGCCAACCTTCAGATGGGGTACGGCACGCTGCCACTCTTTTTACATCGCCTGAGGCTGGGAACCTTTGTCGATGCCGGGATTGCCGGTGAATCAGTCGAGTCCGACGATTGGCTGGTCGGCGCCGGTTTTGAATTCGTCATGTCGGCAGAAATCGCCTGGGGTAGTTTTTCCGCATTCCGGATAGGTGTGGCCTGGCCCCTGGTTTATCCGGACTATGTTCAAGACAACGGTGCCAAATTTGTGATCCAGCTTGGACGGCCATTATAGCCTGCGTGGCGCCTTGCCATAGCCGGGTCCGCGATCCCGGATGCGCGGGCATGTGCACGACGATGGGCTTGAAACCGGTCTCTTCGAACCGACACCGGTTCCTCGGTCATCACCACAGGCGACATCCCTTTATCAATTGTGCAGAATGGTGTAAAAGACTGGGAATCGTCAAGCAAACCCATGTTTGCCGGAATGCGGCGGTGCAAAAGGGGTGCAAAGGAGTCCTATGCCGACCTGGTCGGAACCACAGGATCTGAAGACATGGATGGTGCAGGGGCTGAGCCTGCGGGGAATGGTGCTGTTGCTTTCCGTTCTGGCTATTCTTATTTCCGAAGTGCGCTTCAGCTGGGTGGAGGTGTTAGTGGGTCGCTATCTGGCGGTTACCAACAGCCACCGGCCGGAATCGGGCAGCGTATGGGAGCAGGGCCGCTTGAAGCAGGTGGCCACCCAAACCCTGGAGCAGATGGTGACCCAGCAGATCACCGCCCAGCGTGAAGCCCGCGAGGCCAGCTCACTGTCCCAACTCATCGATGGTCTTACCGCGTCCCAGGGGGCCATGATCTCCGCAGCGCAGTTTAAAACTCTTTACAGCCAGATCCCCGAGGCCGTCGCCTGGACCCTGTTTTCACCCGTCCTCATGCTGCGCATCAGTGCCGAAAAGAGCTGGGATCGGGTGTATATGGAGCGGGAAAATGGCCAGGTGGGGATCTACCTGCTGGATCGCGGCAACAATGTGCTCAGTTACACGACCCTGAACGAGCAGCAGCTCAAATCCACCGGCACCGAACCGCACATCAAGGCAGGGACTTTGGACGGGCAGCCGGAGTTTGCCGGCCGCATCTATCCAGCGGATCGGTTTTTCATGGCTTTGGACACCCTTTCGCCGGAGACCCAGCGGGGTGTGCTCTCCCATCCCGGCACGCTGCTGGCCGCTCAAGGGACCCCCGTGCGTGTGGGGGTCAGTGATGAAGTCAACGCCGATATGATTCGAATCGGCATCGAGATGGACACCCCCCAGGGGCGGCAGATCGTGTTGGCCGTGGGGCAGGAGTGGGCCGTCTGGCAGGTTCGCATGCTGCTGGAGCCCCGGCTTTCCAAACCCCCTTCCAGTAAGATGCGCTGGCCCCTCAGGCGGGAGGATCGATGACTGATAGCCTGCGCTTTTTCCGGGCCGTCACCGCCTTTATTTATCTGATGGCGACAGTTGGTGCCCTGGCGGGAATGGGTCTGTTCTGCCTGTTCCTTGTCGCGGTCAAGGATTTGCCGCAGGTCCCCGAACCCATCGGCCGCATCAACGACACACCCGCCACCGAAATCTTCAGTGCCGACGGGCAGCGCATTCTGACCATCGGCGGACGGGAAACCGTTGCCCTGGATGACGTCTCCTACCCATTCATTCAGGCTATGCTGGCCACAGAAGACCACCGGTTCTGGGAACATCGGGGCGTCAACAAGTTGCGCACCGTAAAGGCTTTGTGGGTCACCTTGTTCGAGTCGGGAAAAATTCAGGGTGCCTCCACCATCACCCAGCAGCTGGCCAAAAACCTGTTTTTCAGTTTCGAGCGCACCTGGGTGCGAAAGTTTCGGGAACTGCTGGTGGCTCTTCAGATCGAAGCCCAGTTTTCCAAACAGGAAATCCTTGAGGCCTATATCAACCAGATTCCCTTCGGTGTCGGTGCCTATGGCATCGGCGAGGCAGCGCGCACCTTCTTTGGAAAACCGGCCGGTGGACTGACTCTGGCCGAAGCGTCATTGTTAGCCGGCCTGCCTAAATCGCCCACCCGGTACAACCCGTTTCGATACCCGGAACGTGCCCGGGCCCGGCAGCAAGTGGTGCTGCAGCGAATGGTAACCACCGGTATGATCAGTCGCGAAGAGGCCATAGAAGCCCAGGCCGTGTCGGTTGACCTGCGTGCACAGGGCCGTTCGCTGAGGGTGGACAGCTATTTCCTGGACGCGGTGATGAAATCGCTGGAAGAGACCTATAGCCCCGAAGTCGTCTACCATGGCGGCCTGCGGGTCTACACGACCCTGGACGCCGGCATGCAGCAGCAGGCTGAAACAGCGCTGCAACAGGGGATTGCCAAGCTGGAAGCCCAGATGGACATGACCCACCGGTCCGAGGAGACCAGGGTGGAAGACGACAACGGGCTGCAGGGGGCACTGGTCGCCGTGGAGGTAAATACCGGGGCGGTGAAGGCATTGGTGGGCGGACGGGATTTCTTTCAAACCCCATATAACCGCGCGGTGCAGGACAACCGGCAGCCGGGATCCGGTTTCAAACCATTCCTTTACTATGGGGTGTTGGAAAACCTGGACAAGACGCCGGCCGATGTGATGGTGGATCAACCGGTTTCCATACCTGTGGCCGGCAAGGCGCCGTGGAAGCCGCGCAATTTCAAACGCACCTACGAGGGTGCCATGGTGCTCAAAAAGGCTTTCACGGCGTCGGTGAACACCGTTGCAGCTCAACTGGTCTCCGCCGTCGGTCCCGATGCGGTGATCAACATCGCCCGGCGCTGCGGCATCACCAGCCATCTGGCCCCGGTCTATTCCGTCGCGTTGGGCACCTTCGGGGTCAGTCCCCTGGAGATGGCCGCCGCCTATGCCACCTTTGCCTCAGGAGGCGTGCGGCATCCGCCCTACTGGATCCGTCGGGTGGAGGATGTGAGCGGCCGGGTGCTGCAGGAGCATATTATCACCGGTGAACGGGTTCTGGATGAATCGATCAATTTTCAGCTGGTGGACATGATGGCCGGCGTCATCGATGATGGCACGGGCAATGGGGTCCGGCGAATGGGTTTTGCCCTGCCGGCCGCCGGTAAAACCGGCACCACCAACGATTACAACGACGCCTGGTTTACCGGTTTTACCCCCAACCTGAGCACATCGGTCTGGGTGGGGTTTGACCGGGGGCAGGGCATGCGGGATAAAAACGGTGCAGGTATTACCGGCGGGCGCGGAGCAGCGCCCATCTGGGCGCAGTTCATGAAACAGGCTACGGAAGGCGAGCCGCCCAGGGCCTTCGTGGCACCGCCGGATATCTATTTCAAGAAAGTGAATCCCGAAACCGGGTCGTTGGCCGGGTTCTGGACGCGCGACCCGGTTACTGTGGCGATGAGAAAAAAACATTCTTAAGGGATATGGGATACTTGTTTAAACATCTGGCTGTCCGGTTGTGGGTGGCCCTGGTCATCGGCGGCATTGTCGCCCTGTTGGTGCTGCCGCCTTTTGCCGGCGCCGTGGGACCCGGATGGATGATCGTACCCGGCCTCGGCCTGCTTGCCGCCGCATACTGGTTTACAGGCGTGGCATTTGCTGCCATGGGGCGCCGCCGACTGGAGCGCCTGCTTGGCGAGGCCACCGTGTGGGAGCGGGCCGGGATGCCCCGGGAGGTGCGCCAGGCCCTTGCCCGGGCTGCGGCCATGGTGGACAGCTTCTTTTTCTCGCCACTATCCCGACGAACGCCGGCCGGGCAGCTGCTGGCCCAAACGGCACGGTTCCAGATGGCTCAGGCGGCACCTGAATCGTCATCCGATGCCATTGTCGGCGCCTATTTGCGCACTTTTCCCCGTGACCGGGACGCCGCCATCAAATGGCTTGACCGGGTGTTGGCCGGAAGGGCGTTGACCGATCAATCCCATGACATCGCCGCCAGGATCGGTGACACTCACCCCGAGGACATGGCCATCCAGCGGATGCTTGCCCAGTTTTACCTCTCCGAACGGCGCGGTGACTTTGCCGCCCTTCAGACTTACGGGCTGTTGATGGATGCTGGAGAACCCCTACCGGACACCTTGATCAGTGACATGGCGGATCTCTTCCTGTCCGAGCAGCGTCCGGACACGCTGGCCCTGAAGGTTTACCTGGACGTCTACACCCGCGGTGGACGTGACAAACGCCTGCTTCCGGGCATTGCCGCCTGCTGTCGGATGATCCATCCTGGCCCGCTGACCCTGCCCCTGCTGGAAAGGGCCGATGAGGCGATGGCGGGCATTGCCGCATCTCAGCGCAGTAAAATGGCGGCTGCCTTTTTGCCCACGACGACCGATTCCGGCACGGGACGATCGGCCAGGGAACGCCGGATTGAGCGGCCGGCATTCGGTCCAATGATCCGCAACACATTGACCGGATTGAGGAGAACGGCCTTCGGGTTTGTCGCCGTTGTTTCCGACCAATTGCGAAAGACCCGGGGGGGATTATCATCCAGGCGGGCCAAATTGGTGCTGAAATGGTCGGCCATGGGGCTGTTCATGATCGGTGTGGGGTGGCTGGTGATCAATACCGCCATGCATTTTGCCGTTACTTTCAAAACGGTGGAAAAAGAGCCGGTAACGGTGGTTGCCCCGGTCACCGATCCCTTTACCCTTCAGGTGGCGGCTTATCTGAGCGAAACCGATGCCCGGCGCTATGTGGATCAGCTGAAAGGCCAAGAGTTGGATGCCTATTGGACCCGGGCCTCCGGGTCCAACAAAACCTGGTATCAGGTGCGCATTTCCCATTTCAAGACCAAGGCAGAGGCCAGGACTGTGGGCGAGGATCTGAAGACGAGGCAACTCATCGGTGATTATTATGTTGCCAATTACAAACGGCCTGACGTACCATAATCGAGAACATTCGTCGCTTGGCGACATCCCGCCCTTTTTTCGGTAATTACCCGGCGTATGGTAACTATTCAACTTGACCTGATTTCGTGCAAAGGAAGCTGAACATGAACGCCACCGCTATGACCCGAATCGTTGAATTATGCCTCAGACTGGACAACCATGCCTCCCGCCTATACCTGAGCCTGGCCCGCAATGCCGGAACTGATGACCTGAAAGGGTTTTGGCAGGATATTGCCACTAAAAACGAGCAGCACCTGCTCTACTGGGACCGGCTGTTCAATTGGGCCGAAAAGGGGATGCTCAACAACCTGTTCGATGGTCCGGAAAAGACGCTGGACGAGTTAACGGGGTTGGAGGAAAAAATATACGACCTGGTCGACAGCTGTGCGCAGGTACGCCGCAAGAAGAAGGCCTTCACCATGGCCTTCAAGCTGGAATTTTACCTGTTGCACCCGGCTTTCGAGACCCTTTCCCAATATGTGGCCACTTTCAACGGCGATGCCGGATCGGATTTCCCCTACGAGCGTTTTGTGAACCGGCTTTTTGATGCCCTCCAGAAAAATGAATTGGGCACACTGGAGTTGGAACTGGTGGGTGAGGTCATCCACCGCCTTTGGAAAGAGAACCGGCGGATGGCCTTTTTAAGCAACTACGATGAGTTGACCGGTATTTTTAACCGCCGGGGGTTGTTCAATGCGATCACCCACCTGGCCCACTTGGCCCAGCGCAATGAAAATACCGTTGGTGTATTGATGATCGATATCGACTATTTCAAGGCCATAAACGACAACTTTGGCCACCAGTTCGGTGACGACATGCTGCGCCGGGTGGCCGAATGCATCCGGGAAGGGATCCGTGCCTCGGACGTTCTCGGGCGATACGGTGGTGAGGAATTTCTGGTCTTTTTACCCCGCGTGGAGCCGGTGTCGCTGGGAGAAGTGGGAGAAAAGATCCGGCGGGCTATTGAGACGATGCCCGACACGCGTGCATCCGTCACCGTCAGCATCGGTATTGCCTACGGATATGTGGGAAGGGAGGTGGACGCTGACATCAAGACGCTCATCTACCAGGCCGATGAGAAACTCCTGATGGCCAAGGCCGCCGGCCGCAACCGCATCGAACTTTGACGGGTGCGTAACAAGTCCGATATCCGCGTTACGCTTCATCCCTCGTCACTGCAGCGTACCATAAGTACGCCTCATTCCTCGAGATTTGCAAGCCTTGATCTCGAACTTGTTACGAACCCGTCGGAAATGCGACTTTTTACGCGTTCATCAACTTTAACTGGGTGTTAAAAAGAGCTTGTCTCCCTTTGGCAAAGCGTTTAGACTTACCCCATCTGGATACGGTATTGGCCTACAGCCAAATACAACTGGAGGAGTCAAACATGGAAAAACAGGATGTCATCAGGATCGCTGAAGGTCTCAGGCTGATCGAAGAGGGCGTGGAAGCCATTCAGGGCGTGATGAAGGAGAAAAATATCAAATCGCTCAAAGACGTGGCAGCCGAACTGATTCCCTTTTTCAAAAAGGATGACGATTCACTCACCGAATCCATTATCAGCCATCTGGAATAAAGCGATCACCCAGACGTTATCCTCTGCCCCGCGTGCCGGGGAGAAAAGGCCGGACCCCATTATACGGGATCCGGCCTTTGAATTGAACGAAGGGTTGTCAAAAAATGGATGTCGCCAGCTTATTTTTTGTGGGGTCATCAATTATAGGAACGACCCTAACCCCTTTCAGTATAAACAGTGAATAGGTCACCTTTCATAAACGGTAGATTTCGGTTCAGGGGAAGGCCGCAGCGATGTTGAATCCGGAGGCGTAGCAGCGCTACGTCGAGGATCTCAGCTGAGCGAGAACGCCGGCCTGGGCCGACAGATGCCATTTAGGGACGGGGACTATTTAAAATCTATCCGCAGTTGCTTTTTGTTGATTTTGCCCACGCTGGTCTTGGCGATGGTCTCAACAATCTGTACCCGGTCCGGCACGCCGTACTTGGGGATGACGCCCTCTTCGGCAAATTTGGCGAAAAAGGCTTTCAGTTCTTCGGGGCGGGTCTCCTGCTCGGCCCCGGGTTTGAGCACCACCAGGGCCATGGGCCGTTCGCCCCATTTTGGATCCGGCACACCGATCACCGCTGCTTCGCTCACGGCCGGATGACGGCTGATCATGTCTTCCAGGGTCAACGATGAGATCCACTCACCGCCGGTCTTGATCACATCTTTGACCCGATCGGTGATCTGCAGGTAGCCTTCCGCGTCGATGAAGCCGATATCACCGGTGTGCAGCCAGCCGTTGGCCCACAACTCCTCGCTCTTTTCCGGATCATTGCTGTATCCCTGGGTCAGCCAGGGTGAGCGCACCACCACCTCGCCGGCGGTTTTGCCGTCGTGGGGCAGGGGCTTGCCGTCGGTGTCCACCACCTCCAGCAGCACGTTGGGCACGGGCAGGCCCGTGCGGCAGCGCATTTCCACCTGCCGCTCCGCATCCCAGGCGAGCATGTGGGGCTTGAGGTTGGCCACGGTGAGCAAGGGGCAGGTTTCGCTCATGCCATAGGCGGTGTAGAGGTTGATGCCGTTTTCCAAACCGGCTTTGCATAGGCCCCGGGAAAGGGCGCTGCCGCCGATCACCACCTTCCAGCGCGACAGGTCCAGATTCTTGATGACCGGGCTGGAGACCAGCATGTGGATGATCGTGGGTACGCAGTGGGAGAAGGTGACTTTCTGGGAGACGATGAGCTTGAGCAGCATTTCCGGTTCGTATTTGCCCGGGTAGACCTGCTTGGTGCCCAGCATGGTGCACAAGTAGGGAATCCCCCAGGCGTGGACGTGAAACATGGGGGTCATGGGCATGTAGACATCGCCGGAATTGATGGCAGCCTGGGATTCGTAGGCACACAACCCGGACATGAGTCCGTAGGTGTGCAGCATGATCTGGCGGTGGCTGAAGTAGACGCCTTTGGGAAGGCCCGTGGTGCCGGTGGTGTAAAAGGTGGTGGCCATGGCGTTTTCATCAAAATCGGGGAATTCGTAGTCAGGCGCTGCCGCGGCCAGTAGGTTTTCGTATTCGCCATCCAGGGCCACCGGGGTCTCCGGGCGGGTCGTTTCGTCGCTGAGAAGAACGATCTTTTTGACGGTTTTCATCTGGTCTTTGACCGCGGCCAGCAGAGGCAGAAAATCGGCGTTGACCAGGATGATGTCGTCTTTGGCGTGGTTGATCGTGTAGACCAGCTGCTCCGGCGACAGGCGGATGTTGATGGTATGCAGTACCGCACCCATCATGGGTACGGCGAAAAAGCACTCCAGGTAGCGGTGGCTGTCCCAGTCCATCACCGCCACCGTGTCCCCCTGCTTCACGCCCAGGGCGTTAAGGGCATTGGCCAGGCGTTGCACCCGCTGGTTCAACTCGACGTAGGTGTACTTCATCTTGTCCCGGTAGACGATCTCCCGGTCCGGATAATAGGTCAGCGGAGTGCGCAGGATGTTCTTGATCAGCAGGGGAAACCCATAGGCCGATGGGGTCTGGGGGATGAGTTTGACGGGCATGACGGTCCTCCTTTGAAGGTTGACAAGCGGGTTATGATGGATTTTGCAGAAAACAGAAACGGGTCGACTGTTCAGAATCGTGGAATAGCTGTTGAATGGAAAGAATGTAGGGGTAACGCGCGCAAGCTGTCAAGAAAAAGGAGTGCCAGCAGCCGTTCAACTCAAGGGAAAATCCTTCAACTGTCATTTGTTCGTTGACAGGTGGTTGCCACCGCCGATGGTCAGCCTGTCGGCCAGCCCGCGGGCAGCCAGCACCGCGTGTACCTGACCGATCGCCAATTGGGCATCGGACACCTCGATGAAGAGGGTTACCACCCCCCGGGCATAACGTCCGCCTCGCCAGCGTCCGGCACCGGATGCCTTCAGGGTTGTCTCCAGACTGCGGGACAGATCGTAACGGAATCGGGACATGTCGGGATCGTCAGGCTGGGGATCCTTCGAGAAATCAAAATGCAGGATGAGCGTTTCCATGTCATCCGGAATACCAGGTCGTTGTGACAGATGCGGTCATCACGTAAAAATCTTTTCCACCTCCCGTCATGCGTTGCATGGAGCGGGTGTTGAACTGGCCAAATGGTTGCCGGATGATTATGGTTTTTGGAAACCTCAACCGGCCTGCGGGCAGATGACGTGCGTTGTTTCCATGTCATCCGCGGCTTATGACGACCCATCCAGAGGAGACGATGACTGCCAATGATACTGAAGGATGAAACTGATTTGAAACACAGCCACAGCTTCGGCCAGGACCACAAACGTCCGGGGGAAAGCCGCACGATCATCGTCATTGTCGTTACCGCTGTGATGATGGTGGTAGAGATCATCACCGGGATGCTTTTTGGTTCCATGGCCCTGCTGGCCGATGGCCTGCACATGGCCTCCCACGCGGCGGCTCTTTCCATCAATGCCTTTGCCTATGTTTACGCCCGCCGCCATGCCCACGACAAACGCTTCAGTTTCGGAACCGGAAAGGTGAACGCCTTGGGCGGTTTTTCCGGCGCGGTCCTGCTGGCGGTGTTTGCGGTGATGATGGCGGTGGAGAGTGTCGTCAGGCTGGTCAATCCTGTGGCGATTGCCTTCAACCAGGCCATCTTCGTGGCCATCATCGGACTGGTGGTCAACGGACTGTCTATGCTCATCCTGGGTCACAAGGACGGCTCTCATCACGGCAACGACCACGGACACGATCATGATCATCATCACCACGACCACAATCTGCGGTCCGCCTATCTGCATGTACTGGCTGATGCGCTCACCTCGTTTCTGGCCATTTTCGCACTGCTGACGGCTAAATACGTGGGCCTGATCTGGATGGATCCGCTCATGGGAATCGTCGGCGCCATCATGGTCTCGCGCTGGTCCATCGGGCTGCTGATAAGCACCAGCCATGTATTGCTGGATCGGCAGGCATCGGTCGATATCCAGCAAAAAGTGGTGGACGGCATCCAAAAAAACGGCGATAATCGGGTCGCTGACCTTCACTTGTGGACCGTTGGGCCCGACATCTATGCAGCCATCGTGTCGGTGGTTACGGAAATTCCCAAACCGCCGGAATACTACAAGCAGCTGATCCCTTCAGA
>RCNC010000865.1_pt1 | contig 19975 bp, 13 predicted proteins | sample 2041301 | NCBI WGS metagenome assembly RCNC01 (sample SAMN09708231, study PRJNA481090) | Marine sediment metagenome, whole genome shotgun sequencing project. | biome: marine sediment; feature: ocean; material: sediment; isolation source: Sewage treatment plant 13A marine sediment (STP13A) ...
TAATGCAACTCGGCTGCCGGCCGGATGGCCTACCGATCGTCTTCTTAACGCGCAAGCTCCTGGAGTTATCTTCATATAATGAGGCCGTTGCATTCCTTAATGACGTACCCCACTCGTCTGGAACAAATTGTACTGTCAGCACGCCAGGCCAGGTAGGCGCCTTCGAGTGTTCTCCGAACAAGGTGGTTGAATACAGGGCCAGGACCGACGGTCTCAGGGTTTGTCATACAAACCACCCTCTTGCCAATGACGACACCGAGAGCTTTGAGACGCTCAAGAAAGCAACTCCAAACAACAATTGGGTAAAAGGTCACGGGAATACATGGTCTCGCTTCGCATCGGTCGCGGCACGAACGGTCAATCGGGACGGTCCGATCACGCTTGATGATCTCAAGGCGGCACTGAGGGCCAAGGATGATCCTGAGAACCCCGTATGCCGGGATCTGTCTACCGACATTAACGCCAGCCTCATTGCCTATACGGCCGGATCGATGATCTATGATCTTGGTCAGGATCCCAAACTTCATCTCGCTGCGGGGCCACCCAGTGAATCTGAATTTCTGACTTTTGAATTTTCCAAGAGGTTTTCGGACTAGGAGCTTTACGTGACTGTTCTTGGGTATTTTCAGGAAAGAGTGCATATCCATGCTCGATCACGGCCAAATGATATTGCTGTCCGGTCGGGTAGAACAAAGCTTACTTGGTCCGAACTGGACACGCAAACCGACGAATTAGCGGCGGCTTTCCAGGCACGAGAAATCCAACACCAGCGTATTGCGGTTTTGCTTAAAGAGCCAATGGACTATGTCCGGGTTCTGATCGGATCTCTTAAATCCAGTAACTGTTTCGTGCCCCTGCCATCGATGGTTACGGATGATGCGCTCAGAAGAATGCTCAAGGATTCTGATAGTTCATGCCTTATTTTTTCAAATACTTACGTGAACACGGCAAGGAAATTTATCAATTCAAAACAGCTGACGCACAAGGTGTCTCTTGGTTGCGAATTGCTTGGTTGTGAAACCTACGAGACGTTCTGCAGCAACCAGATAGGATTCAGGCAATTGCCAATTCATCCGACTGACGAGTGCAATCTCATCTACAGTTCGGGTACAACCGGCAGACCAAAGGGAATCCTCCTGGAGAACAAATACCGGTCGTACCAGGTCCCGAACTGGCATGCGTTTGGTGTTGATCCGGAGTCCCGCGTTATGGTGACAGCGTCACTGTATTCAAACTGGGCGCTTACCGCGGTCTGTGCAACTCTGAACATCGGCGGAACCCTGGTTTTCCCGGAAAAACCTGATACAGAAAGCTCGCTGAAAGCATGTTTTGATATCTCACCTACCCATCTCGTTACGGTACCCGTCCAACTCAGCCGCATGCTTGATAGCAAGCTGTTTTCATCTGGAATGATGCCGGAAACGCTCAAAATATGTGCCGGTTCCCCATTTGCAGCGTCAGACAAAGCACGGGTAATGGAGGACTGGCCCAGAGGTGGACTGGTCGATCTCTATGGATCAACCGAGGGTGGGGCCCGCACGGTTCTTTACGCCCATGAGAATCCGGACGAGCTCGGTTCGGTTGGAAAACCCTGGTCGGATCGGGAAGGCAGCGTGAGAATTATTGATGACTCGGGCGAGGATGTACCCACCGGACAAACCGGGGAAATTGTTGGATTCAGTGGGGTTCAAATGCGGGAGTACGTCAATCTTCCCGAGGTAACTGACAGTGTATATTGGCGCGATGACAGCGGAACAAAATACATTCGCTCGGGCGATATTGGGAGATTTGATTCAGATGGATTTCTTTATCTGAGTGGGCGAAAGAAGGACATGATCATATCGGGTGGTTTCAATATTTATGCAAGCGATCTTGAAGACGTCCTGATCAGCCATCCGCAGGTTATCGAGGCTGCCGTTATCGGCACACCCTCAGATCAGTGGGGCGAATCACCCTATGCACATGTTGTGACACAACAAGACGGCAAAGCCAGCGCTGAGGAGATCCTCGTCTGGGCCAATGACCGACTGGGTAAAGCCCAGCGATTAATCGGGTTGACGATTCGCCCGGATCTGCCCAGAAACAGTTTAGGTAAAGTCGTAAAGCATGCGCTGCGACAAAGCTGTGGAGATAAACTGTGAATACCAGTGAAATGAAAGTACTGACAGTGGGTGGATCGCCGCGCGAGCGGGGGCGCGCCATTGGTGAAAGCCTTCGCGAGGACATCCACACTGTCATGGAAAAACATGAACAGGCGATTTGCAAGCGCCTGGGATTCCCGCCTAAGGATTATTATGCCGCCTTCGACGAGTTTAGTGCTTATCTTGATGCCGTAAATAAGTGGGCACCTGCCCTTTTGGAAGAAGTTTGGGGCATGGCCGACGGCGCCAACATTGAGCCGGAGAAGATGTTCCGATTCCAGTTGATGGATGAAGACTGGTTCTTCGATAGCTACCATTATGCACCGCAAGCGAAGGTCCACAGCAAATGCACGGCATTCGGCGTTGTCAATCAGGAAGGTAGTCCCACTTACGCAGGACAGAACATGGATATCATGAGTTACGTGGAGGACCACCAGGTTTTACTGCGCATTCAGTATCCCGAAAGCGATCTCGAGAGTCTTGTTTTTACTTGTGCAGGGTTCCTGGTTTTGTGCGGTATGAACAATGCGCCACTCGGCGTGAACTGTAATACGCTGATGCAGCTTGGTTGCCGACCGGACGGACTGCCGGTCGCATTTGTCGCACGCAGCCTGCTGGAAAAAGCCTCCTTTGATGAAGCGGTGGCCTTCCTTGAAAACACTACGCATGCGGCCGGTCAGAACTATACCCTGAGCACAGCCGGCAGGGTCGGCTCCTTTGAATGCTCACCTAATAAAGTTGTTGAATACCGGCCGCGGGCCGATGGTCTCCGGGTTTGCCACACCAATCATCCACTGGCAAATGACGACACGGGCAGATTTGAGGAACTCGCCAAGTCAAAATACGGCAGTTCTCAGGTGCATAATACAAATTCCTGCTCACGCCTTGCTTCCATTGCAGCAAGGACCGTCAACAGGGAAGGTATCGTCAATCTTGAAGACCTCAAATCGGCCCTTCGAGCCAGGGACGATCCTGATAATCCCGTTTGCCGTGACCATTCGACGAATATCGAGGCCAGTGCTATTGCTTATACAGCCGGATCACTGATTTATGAATATGGACAGAAGGTACAGCTTCACTTGGCTGCAGGCCCACCCAGTGAGTCGGATTTTGTGAGTTTCCGGTTTTCGGGCGCCTGAAATATTAATTTTGAGGAAGCAGATACGATGTTGAAAGTAGGAATTATCGGGCTGGGTGGTGTGTCCGAGGCACACTTGGGCGCTTACCAGGAAGTATCAGGAATCGAAGTCGTAGCCGCAGCTGAGCCACGACAGGAACGACTGGACGAAATGAGTGCTTTACATGGTTTTCGGGGATATTCCGACTATCGTGCGATGTTAGAAACCGAATCCCTGGATATCGCCTGTGTCCTGGTACCAGCCAGTTTGCACAGGCAAGTGGTACAAACCTGCGCCGAGGCGGGTGTTCATGTTTTCTGTGAAAAGCCGATCGCAATCACGTTGGTAGACGCGCAGCAGATGGTGTCAATATGCGAGCAACACGGCGTCAAATTCTTTTATGGCGCTTCTTACCGCTTCCTTCCCGCTGTACAAAAATCTCGAGAACTCATCGCCTCAGGCGCCATTGGTGAAGTAACGCTAATGACCGAATCGGTAGTGGGTGGCACTGGAACCGACGGTCATGTACCCCTGAGTTTTGCCCACTACCAAAAAGGCGGCCCGGGTGGTTCAGGCATGGGATTGGTCGACCATGGTGTTCACATGATCGACCTGTTTCCCTGGCTGATCGACAGTGAAATTGTGAGCATATCCGGTCGCGGTAACATTTCAGGGGAGACACCAGCGACCGAATATGTCCATATGACTCTGGCCACCGGCGCCGTGGGTCAGTTGCTTTACAACGATTGTACTTTTGACACCGATTTGCCCGCGGAAGGGCTTTTCAGTCACGGTGCCTCCTGGGACCTGAACGGATATGCTCCTGCTGATACCTGGCATGCACACCCTGGTTGTATCCACGTGTATGGGACAAAGGGTTCATTACGTATCTTTCACTACGCGAATCAACTGTTTCTAAATAACAAAGACGGACTCCGTCAAATCCAGCTCCCCAACCGACCACCGCCGGCGCAGTTTGCGATGCAAATTGAATCTTTCGCGCATAGCATTCGCGAAGATAGGGCGCCGGAAGTGACCGGGATGGATGGGATCAACGCCTTGCGGGCCTTGCTGACCATTTACGAAAGCTGCCCATAGAATAATTTCTGAGCTGTCAGCCATGACTAAGGAACAATTAGAGGTCTGAAAAGATGAAAATGAGCATACATATCGAAGAATGGAAACTAAGCCAGCCATTCCGTATTTCCAATTTTGAATGGATCAACTCACGCGGTATCGTGGTCCAGCTGGCCGAGGATGGATTTATCGGACGCGGCGAAGCCCAGGGCGTTTTTTACCTGGATGAGACTGCGGAGAGCATCTTCGAGCAAGCCCACGCGGTTGCCGGGGAAATTCGCAATGGCATTACACGCGAGGAGTTACAGAATTTGCTATCTGCAGGTGGTGCACGTAATGCCATCGATTGCGCCATGTGGGACCTGGAATGCAAAAAGTCAGGCAAATCCATCTGGGAACTCACGGGCATCAAGCCAAAACCTGTCACAACCGTCTTAACAATCGGGCTTGAGGACACACCCGAAGCAATGGCTGCAAAGGCCGCCGCGGCCAAAGACGCGCCCATACTGAAGATCAAGCTTGGCGACCACCTACCCTATGAGAGACTCGCAGCAATCCGCGCTGCCCGACCGGATGCTGAACTGGTGATAGACGCCAACCAGGCCTGGAGCTTCGATCTTTTGAAGGAAGTCCTGCCCAGGTGTGTCGGTCTGAACCTTGCAATGATTGAGCAACCCCTTGCCCGTGGAGCGGATGACATGCTGGAAGGTTTTGAGTCCCCCATCACACTGGCTGCGGACGAATCCTGTTTACACACTGGCGAACTGGAAGCAGCAGTGCGGCGCTACTCCATGGTCAATATCAAGCTGGACAAAACCGGTGGCCTGACCGAAGCACTGAAACTGGCTTACGCAGCACGGGAAAAGGGCTGCAAGTTGATGGTCGGCAACATGATCGGCACATCATTGGGCATGGCGCCTGCCTTCGTGATCGCACAACTTTGCGACTTTGTGGATATTGATGGCCCCTTGCTTCTCAAACATGATCACCCCAACGGTCTGAACTACAACAAGGGTGTAGTGAATGGCCTCGATTCGGCACTTTGGGGCTAATGCAGAGGCTACTCGATCAGAAGAATCAGCTCGCTGAGAGAAACCAAAGATGGATAAAAAAGAGGTAACCGTATTCGGGCCGGCCACTGTCTCTAATGTGGGACCGGGATTTGACTTGCTGGGCTTTGCACTGGAATCACCCGGTGATGAAATGACTATCAGAAGAAATGATCCCAACCGAGGTACCCCTGAGTATCGCTTTGCAGCAATGCGGAAACCTGGCCGGACTGGTAGCTGGATTAACCGCCAACGATTATGCACTGATTAGCCGGTCCATTACCGATGTTTTTGCTGAACCCTATCGTACCCAACAATTACCCGAGTTTGATCTATTAAGAAAGGACGCACTGCTTGCCGGATCCATCGGGACAGGCTTGTCAGGTTCAGGGCCTTCGGTATTTAGCCTATGCAGGGGTGTGGAGATGGCCAAGACGGTTGGAGAAGTCATGAAAATTCATTTTGCCGAGAGAGGTGTCGAAGCCAACTTATATATCTCAAAAATCAGTCAGGCAGGATGCAGAATTATTTAGTCATCTGGGACTGGCTGCACACGAACAAGAGCACCTGGTTGACCTTGCCCAGTACTACTCAAACGCTGTGGCATAGAAACCAGGCTGGTAGCTTCAAATGGCCCAATCAGCAACTTCCCAATGGCGAACACGCAGAGGAAATCGCTTATTGCTTCTGCGTCTCACGCTACTGAGTGTTTCATGCCAGCACAGACTTCGACTTGATTTGGATCGGTGTCCGGTCAACCGCAAAGAACGATAGCGGTATGTTCGTATCAAAATCACGTTTCTCACCCGTGATTGCCTGAGCCATCATCGAGCCGATGGCCGGGGCCAATTTGAATCCATGTCCACTGAAACCATTGGCCACCCAGAATCCCCCGATTTCTGTAGGACCAAGTATGGGATGAACGTCGTCGCGGTTGACCGTGTACAGACCGCAGTAACCCCGAACTTTGCTGTACGGCAGTTTGGGAAGACGGTGATGCAAGACGTGTAGCTTGACGATTTCAAAGTGCTCGTCGGTTTCCAAACTATAGTTATCGGGGTTTTCAACAAGTTCCCGTTCGTCCTCCTCCAGCACAGAACTGATGACCAGTTGCTGTCCCCTGCTCTGCGTGCGGAAGTAAATACCACCCTGCATATCAACGGTCACAGGAATATGACCTTCCAGTTCTTCGGGCCTGTCGCGATAAATCACCTGGATACGGACCGGTGAAAGATCCCACTTTAGTTTCAAACCTGCCGCCTCATATAGCTGCTCACACCAGGGACCTGCTGCATTGATTAGCAGTGGCGTACTCAAACTTTCTCCACTATCGAGTGAAACACTTTGAACCTTGCCGCCCCTGGTATTAACACCGACGATCTTTGTTTTGAACCGAACTTCAACACCCCGGGCACGGCAAGCTTCGACCAGATCCTGGACCGTCGCCATTGGATCGATGTAACCACCCTCAAGTTCCAGAAGATGCCGGCCACCACCTTCGCAGTGATGCGGTTCACCGGTCTCGGTATCCGGCACCAGTGTGCAGGTACTCAAAGCCGGAAACCTGTCCTTCAAATCAATATCATCCATGACTACCGAGGGAATACCGAATTGCTGCATGCGAGCGTGTTCAATGTCTGCCCATGCATTATCGCTGCCGGGCATCCACAACACGCCGTCTTGCTGGAACTCGGCCGTGGGAGCCTTCAAACCGGTAAATGCCTGCCAATCCCGGTAAGCATTAATCCCATCACGCGCCAAGTGCAGCATCTCGTCCATTGAGTAACGAAAACGGCAGATAGCCGAAGACGCACCCGTTGAGCCCTCACCAACGCCAGCGCCTTTTTCAATCACGGCGATTTTTAACTTTGACCGGCGTGCCAACTGAAACGCGATGGACAGACCGATAACGCCGGCACCTGCGATCACGACATCAAACTGTTTCACTCAATCACCTCATAGCAGTCAAAACTTCAACCAGGGTCGGATCTGCGGCTTTCATGCCTCATTTGCTTCCGTATTGGATGGCTGTATCATTTTTCGCACTTCGTCAATGACCAGGTCCGGGTCCTCATAAGGAAACATATGGGTCGACCCAATGGGCATCAGCACATGTCTGCCACGGGTTGAAAGCGCCACCTGCTGGTCCATTGAGTCACGCAAGCCATGGATCAGGTTGTCGATCTGTAATTCAGTCAAGCCCAACATGGTCTGCAACTCTACCCGCAGTTCCTGCTGCTGGTCATCTGTGGGATTGGCGGACATCAGCAAAAGCGGGATATCGCCCAGGTCGCCTTTGCCGATCACCAGGTCGAGCGGATTATTCATCACGGAATTGAATACCGAGGCTTCGGCCAGCAGTGATTTAGGTTGTACTGAATTGGCGTTGACAACGTTTGCCACATCCGAGAGCTCCCGCGCATGCGCGCTTTCCGGGTCGTCGATTTCCGTTTCAACCAGACGCTGCAAGCCGAAATGAGATGCCAGCGCACCCCACCAGGCCTTGCGCAACACGGCAGAAAAGGACAGCCTGCCAGCGAATGCAACGTTCCAGGGGGGCGTCGAATCCAGAAGCATCACCCCTGCGACCAACTCGGGGTAGTGATGTGCAAAATTGGCACTGAATAAACCGCCAAATGAGTGTCCTGCCAACACGAACGGGCCTTTCTCACCCGCTGCCTCGAGCAGTTTTTTCAACTTTTCGACTTCACCCGAAATGGTGACGGGTCGTCGCGCAGGGTCACTCCAGCCACTACCGGTGCGATCGAACAGGATGGAACGGGATTCGTCACGGATCAGCTTATGAAGGTGATACATGCCCAACCCCTCACCATGACCACCAGTGACCCATATGACGGGATGACTATCGCCACTAACACCCTCTGCCAGTAAATGTACATGCGCGTCGTCAACCCGGTAGAGCTTGCCCAATGGTGGCGACAAACGCATATGCTGACTACCCGCCACGAAAACACCAATCAGCATAACCAGGCCGAGACTCATGACCACATAGGCAAGCGTCGGACTAAATAGTAAGCAAAACGCGCCAACAAAAAAGACCACTAAGGTCAATACCAGGCCGGCATAGCGCTGACCCAGAAAAACTCTCAAATATTCAATTAGTTTCATGGTTAGCAACTTCCTTACCAAGTTTTTCAAAAGAAACATCGCGGCAACGGTTCAAGCTGTAAGACAATGCATCCACCTGGCCCTGATGATCGCGCAGAAACTTCACGGTCACGTTTGTACAACTGGGTTCGCCCTTGATCAATGCAACAAATAAATCACCCCTCACCGGGGTCAGCTCTCCCCAAACGAGAGTGCGGAACGGACTCGGAATAGCGATATGCAGTTTGCCGTCAAGCAGGCTGACCTCATGGTCTTCCGCGAGTCCGCTGTTGCGATAACAACCGGTGAAGAATTCAAAATCGGCTGGAGTTGATACAGTTCCGTTGTGGGGATCTGGCACGTTTATCAACTGGTAAGACGGCTGGCATCCCAGGCGGAGTTCAAGTCCACCAATCCTACCGGCAGCCTGATCCTTAACGCGCAGGGCAACAAGATTTTTGCCTGATGTCAGCCATCCCTCGTGCATATACAAGGGTTCGATGTCACCGAGCAGGTAGCATACCAATTTGCCTTCCTGATCAGCCAGCTCCAGAACCAGTTCCTCGTCCACCGACACGTAAACCCCTTTGAGTGCCGCCATTTCAACATCACCGGCATCTATGAAGGTGGTCTCCAGAGCCTGTTCAAACTGGTCTTCGAGGACGATGTCCGCGATTCGGTCAGGTAACTGCAACAGGGTCGGGTCCAGTAGATTGGTGAACAACACGATGCCCAGGTCGGCCCGAGGAAAAAATACGAAATCGCATAAGTAGCCTGGCATCCCACCCGCATGTCGTACCGCTTCCATTCCACGGTAGTCCACCACGTTGATGCCCAGGCGGTATTCAAGCAGACGACCATCGTTGAGCTGGTTTTCCGCTTCCAGACGCTGGCGGTATGCCGGTCCGAAAAACCGGTCATCGCGGTAGTTTGCCAGCCACTTCAGCATGTCATTGATACTGGAGTCAATGCCGCCATTACCGTCCAGTTCGATTGTCATGTAGCCGGTTTCAAAGCCACCCTCGGCCGTCGGCACATAACCCCTGGCCTTGTTCAATATGGTGGTGCCCATGTGCGGTGTCAGCCGGGTGCTATCCATCGCCAGGGGCTCGAAAATCCGGCTGCGCATAAATTCCGCCAGCGACATTCCGGAAACCCGTTCGATCACGAGAGATAACAGGGAATAGTTGGTATTTGAATAGGTGCAATCATCACCCGGATTGAACATCAGTTGATTCTGAGCGGGGTACATCTGCAAAAACTGTTGCCGTGAAACCAGTGATTCGGTATTGAGACCCGCGAATAGCAGGATGTTGATGCCATCCCATAAACCGCTGGTCATGGTCAACAGGTGCCGTAATGTTATGACATGCCCGTAATCAGGCATTTCAGGCACATACAGACGGATGTCATCATCCAACCCAAGATCACCATCATTTTCCAGCAGCAGGATGCAGGTGGCGCACAAGTGTTTGCTTGTCGAACCCAGTCTCAGGATCGTATCAGCGGTGAATGGCACATCATCTTCAATATTTGCCACACCGTAGCCACGTTGGTGGATGACCCTTCCCTGGTAATACACTGCGAGCGTGGCGCCTGGGCTACGATCACGGTCCCATTGGGCAAACAGCTTGTCGATACGTTCCGAGAATTCTCCCGTTATGCCTTTCCTGCTTTTCAAGTAACCCTTTTTCACGCGGCCTCAGCCTGTTTTTCAGCAAGGACAGTACGCGCATCCAAAGACTCAAGACGCCTGCGAATGATGTCCTGACGACGCCGGTTGATGGGGAAATTCCAGATCAAAGCCACCGAAGCCATTTGGAAAACCCCGGGTGCCAGTATGAACATGTACAACATACCCATGTCGGCAAAAGGCGTATTAACCGAACCCTCTGCCAACTGGTAACCAAATACCGAACCCAGCACGATTAAAGCGATCCCGCCGGTTGAACCCAGCATTTTGACCGCAAACATCATGAACGCGAAATAATTACCGCCTCGATCGATCCCCGTTCGCAAGCGGTCATAGTCAACCACATCACCCAGGATGGAGAATGGTGCGATGGCACTGACACCATTGGTAAATCCATACAAGCCCATCATGATTGCGGTGGGAATGATCGCAGACTCACCCGGTTCGACCCATATCATCGGCACCAGCACCAGCGAGTTGAAGATCCAGCCCCAACCCCAGGCACGGTGTTTACCCAGCTTCGGGATTATTCGCATCCACACTGGCACGCTGACGAGGCCGGAGATCGTCGTCACCAGTAAAATCATCGGGAAGGCTTCGCCGATCTGCAAGTAGTTGGAAACAAAGGGATAAACAAGGGCGACAAAAAAACCGTAACCGGTTCCGGCAATAATGTAGGCCACGATGAAGCGATGAAATGGTCGGTTGTCCTTCACCGAGTGAAACAACTGTATCAGGGTGGTCCGCGGTGCGTTGCTGATTTTTCCCCGCGGCGCGATGAAAAAAGCGCCCATTAATGTAACCGGCATCGCAACCATGACGATCATGCCGAGTAGCCAGATCATCTCAAGCGTATATTCGGTGGTCGCCATGACACCGAAAAACACAACCACCATTGGTATCAGGGAAAATGACATGCTACCAACGTTATCGAAAAAGCTCTTGAAGGCAAATACACGCGAACTTTCAGTGTAATCAGATGTGAGTTCGTTACCCCAGGCAAAATAAGGAATACCAACCATGGTCGCACCGGTAAAATACACCAACGTCCATATCGAAAAATAGAGCACACCTGCATCCGATGGAATCCGGAATAGCATCAACATGCCGATCAGCGTGACCACGGCACCGGCAATAATCCACGGTAAGCGTGCGCCGATACGGGTACGTGTCTTATCCGACAGGTAACCGATCAACTGGTCTGAAACCGCATCGTAGATCGAACGCAACAGAAAAATCGTACCAATGGCGGTTACAGAAACCTGCGCGTGCTGGGCATATAGTGTCGGCAGAACAGCGTTGACCGGCACCATTGACAACATGAGTACCATGGAAGGCAAGGCCCAGGCCAGTAACTGTAGAGTACTCAGACGTGGGACTGACTGGGGTAGATTCATATTATCACCACTTGCGGCACACCACGCCCTGTAAGTCTGGTTCTAAGATCTGGTTGCTCAGGCAATCCTATGGATCCTGTTTTCATACTGATTTAAGCCCTGCTTTGCAGTTGTTCATCGCTTGATTATACATAGAGGTAAGTGTTGTCGAAGATCGCAATTTTTACACCGACTGCAAACGGTCGTTCGGCCGGATGGCCCTTCCGTGAAGATGACAGACAGTCCTTTCACGTTGATCATTCATGTTCTCCATTCATGTCCAGAATGGTTGTTGACTCGATATGGCCTTCAAGATCATTGCGATTGAACCAGACCGGTTTGAAACGCCGCTCGCTCAGCAGGATTGCCTGGTCATCATAATGCGGTGAAGCCGGATCATCACTCTGGCCATAGGCATGCAAAGACCAGGAACGAACCGGAACACCCAGTTCGACCAGTCGCGTGGACTGGCTACCCCGGTAGGCCTTGCGCTGGCTATTTTCATCGGCGGGACCGGATGAAAAGGCCCTCAAGGTGCGCTCACACAAAGCTGATATGTCTGCCACGCAATCAGGAACTTCCGCTGTGTTGATGGTTTCCCCACCCAGGGGCCAGGAGCGTTCGCCATGACCGACGCGAAACACATCACCCAGGGCAACATTTGTGCTTCCCAGCTCGGTAACCATCACTGCAGCAGCACGAGAGGCCTGCTCCAGGATCGCCTTTGCAAATTCCGGACTGAAATCCTCGTCGCTCCATGGCAGCGCTTGTAAGGATTTAAACTGCGGCCTCAGCAACACCTCGTGCATATCGGCGCGCCAGTAGTAGAAATTCAGCGCTGCCTTCGAATCCGCTGCCGCAACGCCGTCGAAATCCAGCAGGCGGCCAACCAGCTTGCTTGCCTCTCCAGGGTTTTCTTCCCGCCAGCGGGGGTATTGCTGGAGGGCGTAACGCAAGGCCGACAACCAGTAATCGGTGGTAATCCAGGTCTCGTCAAAGACGTGCGCCATTGCATCATCCAGTGTGAAGTTTTCTGCGACGGACAGCACCTCGATACTGCGCAAACCACGGGTTGTCACCCGGCCTGGGTTGTCATTGAACAATCCTGCCGGGTAATCCGCGGCACTCAAATTACCTTCGCCGAACATATGGTCCGGCGACACGTTATTGTTCTGCAGGAATTGCTGGGGCGGGTTGAGTACCTGCACCATATCGCCGAGACCGTAGTAGCCAAGCCACGCAGTAGTCGAACTGTTGCCCGGCACTGGTCGTGTCCAGTCGAAACCGGCAGGTCTGACAGGGGTTTTACCCGCCCTGATGTACCAGATATTGCCGGCCGAATCGCCGCTGGTTATGTTCTGCGGAAACATGCCCAGCGTAGTCATTGCAGCCTGCAGGTCAAACACCGTTTTTGCCTGGTTCATCAAACGGATCTCATTATCCAGCAGGCCGGTATCGTGCATCTGGCTGGTGCTCACCACGTAGGCCGTGTTGCCTTTTCGCGCCACCACCGGCGACATTACGCCGTTATGGTGCGTATACTCAAGAATCCGTGTCACTGGCTCACCACCACGAACCAGGAACGTTTCCTCGATCTGTTCAATCTCCTGCCACTGCCCGTCAAAAAGGTAGCGGCCCGAATTTTGCGGGTCAACTTCGACAGCGTAACAATCCCACATGTCGGGATTGCCGGTGGTCATGGCCCATGCTACGTTTTCGTTATTCGCCTGCCATAATAAAGACCCCAGAGCGAAGCCTGATGACTTGATCCCCCCGGCCTGCATACGATACTCGTAGTAAGCCGCGCTATCCATCTCGCTATGCGGATCGGCCAGCAAGATTGTGGCGCCATTGGACGTACGTGCCGGTGCCAGGACCCAGCCATTGGAAGCCCCTTGTAGCTGCTGATTGGCAGCGATCTGAACCGTTTCGTGCAATTCCACATCGGCTCCCTGGCATTCGGCTGGCCCGAGTTGCGCCGCGTAACCCACCCACAATATCGCCCTGTGCAAACCGACCAGGTCGGCAACTTCCATCTCCGGTGCCCAGGCGGGTACTTTATCGGGGTGATCTGCCATGTAACGCCGGATGCCTGCGATAAACTGACGGTAATTTTCCTGGACCTGGGGATCGAGACGCGCCAGGCCCGCATGGCCCTCCTGGGCGTGGCGCCAGCGACGCTGCTCGATGTCCATGGCAAGGGCCGGTTCTCCCTGCAATTCTGCCAACCGCCCATCAAGCCAGTAAAACGCGCCCAGCAGCCTGGTCAGTCGGTCTTCGGACTGTGCGTAGCCCAGGCCATAGAAACCATACTCTTCCGTTTCGGAAAATATATGTGGCACGCCCCAGCTATCACGATGAATGGTTATCTGATCCGGTTCCTGATCCTGTATCGAGGCGCAGGCAGCAAGTAAAGAAACCGCTATGATAAAGGCTAGATATGTGACTGATTTGAACAACGCTTTCTCTCCTCAAGCTAGGTTACTGCCGGCATATTTCGCCGCGATCTACTTCCAGACTTGCCCGCAAATTCTCAGGTAATTTTCACCAAGAATCTTGCGGATCGAGGTTTCGTCATAGCCGTGGTCAAGCATCAATTCCGTTAAACGCGGCCCATCCTCCGGCAGCCCGTAGGTGAACCCGGGCCAGGCGGGATCGTCCTTGCCGGGCCACTCGTCCGGCCGGGTCCGAATCCAGTCACTCAGCGCGACCGGATCAAAGACCACGTCGAAGCCAAGGCCGACATGATCGGGGCCAAGCAACTCAACGTAGTAGTCGACGTGGCGGAATATGGCTTCCACGTTGGACTGCTGCACACCGAGATACTCGTTGGAACTGGACACACCGACCAGCCCCCCGGTGGCGGCACAAGCCCTGGCCTGCTCATCCTCCAGATTGCGGAAGTGCGGGGCCACGGCATCTGCATTTGAATGGGTAAACACGGCGGGCCGGGTGGCAATTTCCAGCGCGTCCATAGCGGTACGGCGTCCGGTATGGCTTAAGTCAAGCAACATACCAACCCGTTCCATCTCGGCCACCAGTTGACGGCCAAAATTGCTCAGCCCGCCGTCACTTTTCTCCGCACAACCGCCTCCCGCGGAGTTGGCCTGGTTGAACGCTAGCAAGGTGTGCCTTACACCCAACTGGTAGAAGCTCTCGATCACGTCGAGGTTACGTTCAAAACAACGCGTGCCTTCAAAATGAAAGGCAATACCAAGCTTGTTTTCTGCTTTTGCGCGTTTGACATCATCGACGCTTTGGATCAGCAGTAACTCGTCCGGTCGTGAGAAAATCTCATGCCGTGCTGCAGCAACGCGTTGGGTGGTCTCGGAGATATTGTGATTATCGCCCGCCAGTGTTATCGAAATTACATCATACCCGGCGTCACGGAAACGCTCGGTTTTGTCCCAGCTGTTGCCGCACCAGGGTTCCAGCGGCCAGACCATATCCCAGACCAACGCCTGCCGGTGAAGCCTGGCGGCTTCTTCGCTAATACCCCAGTTGGTCACAACGTCATTTCACGCGATCAATTCGGGTGTCAACGCCACCCGAACTCAAGACCATGTGGCTAACCGATCCGTCCTCGTTCATAAAGAAGGCAAAAGTGGTCGGTGCAATCGTGATGAAAAACTCGGTTTCAGAACTGGGCAGCAGTTCGGTGACCGGCTGACCTGGCATTTCAAACATCAGTTTCCCACCGTCCCAGCTCACCTTAATATCCACATTATATTCAACCAGCTTGTAGTTGCCTGCATAACGTTCGAGCACTGCGTCTTCCACTTCGGCAACCTGAACCTCAGCAACTCCCGTATCCGTGCGTGCGGCCAATGCCTCGGCAAGGCCCGAAATGTGTTCCACGCCGACCGGCACCTGTACACTGGACCCTTCGACCTGATCAGTGATTTCCTCGTAACGTCCGCCCAGGCACTCACCGAGAAATACTTCAGTGATCGCGTAAAAAGACATGCTGTTAGCCGGTTTCATAAAACCGTGACCCTCATCCCCATAAACGATATAAGTCACCTCAGCACCCGCATCCTGCATCTTCTTGACGACTGTATCGGATTGTTCCTGGGGTACACGCGAGTCGTTGGCGCCCTGCCCGATCAACACCGGATTTTTCGTATTCTGGGCAAAGTTGATCGGCGAACGCGAACGCAGGAAGGCCCTGCCCTCTTCGGTACGCGGATCACCGATGGTCTTGCCCATACGGTCCTCATCCCAATGCGGCATGAAGATCTCCAAGTTGGAAGGCCCGACGATGGCTACCCCGCAGGCAAACGCATCTGGCGTCATGGTCATCCCCACCAGGGCTTCGTAACCGCCATAACTACCACCCATGATAGCCACTTTTTCCGGGTCAGCAATGCCCTCATCAATGGCCCATTGCACCTGGTCGAGCACATCCTGGTGCATCTTGCCGCCCCACTCCATTTTCTGCCCGTTCATATAAGCCTTACCGAATCCCGCTGAACCACGAAAATTGACATATAGGAAACCGTAACCACGGTTCGCCAGCCAGTGAACCACCGGGCCAAAAGCATACTGTGCGCGTTCGTCACTTGGACCACCATGCACATACACCACTATAGGTACAGGCTTGTCCGGTCTCCCGTCGTTATCCGGGTCTGTCCAGGGCGGCAAGGTGATATAAGAGACAAGATCAATACCGTCGTCGGTGGTCAGTACATAAGGGTGCATATCAGAAAGTTTCAGGCCTTCCAATTGCGGCGTGCTGGAAAACATTCGCTTGCCGCTATTACTGGGCCGGTCGTACAGATAGAAAGTGATGGGCTTGTTGGCAGCCATGTAGCGCACTACCCAGGTGTTAATATCATCAGAACGGCTTACGACTTCCCAGTCGCCCTCTTCCAGCTTGCTCAATACCTCGAAATCACCAGCTATACCCTCATCAACCGCGATCCAGGTGTTACGGGTCCAGTTAGTGGCATAAGCTTGCACATTGCCATCCACCGGGTGATAGAGAACTCCGCCAATATCGACGCGCTCGTCTTCGACCAGTAATTCGGTGGTACCGGTTTCCATATCCAGCGTGACCAGCGCTGCTTTATCCCGACCCTGGCCGTCATACAGAAAAAGCTTCTTGTTGTCAGCATCGAAACGAACAACCTTCTGATACACAGAAGCTAACAGTGCCGGCATGTCCTCCCCGGTCACCTGGTAAATCATGTCGCCTTTGCCTTCCGGACCAAACCGGAAAAAATCGATTCCGCCCGTGGCGTTAAAGGAAAGACTCAGGCGAATGTTCAGGTCGTTATCAGCAACGTACCCCAGTGAACCATCATTGGCTTGTACCAGGGTCATCTCGCCACTAACCAGGTTCAGGAGATGTACTTCAGGGTTGTACTTGCCAAAGTTCGCAATAGTGATCAACACTTCATCAGGGCGTTTGCGGCCATGGGCGATAATATTGATTGTCTTGTCCGGTAGGGGTGTGAGGTTGCGGTCTTCGGCAGTTTCTACATTGACGATATGGATATCCCAGTTCTCATCACCTTCATAGTCTTTCGGATAGATGATGTGTTTGGAGTCGAAGTGCCAGCGGTACATCACCTGGCCGCTGACATCGGTGGCACGCACGCCGGCATCAGTAAAATGCGTCACCGCACGCGCGCTGGCCAGATCACTGACCTCGGCCACATACAGATTCGGTACCCCGTCAAGCGGTGCAATCCAACTGACCAGTAGCCCATCGGGGCTAATCTGCGGTACGACATAGCTGGATGGAGCCATTAGGCGCTTCAGAGGCAGCATGGGGTAATCGGCCATCGGGTCCGGTTGCTGTTTGACTTCAGCTGTAGCATTTCCCGCGGAGGAACTCTCTGTGGAGGGCTGACATGCCCACAAAAATATGGAAATCACCGCTATGACAGAAAATTGGAAAAGAGATCGCATTTTGTTCTCCAGGTTAAACTGCTGTATAAATATTTACTGGAAAAAAGGGCTCAAACGAGCCCTTTTTCAATTACCTTCACCTGCGTCTTGAGAGATTCAACCGCAGACTTAATAAAGGAAGTAACAAAGACTTCCCGGGTATTTTAGAAATGATAGCTAACATTGATACCATAGGTGCGCGGTGTAATCAGGCTGATGCTCTCGTAACCTGCACCAGTGAGAAAATCAAATCCTTCCCCTACCTGGAACCTGAATGATGAACCGTATTCATTACCCACGTTCTCAACAAATGCCTGGACGCTCCAATGGTCGTTTCGCAGACCTGCTCGCAGGTTTCCGATCGCATAGGCGTCTGAACGGTTGAGACCTGCAGGTGGGACTGTCGGATCGTCACCATTGATCACGTCACCGTAGGACTCGTCACGCCAAGAATAGCCACCATACACATAAGCTTCCCATGAACCGATCGGCCAGCTGTATTCAACCGATGCGTTAAACAGATTTTCCGGCGCATTTGCAAGTTGATTGCCCTTGAATGCACCACTCTTCAGGGTCGGATCAACATGGGAAGCACCCAGTGTCAGCAACCAACCCTCGGCTGGGATAAACAACAGGTCCGATTCAATACCAACAGACGTCGCGTTACCCGAGTTAACGGTATAACCAATGCCATTGGCACCCAGAAACAGATCGCCTTCTGTCTGGTAATCCTGCCAGTCGATATAAAATACAGCGAGGTTCCAGGTCAAACGACCATCCAGCCAACTTGATTTCATGCCGAGCTCATAATTCCAGACATAATCCGGATCGAAAGCCTCGTTATATGGCTCTATTGGTTGTAAGAGTTCAGGTGGCAATCCCAGGGCACTTGCAAAATCGATATTCAACCCACCGGTACGAAAACCCTTGGCAATGGTGCCATAGAACATCAGGTCTTCCTGTACTTTCCAATCCAGGGTGAACTTGGGAGAGATTTCGCTCCAGTCTCCCTTGGCCGTCTGATCCAGCAGAAAATCGTCAAAGACGGAACGTTGGGTGGCTTTTATATCTTCCCAACGCAAGCCGAATGTCGCGGTAAATGCCTCGTTGATATACCAATAAGCCTGGCCGAACAACGACTTGCTCTTCTGGGTAACATCCAGGGCAATTCCCGCCGTGAGGACACTTCTATCCGTATCCCTGAAATACGCACCAACGATCCAATCAAAATTCTCGCCGCCCACTGACGCCAAGCGGAATTCCTGGCTCCATGCGTCAAAAGTGTTGACCAACGGTGACGTTTCAAAGCCGGGGATGGTGACTCGTGAAAGACTATCCTGATCGGCCGAACTCGTTAGTGACGTGAGAACCATTGAGTCAAAATCCCAATTCATGTCCAGGACAAATTCCTTGGTTTCGAACGAACTGTTCGAATCACCAGCAGAAAACTGATAATACTCGTCTGTTTCAAGCCCAAGCGCCGCCTCCACTACTTTTGCCATCTCAGGCATAACAGAATTACTGCCACCAAGCTTTATCTCCTGGTATTTGTACATCAGGTCGGCTGTAAACATTTCACCCGAATACCCTAACATGGCTCGCCAACTGGTGGTTTCCTCGGTGTTTATATTCTTTGTCTCAGCGAAGCTAATCGTATCAATCTTTTCAACAAAACCATCATGATCGACATAGCTACCTACCATGCGAAAAGCCAGCTTATCGGTCAATGGAATATTGAGCATGGCAGCGTAGTCATAGTTACTGCTGCTGCCTTCCTTGACATCACGCCAGGTAACTGAAGCAGAGCCGTCGAACCCGGATGCATCCGGACGCTTGCTGATGATATTGATAACACCACCAAAGGAACCCTCGCCGTACAGCGTACCCTGTGGACCACGTAGTACTTCCACCCGATCAATATCATAGAATGACGGATCAATCTCACCAAAACTACCATTACTGCCAATACGATTGGCAGCGACCACACCATCGTTATACACAGCAACGGTTGAAACGCCGTTAACCGTTCCCAGGCCACGAATCAGCACCTGGTTTTGCCCACGTTGCCGGTCTGTAAACGACAGGCTGGGCACCAACCGCCCCATGTCCTCAAACCGTTCAGCATTAATCATTTCGAGTACGTCGCTGCCAATGGTTTTAATACTGATGGGCACTTCCTGCTCTCTTTGCTCCATCTTTTGCGCTGTCACAATCACTTCTTCCAGCACCATAGAGTCATCACTTTCAGCATCCTGGGCCAGCACATTACCACCAGCCACCACCAAGGGCGCAGTCAATAAGACAATAGCGATTTTATTACGTAATATATTGTTTATGATCATATTAATCAAACCCCACGGTTTAGTCTCTCTATTTGCCAAAGGTCGAATCACATATGCTTTTCAACCCAAACCACCTTAATAATAAACCTATGTTACCCAATGTTCAATAGTAATGTCTTGTAGTTGAATTCTTCTCACTATAAAGGCACAATGTTTGCTTCTGTGGTAAATAGGCC
>RCNC010005105.1_pt1 | contig 19967 bp, 17 predicted proteins | sample 2041301 | NCBI WGS metagenome assembly RCNC01 (sample SAMN09708231, study PRJNA481090) | Marine sediment metagenome, whole genome shotgun sequencing project. | biome: marine sediment; feature: ocean; material: sediment; isolation source: Sewage treatment plant 13A marine sediment (STP13A) ...
CTCTACAACAGCCTGGTTCAGAATGAAAGCCCCTATCGAAATCCCGTTATCCTGATACCCGGGCTGCTTGGATCCAAACTCATCGACAGAGATTCGGACATGAGTGTCTGGGGTTCATTTGGTGCCGGCAGCATGCGTCCGACGTCTGAAAAAGGGGCCCGTGCTATCGCTCTCCCCATGGAAGCAGGTGTATCTTTAGCGGAACTGCATGACAACGTGGAACCCTCTGGGACACTTGATCGGGTGGTGCTCAATTTGTTAGGGTATCCGTTCAAGCAGAATACCTATGCTTATATACTTCGGGTCCTGGGTATTGGTGGATACCGTGATGAGCAACTTGCGGGGGCCGGTCAGGTTGATTACGGTAATCGTCATTTTACCTGTTTTCAGTTTGACTATGACTGGCGCAGGGATATGGTGGAGACATCTCAGGCCCTGGACCGGTTTATCCAGGAAAAAAGACAATACGTTCAACAGGAGATTGAAAGGCGTTTCGGCATCAGAAACCATGATGTCAAATTTGATATCGTTGCGCATTCCATGGGTGGCCTGGTTGCACGTTATTTTCTCAGATATGGCACCTCCGATCTACCTCCTGATGATGGGGTGTCACGTGTGACATGGGCAGGTGCCGAACACGTGGAGAATCTGGTTTTGATCGGCACGCCCAACAGCGGTTCTGTTGAAGCGCTTAATAATCTTGTCAAGGGGTTTCGACCGGCCAGGCTTCTCTCTCATTACCCTGCAGCGGTTCTTGGGACCATGCCATCTCTGTATGAGTTGCTTCCCAGGGAGCGACATGGGGCACTTCTGGACAAGGAGGGGCGTCCCACCGATCTTTTCGATGTAAATCTTTGGAAAGAGAATCAGTGGGGTCTTGCGGATCCAGCTGCCGATGGCATGCTGCAGTACCTTCTTCCGGGTGTACAGGATCTGGGTACCCGGCACCGAATTGCCCTTGATCATTTGCAGAAATCGCTTCTTCGTGCCAGACAGTTTACAGAAGCACTGGACCTTCCTGCCAGGCCACCTGCTGAGCTTCGGATACTGCTCGTGGCTGGAGATTCTGAAAAGACCGAGAAAACAGCGCAGATGCATACAGCTGAAAAATTGCGTATTGTCGCCTTCGGGCCCGGTGACGGAGTGGTACTGCGCAGTAGTGCGCTGGGTGACGAACGTACCTCAGATCATCTGGCGGATCGTCTCATTTCTCCAATTTCTTGGAATCAGGTCCTTTTTTTGTTTTCGGATCATCTCGAATTGACACAAAATCCTGCATTCACAGACAACCTCCTGTATTTTTTATTGGAGAGCCAGTGAGAAAATAAGACATCCTGGCAGCATTATGACACCCCATGAGGAGATGTCTTGGTGATAATAGTTGTGCCTTGAATAGCGGCAGCCGTAGTGATATTGTAACGGCACTTACAGAATCAGAGAGGAGCCCCTGATTTATGAATTTTCCTGATACATACCATATGGACCTTATTGAATCACAGTATCAGCAGTGGAAACAGGATCCCGAGTCGGTTTCAAAAGACTGGCAGTTTTTCTTCAAGGGTTTCGACCTTGCGTTTTCAAGCGGGATTACGCCCGGAATGGCGGAAACAGAGGACCATCCATTCTTCCTGGCCAATGTCGAACAGTTGATATTCGGGTATCGCTGTCTTGGCCACATGCTGTCATGCATGGACCCCCTGCAAGCCTGCCCCATGGATCACCCCTTGTTATCGTTGGATCGTTTTGGCCTGGCACCGGCGGATTTTGAGAAGCATGTGCCGGAGACGAGCTTTCTGGGTGGCGGCGGGAATCTGAAAGAAATCCTGATGCGCCTGAAAGAAACATACTGTCGTTCAATCGGTGTGGAATACATGCATATTCAGGATCCCGAAGAACGGCACTGGCTTCAAGAACGGATGGAGCCGGTTCAGAACAGTCCGCGAGTCGATCCTACCGAGAAAATGACCATACTGAAACGATTGTATCAGACGGCTCTGTTTGAAGCCTATTTAAATAAAAAATATATGGGAGTGACCCGTTTTTCCCTGGAGGGGGGTGATGTGGTGATCCCCCTGCTGGACACACTGGTCCGGCAGTTTGCCGAAAATGGTTGTCAGGAAGTTATACTGGGGATGGCCCACAGGGGGCGGCTGAATGTTCAGAGCCACATTCTGGGCAAGTCTTATGAAGAAATTTTCAGGGAGTTTGAGAGCTGTTATGACCCGGGACAACTCATGGGCTCTGGCGATGTCAAATACCACAATGGTTATCTTGCAGACATTCAGACGGCTGCCGGAAAGAATGTGCGTATATTTCTGGTGAATAATCCCAGCCATCTGGAAGCTGTGGATCCCGTGGCAGAGGGTGTTGCACGAGCCAGGCAGGACCTGCCGGATATGGGTTCGGATAATGTGGTTCCGGTACTCATTCACGGTGATGCCGCTTTTGCCGGTCAGGGAGTGGTGGCCGAGACATTGAACATGTCGCAGCTTAAAGGGTACAAAACCGGGGGCACTGTCCATATCATCATCAATAACCAGATTGGTTATACAACCCTGCCTGAAGACGCCCGCTCGACCCGATATTCGACCGATGTTACCAAAATGCTCATGGTACCCATATTTCACGTGCATGGTGAAAACCCGGAGGCTGCCGTTCACATCGGCAAACTGGCAGCCGATTATCGCAAGCGATTTGGAAAGGATGTGGTCATCGATGTGATCTGTTATCGCAGGTATGGGCACAATGAAGGGGATGAACCTTATTTTACACAGCCGCTCATGTACGATCGCATCAAGGAACGCCCCTCCCTGCGTGTGCTGTATGGTGAAAAGCTTTTGTCGGAAAACCTTGTGGACGAAACCCATCTGAAATCGATGGAAAAAGATGTTTTCGATCAACTGGAAGAGGCTTATGCGGACGTTCACGGAACAGATTGCCTGTTTCCGGAATCCAGATATTTCGAAGAATGGGATCTTATAAAGCCGACGTATGCTTTTGAGAGTGTCAAGACCGGTCTTTCCAGGAAAACCCTTGTTGACATTGCCGGAAAGCTGAACAGCGTACCCGATGGATTTTCCTTGAACTCGAAATTGCGGCGTCTGTTGGGCAAACGCCTGTCGGCTGTCGAATCCGGGAAAGGCATAGACTGGTCAAGTGCCGAGGCATTGGCCTTTGCTGGGCTGCTCATGGAGGGCTTTCCCATCCGGTTGAGTGGACAGGACGTCGGTCGGGGTACTTTCAGCCAGCGGCACAGTGTTTTGTTTAATGCCAAAAACGGTGAACCCTACATTCCCTTGAATCACCTGGATTCAAAACAATCTACTTTCATGGTCTACAACAGTCTTCTGGCGGAATTCGGTGTTTTGGGCTTCGAATATGGCTATTCTATAACACAACCAAAAACACTGGTTTTATGGGAAGCACAATTTGGCGATTTTGTGAATAATGCCCAGGGGATTATCGATCTTTTCATTGCCAGCGGACAATCCAAATGGCAACGCTTGAGTGGTTTGACACTGCTGCTTCCCCATGGATGGGAAGGGCTGGGTCCTGAACATTCCAGTGCGCGTTTGGAGCGTTTTCTACAGCTGTGCGCCGAAGATAACATGCAGGTGTGCAATCTTACGACTCCTGCCCAGTATTTTCATCTCTTGAGGCGCCAGATAAAGGAAGCATATCGCAAACCGCTGGTGCTGATGACACCCAAGAGCCTCCTGAGACACCCCATGGCCGTCTCCACTCTCGATGAGCTGGTTTCAGATCGATTCCAACCGGTTCTGAATGATCCTGAACCAAATACAGGGGCGGAAGAGATTATTTTTTGCAGCGGGAAAATCTATTACCAACTTCTTCAGCGCCGTAATGAACGCACCGAGAGCAACAAAGCCATATTGCGTCTGGAGCAATTTTACCCTTTTCCCGACAAACAGATCAAGGCGATGCTAAAAGCATATAAAAAAGGCAAGATCTTCACCTGGGTTCAGGAAGAACCTGAAAATATGGGTGGATGGTTTTTTGTGCGGCATCGCATCGAGAAGATCACAGGAAAGAAACTGCGCTATGTGGGCAGAAAATCCTCTGCAAGTCCGGCCACCGGCTTTCCCGCTATTTATAAAAAGCAGCAGGAGGCCATATCCAACGAGGCTCTGGGGAGATCTGCGGATTCGGTGTCTTAGAAGAGCAGGGTTTGAGGGAAAACTGATCGCGTTTTAGGTTTTAGGTGTTAGGCCGTGGATACAGGCTATTAGCTGACAGCTTTCGGCAACAATAAATTACGCGTGCAGCGCTAATGACGCCCGAAAGGGCAAATGCCGCACAAAGTGCTAATGACAAGCGAAAGTTTTTTTCATTCGGATGATGAAGATGGTAGATACTTTTTTTAAGAATACGGAAGTAGACCCAGTGAAGGAGCATGTATGCCCATAGACATCAAGATACCCAGTGTCGGAGAATCTATTCAGGAAGCGGTCCTGGCGGAGTGGTTTAAAAAGGATGGTGAAACCATCCAAAAGGATGAAGCACTGCTGGTCATAGAGACAGACAAGGTAACGCTGGAGGTGGTGGCGGAAGCCGGTGGTGTTCTAAAAATTCTAATCCAGGAAGGGGAGACGGTGGCGATTGGTTCGGTTGTGGGGCAGATTGAGGCGGAAGGAGTGCCAACGAAGCCTGCAACCCCGGAATCGGAACCTAAAACTGCGTCAGATCATCCCGTGCCCACTGAGGCGAAAGCAATTATTCCCGAAGAAAAACCGGAAATGCCGAAGCCGGCATTATCCGGAAAAGAAGTATCCGTTCAGAAGTCAACGCTCGATGACACACCGCTTTCACCCTCTGTCCGCAGACTTGTTGCGGAAAAAAATCTCGATGTTTCCAGAATTTCCGGGACTGGCCCCGGCGGCAGGATCAGTAAAGGAGATGTACTTCTTTATCTGGAGGAAGCCCCCGGCGGCATTCCCGAAAAAGTGGCGGCTCAGGTTTGCGAAGAGCCGTCTGTTGCCCAGGAGTCGGAAGAAGTGAAACGGGTTAAAATGTCCCCTATCCGCAAGCGTATTGCCGAGCGGCTTCTGGAATCCAAGCAAAATACGGCCATGCTCACCACCTTCAATGAAATCGATATGCAGCAGGCCATGGCCATGCGGAGCCGCTACAAGGAAGCCTTTAAGAAAAAGCACGATGTACCTCTGGGCTTCATGTCCTTTTTCATCAAAGCCTGCGTAGAGGCCTTGAAAGAGATCCCTGAAATTAACGCTTTTGTGGACGGTTCTGACTTTGTTTATCACCCATGCCAGCACATCGGTGTTGCCATTGGGAGCGACCGGGGGCTGGTGGTTCCGGTCATTCGCCACGCCGAAAGATTAAGCTTTGCCGGTATCGAAAAGGCCATCATAGAGTATGTCGGGAAAATCAAGGGCAACCGACTCGAACTGGCCGATCTTGAAGGGGGGACATTTACGGTGAGCAATGGCGGTGTGTACGGGTCTCTGTTGAGCACACCGATTTTGAACACACCCCAGAGCGGTATTCTCGGCATGCATAAGATTGAGAAACGCCCGGTGGTGGTGGACGACGAAATTGTCGTGCGTCCCATGATGTATGTGGCTTTGAGTTACGATCATCGGATCGTTGATGGAAAAGGCGCCGTCACATTTTTGAAACGCGTTAAGGAATTTGTCGAAAACCCTGAACGGATCGTATTGGAGATCTAACATGACAACGACAGACAATTATGATCTGGTTATTATAGGCTCCGGTCCCGGCGGGTATGTCGCCGCGGTAAGGGCCGCACAACTTGGTTTGAAAACCGCCTGTGTGGAGAAATCACCCCGTCTCGGCGGGGTGTGTCTGAATGTGGGGTGTATACCCAGCAAAGCCCTGCTCGACTCCAGCGAGTATTATCACCTGGCACGGGAGCACTTTGCCGAACACGGGATCAAGACCGGTCGTTTGACCCTGGATCTGGCCACCCTCATGAAACGCAAAGACACGGTGGTCAAGGATCTTACGGACAGTGTTCGAAAGCTTCTGGAAGGCAACCGGATCGACATTGTCCAGGGCAGGGCACGACTTGTGGGTGACAAGCAGGTGGAAGTGACCCTTGGAAAGAAAAAGCGGGTTCTTCAGGGCGCGTCGATTCTGCTGGCCACGGGCAGCCAACCCGTGGAAGTACCTGGGATGCCATTTGACGGTGAGCGGATTGTCAGCTCCACAGAAGCCCTTAACTTTGACACGGTTCCAAAAAATCTCGGAATCGTGGGGGGGGGGTATATCGGGCTGGAACTGGGATCGGTCTGGATGCGACTGGGCTCGAAAGTGACCGTTATCGAAATGCTGCCCAAAATTGCCACGACCCTGGACGGACAGGTGGGCAGGGCTTTGGATCGCCTTTTAAAGAAACAGGGCATGCTGTTTCAGCTCAACACCCGTGTGGTCAACGCACAAAAAACCGCCAGGAAAGTCAAAGTAGCACTGGAAAAAGACGGGCAAACCACCACCATGTCATTTGATAAACTCCTGGTGGCTGTGGGAAGAAAACCGCTGACAGAGGGTCTTGGCCTCGAGGATGCCGGTGTTCAAACCGATCCACAGACAGGCCAGATCATTGTCAATACTGCCTATCAGACCAGTGCGCCGGGTGTCTACGCCATCGGCGATTTGACCCCCGGTCCCATGCTGGCTCACAAAGCCTCTGCCGAGGGAATTGCGGTCGTGGAGAGTATTGCCGGGCACGCCGGCGAAGTGAACTATGACACCATCCCGTCGGTGGTTTACACCTGGCCAGAAGTTGCCAGTGTCGGCTTGACCGAAGAGGTGGTCAAAGAGCGGGAGATTCCCTATTGTGTAGGGACCTATCCATTTTCCGGTGCGGGCCGGGCACGCTGCATGGGAGAAAAGGAAGGGTTCGTCAAGCTCATCGCCCACGGCAAGACCGACCGTATCCTGGGCGTTCATATCATCGGTCCACGGGCTGCCGACATGATTGCCGAATGCGTGCTGGCTCTGGAGTTCGGGGCCAGCTCGGAAGATATCGCCCGGACCGTTCACGGCCATCCAACCTTTTCAGAAGCACTCCAGGAAGCGGCCATGGCGGTCAGAAAGTGTTCGATCTATGCCTCCTGATCTGTTGCCCTACGGGTTGGACGGAACGAACGCTAAGCCTCATAGGTCGTAATTACAACATCGGCCGCCTCTTCCCTGAGAGGGATGAGTGACTGATACTTTTCGGAGTGATACCAACCGTTAAGCGTGGGGTAGTCAGGAAATTCGATTACGACTACACGATCATGTTCATGTTCACCTGCAAGAACAGAAACGAGATGCCCCCTGAAAACAATCTTGGATTCAAAGGGCGAAAGTGATTCTCTAACGCCCGCCACATACGCTTCCCACAGCGCGGCATTTTTTACTGAGATATGTCCAACAAGATATGCAGCCATTTAAATTATAAAATCGTTACACGATTTTATTGATTGAGATTCTCGATAAACTGGTTCGAGTTGATGATGGCGTCGTTCATGTTCTTGATCAGGGTGTTGATCTTCACCTTGAGACCGGAAAACTCGGAGCGCAGGGAACCAATGGCCTGGGCATTGAGATTGTGCTTGAGAAACAATACATTGTCACGAAATGTACGCAGGACAGGATCCATGCTTTTTTCAGCCCGGTGCATACTGGCAAGCATTTCGCCATAGCGTTTCTGGGTGTCTATGAGTTTCCGGGCGCTTGCGTCCTGTAAGGCCTTGTTTTTATAGAGTCCCAGTTCTTTTTCCCATTCTTCGAATAAATCGTCGGCTACGGACTCTACCTTTTCGATTCTACTGGACACTTCTTTGGCAGCCTCATCGCTTTTTTCATATTCGGCATTGAGCTTTTCGTAGGCCTCTTTCAGATCGGTGTTTTCAATCGTTACCACCGACCCGAACTGCTCCAGGGCGTCCTTGAACTGTTCCTGGGCATCGGCCTGGGCATCCCGGGCATTTTCCACCCGATCCACAAGAATGTCCCTTTTATGTACACCCACTTTTTCCATGGCACTGTAATAGGTTTTTGAACAGCCTGTTATCAATAAAAAACAAATAGTTATGACAAAAAAGCAACTGAGGTCAGGTGTCGGCTTTCTGGTGGCTATCATGGTCGTAATCCTCTCTGATTTGTTGGCTGTTTTAATTCAGATATCAAGGTCAAGTCTCTGCAATGTGAATGGTTCCACTATGCTAATCCATGTATCAGACTGTGTCAAAAATAAAATCGTAACACGATTTTATACCGCTTGTCATAATAATGTTCCGAAAATAGGATGGCGGCATAAGGGTTTGTAGCAGAAAAACGGTCCTTAATCGGAACGTTTTTATAGAACGCGACTGCATCGCTCTGATGTGAAAGGCTGAACTTTCGTAAAAATATGGATCTTAATCTATAATGTCTTTCAGCACCTCGTAATGATCGAAAGGTGGCATGATACAGGCGCCGGCAAAACGCTTCCGGGCAACTTCCAGCATTGCCCGGGCATTCTTATTTCCGGTCTTGATGGTGTTGTCAGCCTGGTGCATTTGTTTCCGCAACTGCCCGGGTACGGCGATGCCGGCAACTTTCTGGTGTAGAAAGTCGGCGTGGCGCGCTGTTCGCAGGGGCAGAATTCCCATAATGACGGGGATGCCCATAGCGTGAGTGGCCCGGGCCATGGCATCGGCGGTTTTGGCATCGTAGATGGGCTGGGTTACGGCAAACTGGGCGCCGGCATCGATTTTTTGCGCCAGACGGCGGATGGCTGTTTCGAATCCATTGGCTTCCGGATGGGGATCGATTACCACACCGGTCTGAAGTTCTGATTGCCTGGCCATACCTACCAGGCCAAAAACATCCATGTCACGGACCCTGGTGGTGGTATTTTGGTCTTGCAATGCAACCATGTCCCCTGTGGCAATCAGCACGGTCTCGATTCCCAGGGCCTGTGCCCCCCAGAGCATCCCCTGGAGGCTGATGCGGTTGTGATCCCGGGTGGTACAGTGAAGGATGGCAGGTTTGTTTGTTTTCTGCTGGGTGAGTGCACAGGTTGCCATGGCACTCATGCGCGCTTTGGCAACCGGGTTCGTGGCGACACTGAAAGCATGGAGCGGAAGCGCTGCAATGGATTCCAGGTGATGCATGAGCGGGTCGGCATCGGGTCCTGCAGGTGGAACCACTTCGATGAAAATATTGAAATGTCCATTCGAGAAATTGAGTGATTTCATAGGTTCTACTTCTCCAGATTGACCACTGTCCGTCCTTTGATCCCACCCTTGAGGATTGTGTCGATCAAGGGGTTCAGTTCTTCCAGGGAGACCTCCCGACAGAGGGTTTCGAGATGGTCGATTTTCCAGTCTGAGGCGAGCCGTTTCCAGATAAATTGACGGTGTTTCATGGGACAGCTCTGGGAATTGATCCCGATCAGTTTGATCCCGCGCAGGATGAATGGAAATACTGTAAGGGGAAGATCCGGTGATGCCACCATGCCACATGTCGTTACCGTTCCCCAGGGATGGGTGGACTTGATGGCGGTGGCCAGAATGTTTCCGCCCACGGTGTCTACTACACCGGCCCAGGCACTTTTCAGAAGGGGCCGCCGGCTCTCGTCACTGACTTCTTCCCGTGTTACAATCCGCCTGGCACCAAGGTTCCGGAGAAAATCTGCAGCATCGGGTTTGCCGCTGACCGCCACGACATGGTAACCCAGTTTACTCAGAATCGCCGTGGTTATGCTGCCGACACCACCGGTGGCACCGGTTACCAGAATATCTCCCTGATCAGGTTTTACGGTGTGGGTCAAAGAAAACACAGACAAACCCGCTGTAAAACCGGCTGTTCCGTAAATCATACTTTCTTTCAGCGTAAGACCCTGGGGCAGGGGGACGACCCAGTCTGCAGGTATGCGGATATACTGGCCAAAGCCCCCCGACGTATTCATGCCAAGGTCATAGCTCGTTACGATAACGGCATCGCCTTTTTGAATGGTCTTGTTGCGGCTTTCTTCGACAATGCCCGCGGCGTCGATGCCCGGAGTGTGGGGATACTTCCGGGTAACGCTCCGGTTGCCCGTGGCAGAAAGGGCATCTTTGTAGTTCAGGGAGGAATTGGAGACATGCACGAGAACATCTCCGTCCGACAGGTCGGAAATCGATCTTTCTTTGATACTGCGAATAAACCGGTTGTCCTGGGTTTCTTCGACAATCATTGCACGGAAGGTTCGTTGATTCATTTGTTATTCCTCTCTTTACTAACCATCGCTAACTCGGTTGAAGAATCTCACAGCAAGCCATGGGGAATGTGCTCGCTGTCGCGGTTTAAGCAGGTGACCGACTGTTTGCCGTCACCCGCCGAGCTCAAATCAAAAGTAAAAATGATATCATGTCATTATCTGTACTGTAAAACTTGGCAGATATCAATAGCGGTCGATGTATGTTCATAAGCACGGCAGCGAGTTGACATACGGAATCCAGGTGGTAAAATCATCTCAAGATAAAACCATGATGGAAAGGTAGCGAACATGCTTGGACAACCCATTGCCCTATCCCAGAATATCGGTGATGCTGATCTGCACTATCTGCAATATGAAGGCCAGGATCCACCGATCCTCCTATTGCATGCCACTGGATTTCTGCCCATGCTGTGGCACCCCATTGCCCGGGAACTTTCCAGGCACCGCAAGGTGATTGCCCCCTATTTTTGTGATCATCGGGAAACCGATCCCCAAAAAGGAGGGCTCAGCTGGATGCTTTTGGCCGAGGATCTTTGTCGATTATGTGAACGGTTGAACATCGAAAAGCCGCTTCTGGTGGGTCATTCAATGGGAGCCACGGTCATGACCATAGCCGAGGCAACCCATGGCCCAAGAGCTTCCGGCATGATCCTGATCGAGCCGGTATTCTTACCACAGGACTTTTATCATATCCAACTTCGTGTTGAGGACCACCCCTTGGCCAGCCGGTCCATTAAGCGACGTAACATATGGAGAGATCCAGCTGAGGTGAAAGCCGATTTCAGACGGAAACCGCTGTTTAAAAACTGGGAAGAAGAATTTTTAGACCTCTATATCGAACATGGTACGGTTTCCCTTGGGACCGGGGAGCTGGAATTGGCCTGTTCTCCTGAGAAGGAAGCCTCTCTCTTCATGGGCGGTATGGGCTATGACCCCTGGCCCATGTTGCCAAAAGTTGCCTGCCCAGTATTTGTGCTCGAGGGGGAAAAGAGCACCAATCGCTCCTTTGTGGATCTTAAGAAAGCCACCTCGAAGTTCCAACATGGCACTTACCGGCTTATTACCGGCGCCGGACACCTCATCCCCATGGAAAAACCAAAAGAGATAATTGAATTTATTATAGAACATATGTCGTGATGTCCGAACCGCCCACTCTTGAAGTCTCTGTTTCAATCCTTATATTATGAGACATACCTGTCTCAAGAGACATGGTCTGTGGTCTTTTGACACCGTGTACAGGTAAGTGATGATACGCTCAACAATGGCTTAAGGTGCCATCTACAGCGATGTGCACAAATTGCTACTCAGAATATTGTCTGATGAGCAATTGGCATGTTTTTAGCATTGGATTGTCGTATCATAGGATTTGAACCGCAATCAAAAAATCGCCCTGCGATTTTATGGAGATAACACCATGACATTAGAAGAAATAAAAAAAAACAGGGAGCTTGTAAACGTTATTGATTGGGACATGACACCTGAAGAGGCTGTACGCTTGTATCTTGAGTGGGGTAATAATTGGGTCAGGGGCAATTATGTCATTCGCTCCAAGGATGACGTGACCCACTATTTTGTGGTGAATACATGGAAAAAAGATCCCATTATATTCCTGATTCGTCGGAATTCCGAGAATGCCGACGAATTGGCTGAATTCAAGATGCCTCAAGCCATAGAAGAAAAATATATATCAGAAAATGGACGTCTAAAAGGTGTTTTCGCTGTTTCCGGGGATGTAAAAAAATGGTTGCAGAAAGAACTGAATACCGAATAATGTATGTTCTTGTATAAGTGAGGCATTTCAAACAGTTGTAATGCTGTCTTTGTGTAAAATGAATTTATGAGTTGATCCGGGGAGGAAAATATGGAAAAGAAAGTTGTTGCTGCCATGAAGAAAGCGGGTGCACCCGTAAAAACCGGAGAGATTGCCAAGACTCTCGGTGTGGATAACAAAGAGGTATCAAAGGTATTCCAGGAACTTAAGAAGCAGGGAAAGATCGTATCACCCAAAAGATGCTTTTACGCTCTGGCCGATTAGGTCGTGTTGATTATCAAAAACTAACAGGAGGATTCAATGAATTTCAATTCGGTGGATGAGATCATCGCATATGCCTTGGAGAAAGAGGAAGAGGCCGTAGTTTTTTACAAGGAGATCAGCCAGAATGAGTCTCTTGAAGCTGTGAAAAAAACTTTTGAAGGATTTGCAGAAGAGGAAAAAAAGCATGTCAGTATGCTTCAAAATCTGGGTAGCCAGAAAGAGAAGATCGCCGAATATCAACTTGAATGGGTACCGGATATGAAGCGTAGTGACTATATGGTGGATGTTACCTATGAGAAGGGCATGCATTACACGGAGATCCTGCGTCTGGCCATGAAACGTGAAGAAGTGGCCCTGCAACTGTACAACGAACTGGCAGCCAAGGCGGCGGACAAACCTGAGTTTGTTCAGGTATTTAAAATTTTGTCCCAGGAAGAGGCCAAACATAAAAATATTCTTGAGACGATTTATGACGACTACATGGCGGAGCAGGGTGATTAGCACATATCGGGGTTTGTACTGATACACCAAGAACCCAACATCATAAGAAATTGGAAAAATAATAACGTCCCATGGAATTTGTTGGCGTTAGAAACCACCGTCCATGGGGCTTTTTTATGCGCAGGATATCCCCAACGAAAATTCCTGTGAGTTAACTTCCCCTAACATTTCCTACAATCCTAGTATATCACGGCCGGAATCATTATCCCAAGGCCCCTTCAATTTCTAACAAGAGCGGGTTACCATCCCTTCGAAATTCATGTAGTCGAAATTCGACATTCGATATTCAAGCCCCCTTCGAGGGGGCGTCTTGAGCCCACCCGCTCTGCAGGTGGAGGCTCAGTAGCCTCACCAGAGCCCGGGGTTCAGCGTGTCAGCTGGCGATACCGGATCCTCCGGGGTATTTCGGCATCGGCCCCCAGCCGCTTCTTGCGGTCAGCCTCGTATCCAGTCCAGTTACCATTAAAAAAAACAACCTGACTGTTCCCCTCAAAGGCCAGGATATGTGTGGCGATACGGTCCAGGAACCAGCGGTCGTGGCTGATCACCACGGCACAGCCGCCGAAATTTTCCAGCGCCTCTTCAAGAGCCCTCAGGGTGTTAACATCCAGGTCGTTGGTGGGTTCATCCAAGAGCAGGACGTTGGCCCCTTGCTTGAGCATTTTGGCCAGGTGAACCCTGTTGCGCTGACCGCCGGAGAGATCCACCACCTTGCGCTGCTGTTCCGAACCGGAAAAGTTGAAGCGGGCCACATAGGCACGTGAGTTGAGTGTTCTTTCACCGATTTCAAGCAGGTCCTGACCCCCGGTAATCTCTTCCCATACGCTTTTTTGCGGATCCAGATCGCGGCCTTGGTCCACGTATGCCAGGTGAACGGTTTCGCCGATTCTGAAACTTCCATTGTCTGTTTTCTCTTGGCCGGTAATCATTCTGAAAAGGGTGGTTTTGCCGGCACCGTTGGGACCGATGACCCCCACGATGGCGCCGGGGGGCAGCTGAAAATGCATTTTTTCCATGAGCAGGTGGTCTTCGTATGCCTTGGTAACGCCATCCGCTTCGATAACCACATCTCCCAGACGGGGTCCGGGGGGAATATACAGCTCCAGTTCATTATCCTGCACCTGTTCTTCCTGGGCCATCAGTTTTTCATAGGCATTGACCCGGGACTGGTTTTTTACATGCCGTCCTTTGGGGGTCAGGCGGATCCACTCCAACTCACGGGCCAGGGTCTTTTGACGAGCGCTCTGGGCTTTTTCTTCCCGGCGCAGACGTTCCATTTTCTGCTCCAGCCATGATGAGTAGTTGCCTTTCCAGGGAATGCCCTGGCCCCTGTCCAGTTCGAGTATCCAACCGGCCACATTGTCGAGAAAGTAACGGTCGTGGGTAACGGCGATGACTGTCCCGGGATATTGCTGCAGGTGGTGTTCCAGCCAGGCGACGCTTTCCGCATCCAGATGGTTGGTGGGTTCGTCCAGGAGCAGGATATCGGGTTTCTGCAGCAGGAGACGGCAAAGGGCCACGCGTCGTTTTTCGCCACCTGACAACACGTTGACCTGTGCCTCAGCCGGCGGGCAGCGCAGGGCATCCATGGCCATTTCCAGTCGGGAGTCAAGATCCCAGGCATCGTGGGCATCCAGCTTTTCCTGAACTTCCCCCTGGCGTTGAATGAGCTTGTCCATGGCCTCATCATCCATGGGTTCACCAAAACTGTTGTTGATTTGTTCAAATTCCTCCAGCAGGTTTACGATCTCCTGAACCCCTTCCTCCACGACCTCACGAACGGTTTTATCCACGTTCACCAGTGGTTCCTGTTCCAGGTAGCCCACCGTAAAACCCTTGGCGAGGATGGTTTCACCGTTGAACTCCTTGTCCTCTCCGGCCAGGATACGCAGTAGGGACGACTTCCCGGAACCATTTAATCCCAGAACGCCTATCTTGGCACCATAGAAGTATGACAGGGAAATGTCTTTCAACACTGCCTTTTTGTCATAATACTTGCTGACCCTGATCATGGAATAGATCACTTTATCGGGTGTGTTGCTCATGTTTGTTATACTCCTTTAGCAGTTTATACCGCTTGTCATAATAATGTTCCGAAAATAGGATGGCGGCATAAGGGTTTGTAGCAGAAAAACGGTCCTCAATCGGAACGTTTCCCTATAGACTGTAGGCTGTTAGGTGCTTTCCGCTGATTGCACTCAACTACCCTCCAACCCTTGTATCCCCCTCGGACCCTCGAACCCTTCATTTTGGATCAACTCTTTTAAAGATGATCCAAAAATCTTTATATCAGGGGAGAATATTTAAACGGGGGAAACGTTGCAGTCGTCCGGTTTCTGCCGACACTTTTTTTCTTTGGTTTTTTCGGCCAGCCGTACCTTTCGTCTATCGGTGGCTTCCATGTTGCGTCGCTTTTCTTCTTCGGTGACGAGTACCAACGGGGGAATCCGGGTAGGTTTGTTGTCCTGATTCAGGGCCACGAACGTGAGGTAGGCGGATGCGGTGTGACGGGTATTTCCAGAGACAATATCCTCAGCCTCAACCCTTACGCCGATTTCCATGGACGTTCGTCCCACCATGTTGATGCTGGCTTTGAGGGTGAGAAGATTGCCGATATACACAGGGTGGTGAAAATCCATGCGGTCGATGGAAGCTGTTACCACCGCGCATCCCGAGTGTTTTACCGCTACGACACCGGCGGCGTCATCGATGTTTTTCATCACCACGCCACCGTGGGTGATACCGGCCAGATTGGCATCCTGGGGTTGTACGATGTGTCTCAGGATGACACTGCTGTTGTTGACTGTTTTTCCGTCCATAAATAAAATCACTCCATGAATTTATAGAATGCGACCTTGTCGCTTCTTTGGTGTTCACCGCGAAAAATCGGGATGTTAAGCAGGGCTTAGACGGGCTCTGTCCGGTTAATGTTCAACATCGAAGACAGTCTTGTCAAAGTGGGTCATAACTCAGCTTCAATATAGCGGCGAAGCCGCGACCCATAAATTCGCCATGCGAATTTATTTCCAGTAGGGGTTAATCAGATCCTCGAAAATTACGATGGCAGCTTCGGAACCATGACCGGCTGCCGTGACGATCTGTTTGTAACCACCGGCCACATCGCCGGCCGTGTAGATGCCGGGAATATTGGTGTGATAATTGTCATGTTTGATAAAGCCCTCTTCGGTCAGTTCGAGGCCGAATTTCTGGGCCAGTTCATTGGTCGGGTCGTATCCGATGGCCATAAAGACACCGTCCACAGCCAGTTCGGATGTTTCGTCTTTGGCATTGTTGTGCAGGACCACCTGCTCAACAAAGTGTTGTCCCTGTATCTCTTTGACGACCGTATTGAACAAAATCGGTATGTTGTTCTGAATAAGGTTTTGTATGAGAACATCCTGGGCTTTAAGTGTGTCACGCCGGTGCACCATGGTCACGTCAACACCAACATTTTTAAGATAGAGGGCTTCTGTGGCGGCACTGTTGCCACCCCCTACGATAATGACTTTACGACCTTTGAACAGGGCACCGTCGCATGTGGCACAGTAGCTGACACCATGTCCACCGAGTCTTTTTTCACCCGGGACACCCAGTTGTCTGTGAGACGCGCCGGTGGCCATCAAGACCGTGCGGGTATGAAACTTGCGACGGCTGGTCTGGACTGTCGTTTTTTCACCCGGCTGGATGTCTATGACTTCCTCACCTGGGAATATCTGCACATATTCAAGGGCATGGGTTACCATGATATCAACGAGGGCTTTTCCGCCCACCTGCTTTAATCCGGGATAATTTTCAACCACCGGGGTGAGGGCTACCTGACCGCCCAGGACACCTTTTTCCACCACCACGGTTTTGAGTCCGCTTCTGGCTGCATAGATACCCGCGCTCAGACCCGCCGGTCCTCCACCGATAATGACCAGATCTGTTTCAACTTCTGTTTCTTCACTGCCGGGGATAAAGACAGTCTGCTGTTCCATCTTGTCCAGGGACAAGATAAAAAGCTCTTCGGTTTGAGCCCCCTGGGCGATGAGGACATCATTGGCATAGGTCTGTGGAACGGACTGGGCGGCGTATTTTTCCGCAAGCTCGGGATTGGCCTGAATGTCGATAATTTCAAGGGAGACCAGATCGGGTCTTTCGATGGCAGCCTTGAGCGCATTCTGTGCCTGTTGGGGGCAGTAAGGGCATGAGGCACTGACAAACACCTTGACCTCTCGCGGTGAGTCCAGGCGTTTGATGACCTGAAGTGACTGGGGTGTAAGGCGACTTTCCCGACTGCCGATCAAAAGAAGTGTTTCGAGAAATATTCGTCCTTCTTCCCCCAACGGTGCTCCCAGCCACTTGATTTGATACGTGTCTGGCGCAAGTACCATCGTGGGTGAACTGTGAATCTGCCATTCCTGGGCCTGTTCGTGGTTCAGGTTATATTCCTTGAGGGTGATTTTATCTGTCAGCTGCCGAAAAAACCGTAACCCCTGCCGGGCAGCATCGCTGAATACATCGTTGATGCCGGGCTGGGAAAACAGGAATACAGGAATTTCGTTCTGGATGTTTTGAAAAAGTTTTTCAATTTCCCTCTGGGCCTGCTCCATCTGTGCATCCTGTTCGTTATCCATCTCTGTAACCTCCCTCTTGATATATTCCACCCGAACATATCATGAAATATGCGGGTTAAAATGATCGTTTCGATCTATAAAATAAGAGTTGCGAGCCAGTTGGCAAGTTTTTATTGAAGAACCCCGCAGCAAGACTTCGTCGAACTCCCGGGTCACCATGGGGAATGTGCCTGTTGTTGCGGCTCATGAATCGATAAGGGGAACATTGACCCGGATATCAACGAAGCGAGGTCACCGCATCCGCACAGCGCTGGGCCATGAAGCTGTGGTTTTCTACCTCGAATGGCCCGCTACACGGCGGATGCGGTAAGATTGTTTATTTGGATATGCGGGTCAGCGGTCATCAATGGGTATAAATGCACACTCGTCGGGGCCACAGTATTCTCCCACGTAGTTGGATCCCGGTCGATACAGGGCCGTTTTTGGGGCGGCACCTGCGAACTGCTCTTCGAGAATGTGCGCGGCCCAGCCGGCTACCCTGGCAATGGCAAAGACGGGCGAGAACAGATCAACGGCAATACCCATGTAGTAGTAAAGGGAGGCGCTGTAAAAATCGACGTTCACATAGATGTCACGCCCTTTTTTTTCCTTGAAGGCTGCTTTGCCCTTCTGCTCCAGGGCCTTGGACATCTCATACCATTTGGGCTCTCCTATACGTTCGCCCATGGTTTTTGACATGGGGGCAAGGATATGGGCCCGGGGATCATCGGTCTGGTAAACGGCATGCCCCAAGCCCATGATGACCCCACCCGTTTCCAGAATATTTTTCACATAGTCTTCAATCTTGTCAATGGATCCGATTTCCAGAAGCATTTGCATCACCCGTGTATTGGCACCACCATGCAGCGCACCGGACAACGAGCCGACACCCGCGCCAACGGAAGCATACATATGCGCCCGGGTCGATGCAACCTGTCTTGCCGCAAAGGTTGAAGCATTGAAGGAATGTTCGGCATGCAGTACCAGGCAGACATCGAAATAGTTCGTTAAATCGTTGTCGGGGATTTCTCCGTTGAGCATATAGAGAAAATTGGCTGCCAGATTCAGGTCCGGGTTCGGTGGGATAATGGGCTTATCATTGCGAATGCGATCCCAATAGGTGACGATGGTCGGGAATTTTGCGATCAGGCGAATCGCCATTCTGTCAGCGGCCTCTCGTGTGGTGCTTCTAATGTCCGGGTCGTGCTGGGCCAGAATCGACACTGCTGACTGCAGAACATCCATGGGCAATGCGTCTTTGGGGCTGTTCTGCATGGCCGATATCAGGTGCTGCGGGATGTCTCTTTCTTTGGAGAGTATCGAATAAAATTTTTTCAGCTCTTCTTCGTCCGGCAGTTTTTCGTACAGAAGCAGATATGCAACCTCCTCGAAAGACACCTTGCTGGCAAGGTCCTTGGCGAGATATCCTCTGTAGACAAGTTTTCCTGCCGCACCATCTACCTGGCTGATTTTAGTGCTGGCGACGATTACCCCTCTCAAGCCTGTGTTCAAGAGTTCTTTTCTTTCTTCCATAGTAAACCTCATGTGTTTCAGCTTTGGTGTTTTACCAAATAAAATCGTGTTACGATTTTATACATCAAAAGGGTCAATTCGGGTAAGGCATATATGTGTTGCTATATCGAACCACTTCTATTTGTGGGTGTCTGGCAATGGGTGTGACGCACGAGGAGTCCGTTGGGTTTTCTGATCTTTTTGGGTGCAATTAGGACATAGACCGGTAAATTCGAGATTATGACCGATAATTTCAAAAACAGTTGCCTGATACAGGTCATCTTCAATCTGGTTCAATGGTGCGATGGGTGCATTATCTACCCGGTCGCAGTTGATACACCGGATGTGGTAGTGCTTGTTCGGGTTCCAGTCATACCGCTTCAATGAACCGCTGAGTTTGAGTTCCTGAATCTCACCCAGCTGCGAAAGAATCTCGAGGTTTCTATACACAGTACCCAGACTGATCCTCGGGAGTCGCTTTTTCACCCTGGTGAAAATCTCATCCGCACTGGGGTGGTCTTTTCTGCTCCTCAGCTCCTCCAGGATGATCGTTCGTTGTTGCGTGGTTCTTAAATTCTTTAATTTCTGCAAGAGTTTCTCTTTTATGAATCGCTCAATTTAGGATATTCTGAGTCAATCATTTGAAGAACCTCGCAGCAAGCTACGAGGAACGTTCTGCATTACGGCAGTGCTTCGCATCGACCGTATGGAATTCTGTCTAATTTGGATTCGCTCGCTAACCCCGCAGCAAGCTACGTGGAATGTGCTCGCTATTGCGGTTCAACCCTATCGCCGCAATTCCAGGGTCTTTCCAATCCCTAAGACAATGCGGGTATTCTGTCAACCCCACTGTTGCATAAACAACATGGCAAAAGATAACGAATGGACTAGTATTATAACCAATATCATAGGGAAAACACTATTTTCTGGATATTTCACCAGGTGAATTCAAAGGATGATATCGATTTTGCCATGTTGTTTACCCTACGGGAAAGGCCGGAGGACATCAGATCCGGTGTTGTCAAGGGTTCGCGGTAAACAACTACAGCTTCACCCTCGACGCCTTGGCTCTGAAGCCCTCCGGCTTTTG